>Ga0056121_1000116_pt1 | contig 37454 bp, 38 predicted proteins | sample WorMetHEROISLAND_FD_83872 | JGI IMG/M metagenome (GOLD analysis project Ga0056121, IMG submission 83872) | Marine gutless worms symbiont microbial communities from Max Planck institute for Marine Microbiology, Germany - Olavius sp. 1 HERON ISLAND ...
CGGCGCCCTGCAGGGCGCCGGCTGTCGTGCCGATATAGTCAGTCAGTGCGGCGGCGTCGGCGAACGGCGACGGGTCGAGGTCGCGTTCGCGGGCGTCGATCAGGGCGAACAGGGTGCGGGCGGTCAGGCCGCCCGCCGGCAGGGTCTCCGCCATCAGGTCGACGACCTGATGGCGCCGTGGCGTGCCGTTGTAGATCTCGTCGACGGCATCGCGCCACCACTGCAGGCGGATCATCCCCAGGGTCGGTTCGCTGACCGCTTCCGCGGTGCGGGCGATCTCGAGATTGAAGGCGTAGAGCGCCAGCAGTGCCGGGCGCAGTCCGGCCGGGGCGAACAGCGTCGTCAGGTAGCGCTCGTGGTCGTGGCGCTGCAGCTCGGACTGGCAGTAGACCAGCGCGCTATCGTCATCTTCGTGCACATGTGCAGAGATACGGCGACGGACCGGCGTTGACAATCGCCGCGAGCGCAAATGGCTTCAGCCCTTCCCAATGAAGATGAGAATGATTTAAGACTATACTCCGTCACCGATTCACCGCGGCGGCGACCGGCAGCGCCAGCGTCGGCGCCCGCACCTGGTAACAGTCGGACAAACCGAACAACTGTCCGGGCGTGGTATGCGCACAACCGATCCGGGCACTCACAAGGAGGGGTAATCAGGATATGGCTGGGATACTGACGTCTTTGCGCAACACGGTGATCGCGGGTGTGGTTCTCGCGATCGTCCTGTTGATCATCTTGATGGGCTGGTACGGCGAAGGCGCTGCCTTCGACCGGGCCTGGTTCGCGTTCTTCTTCCGCTGGCTGCACGTCCTCAGCGGCGTGATGTGGATCGGCCTGCTCTGGTACTTCAACTTCGTGCAGATCCCGAACATGCCGAACATCCCCGACGAGCAGAAGCCGGCGATCGGCAAGGTCATCGCCCCGGCCGCGCTGTGGTGGTTCCGCTGGGGCGCCATGGCGACCATCGTCACCGGCCTGATCCTGGCCTGGCTGAACGGCTACCTGATGCAGGCGATCACCATCGGCCTGATGGACGGCGTGGCCAAGCACACCGCGATCGGCATCGGCATGTGGCTGGGCACGATCATGTGGTTCAACGTCTGGTTCGTGATCTGGCCGAACCAGAAGAAGGCCCTGGGGATCGTCGACGCCGACGCCGACACCAAGGCGGCAGCGGCGCGCACGGCGATGCTGTTCTCGCGGACCAACACCATGCTGTCGATCCCGATGCTCTATGCCATGGTTTCGGCGCAGAACCTGTTCTGAACCGGCGACGACAGACGCCAAACCGGAAGCGGGGCCGCAAGGCCCCGCTTCTTTTTCTGCACGCCGGGTGTTGAGCGCGTTCAGTCGACCGGCAGCAGCGCCGCCGCGACCCGGCGATCCTCGCTCAAAAGGACGTTGTAGGTCCGACAGGCCGCGCCGGTGTCCATCGGCTCGGCGACGATGCCCCAGCCGCGCAGCTCCTGACGCAGGTCCGCCGGCAGCGGTTGAATCGCCGGTCCGCAGCCGACCAGGAGGATCTCCACCGGCTCCTCGATCTGCTGCAACGCTCGCAGACTGTCGCTGGTGAGGCCGGCGATGTCGCTGGCCGGCCAGGCCCAGGTCTGCCTGACCGAGATCAGGACGGCGCCCTCGTGGCGCACGTGCGAGATCCGGAAACCGCCATTGCCGTAGGCCTGAATGAACTGCCGGTCGGCGGGAACTGCCGGCGTGATGTCCATCGCTCGGCGGCCCTGCCCGCGCTTACGCCGTGCCGGTTGCCGTCGGGTCGGCTTCGGCCTCGCCGCCGCGGTGCTTGCTGCCGAGGCCGAGCACGATGAGCAGCGGTGCGGCAATGAAGATCGAGGAATAGGTGCCGATCAGCACGCCCCAGATCATGGCGAAAACGAAGCCCTTGATCACCGCGCCGCCGAACAGGAACAGGGTGATCAGGGCCAGCAGCGTGGTCACCGACGTCATCGTCGTGCGCGACAGAGTGTCGTTGATGGAGATGTTCAGCACCTCCGGCAACGGCTTGCTCTTGTAGCGGCGCAGGTTCTCGCGCACGCGGTCGTAGACCACGACGGTATCGTTGATCGAATAGCCGACGATGGTCAGCAGCGCGGCGATGGTCGACAGATTGAACTCCAGCTGCGTGACTGCGAACATCCCCAGGCTCAGCGCCACGTCGTGCACCAGGGCGATCACCGCGCCGACACCGAAATGCCATTCGAAGCGGAACCAGATGTAGATCAGCATCAGCACCACGGCCAGCGCCACGGCAATCGCACCGGCCTCGATCAGTTCGCCGCTGACCTTGGGGCCGACGAACTCGATCCGGCGGTAGTCGATCTCGCCGACGCCCATGCTGTCGAGGGCGCCGCGTACCGCCTCGACCGCCACCTGCTGCGCCGAGGCGTCGCCAGGCTGCCGCTCGATGCGGATCAGCACGGTGTCTTCGTCGCCGAACTCCTGCAACGCCACCTCGCCCAGCCCGAGCCCGGACAGCCGGCTGCGCATCGCCCCCAGGTCTGCCGGTTCCGACGTCTGCGCCTCGATCAGGATGCCGCCACGGAAGTCGATGCCGAAGTTCAGTCCCGGCACGAAAGCAAGGCCAATGGACGCGATCGCCAGCACCAGCGACGCGAGCATCGCCGGCTTGCGCCAGTTGATGAATGGGACCTTGGTGTTGGCCGGGACCAGCCTGAGACGGAACATGCGCGGGCCCTCTAAAGCGGCAGGACCTGCGGCCGGGTCCGCCGCAGCCAGGTCACCAGCATCAATCGTGTCACCGTGACCGCGGTGAACACCGAGGTCAGGATGCCGATGCCCAGGGTGACGGCGAAGCCCTTGATGGGGCCGGAGCCCATGGCAAACAGGATCGCCGCGGCGATGAAGGTGGTGATGTTGGCATCGAGAATGGTGCCGACCGCGCGCTGGTAGCCGGCCTCCATGGCCGCGAACGGCGTCTTGCCCGTGCGGATCTCCTCGCGCACCCGTTCGAACACCAGCACGTTGGCGTCGACCGCCATGCCGATCGTCAGGACGATGCCGGCGATGCCGGGCAACGTCAGGGTTGCCTGCAGCAGCGACAGCGCGCCCAGGATCAGGAACACGTTGATCAATAAGGCGATGTCCGCGGCCAAGCCGAAGATGCCGTAGGCGAGGAACATGAACACCATCACCAGGGCGAACGCGACGACGCTGGCGACCTTGCCCGAGGCGATCGAGTCGGCGCCCAGCGACGGTCCGACCGAGCGCTGCTCGAGCACCTTGATCGGCGCCGGCAGGGCGCCGGCGCGCAGCAACAGCGCCAGGTCCTGCGCTGACTGCACGGTGAAACTGCCGGTGATGATGCCGGCGCCGCCGAGGATCGGCTCGCGGATCACCGGGGCGCTGATCACCCGGTTGTCGAGCACGATGGCGAAAGGCCGGCCGACGTTCTGTGCCGTGGCGTCGCCGAAGCGGCGGGCGCCCAGGGTATCGAAGCGGAACGACACCACCGGCTGGCCCTGGTCGAAGGTCGGCTGGGCGTCGGTCAGGGTCTCGCCGCTGACCATCACCCGTTTGCGCACCAGGTAGACGGTCTCGGGCGCGCCGTCCGGGCGGCGCGTATCGGATTCCAGGATCTCAGAGCCGGGCGGCGTGCGCCCGGTGCGCAGCGCTTCCTGCGGGCTGGTGGTGACGTCGACGAGGCGGAAGACCATCTTCGCCGTCTTGCCGAGGATGTCGATCAGGCGTTGCGGATCGTCCAGGCCCGGCACCTGGACCAGGATACGGTCGCCGCCCTGACGTTGGATCGTCGGCTCGCGCGTGCCCAGTTCGTCGATACGGCGGCGGACGATCTCCACCGACTGCTCCATCGCCGACTGCTGGCGTTGCAGGATCGCGTCTTCGGACAGCACCACAAGGATGCGGTCGTTGTCTGAGCTGACCTCGATGTCGCGGCCGCCGCCCAGACCCATCAGGGGGTTGACCGCCACCGGCACGGCCAGGGCGCGGATCTCTTCCACCGCCCTCTCCACGTCCGCGGGATCGCGGACCTGCAGCGTCACCGCACCGTCCTCGACGCCCAGGCCGCGGTAGCCGATCCGCGCGCCGCGCAGGCGGGTGCGGACGGCGTCGACGAGAGACTCGAGCCGTTCCTCGATCACCGCCTCGAGCTCGACTTCAAGCAGCAGGTGGGCGCCGCCCTGCAGGTCCAGGCCCAGGTTGACCTGCTTGTGCGGCAGCCAGTCCGGCAGGCCCTGCAGCGTCTTCTCGCTGACGAAGTTGGGCAGGGTGAAGGCGATGCCCGCGACGCAGACCACCGCAATCAGGACGATCTTCCAGCGGGCGAAATAGAGCATGGCCCGGCCGCCTGGCGGCTATTTCTTGGAACCGAAGCTGAACAGCGACTTCTTGTCGCCCGAGCCGCCGTCGCTACCGCTATCGCTGCCGGAACCGCTGGCCGCCGGCTCGGTCTTGCTGACGACGTCGGTGATGGTGCCGCGGACCACGCGCACACGCACGTTCTCCGCCAGTTCGACCTGGACGGTGTTGTCGTCGATGACCTTGGTCACCTTGCCCATGATCCCGCCGCCGGTCACCACCTGGTCGCCGCGGCGCAGCGCCTGCACCATCTCGCGGTGCTCTTTGGCACGCTTCTGCTGCGGCCGGATCAGGAAGAACCAGAACACGACGAAGATCAGGATCAGCGGCAGAAAACTCATCAGTTCGCCGCCAAACGCACCGCCGCCGGCCTGGGCGTAGGCTGGGGATATGAACATGCGTGCTACTCCGGGTGCTGTGCCAGGGCCGGCGGACTATAGCGGTCCCATGAAGGATTGCAACTGCGGCCACCGGTGCGCCGCACCGGGCGGCGTTGACCGCCGACAGCGCTGTGCTAGGGTCCCCGCCCCCGCTGGAGGAAGACCCGGAATGGCAGAGAAAAACCCGGATCTGACCGCCCTGTTGACGCGTGTCGCCGACGCGCTCGAACGGATCGCGCCGCAGCCGCCGCAGGCGCCCGATTTCGCCCTCGCCGACGCCTTCATCTGGCATGCCGACCCGGACCGGCTCGAACCGGTCCACACGGTCAACCGCGTCGAGCTGTCGCTGCTCAAGGGCATCGAACGCCAGCAGCAGATCCTGGCCGAGAACACCCGCCGCTTCGCCCGCGGTCTGCCGGCCAACAATGCCCTGCTGTGGGGCGCGCGCGGCATGGGCAAGAGCAGCCTGGTCAAGTCTCTGCACGCCACGGTCGCCGCCGAGGCGCCGGGCACGCTAAAGTTGGTTGAAATCCATCGCGAAGACATTCCCTCGCTGCCGCGGCTGCTCAAGCTGCTGCGCGCCGCCCCGTGCCGCTTCCTGCTGTTCTGCGACGACCTGTCGTTCGACGCCGACGACACCAGCTACAAGTCGCTGAAGGCGGTGCTGGAGGGCGGCATCGAGGGCCGCCCCGGCAACGTGGTGTTCTACGCCACCTCGAACCGCCGCCACCTGATGCCGCGCGACATGATGGAGAACGAGCGGTCGACGGCGATCAATCCCTCGGAGGCGGTCGAGGAGAAAGTGTCGCTATCGGACCGCTTCGGTCTCTGGCTCGGCTTCCACAACTGCAGCCAGGACGAGTTCCTCGACATGCTCAGGGGCTATTGCGCCTACTACGGCCTCGACATCGACGAGGCGCAGCTCAAGGCCGAGGCGATCGAGTGGTCGGTGACCCGTGGCGCGCGCAACGGCCGGGTCGCCTGGCAGTTCGTGCAGGACCTCGCCGGGCGCATGGGCGTCGCTATCGCCTGAGGCGGCGAACGTGCGGCGGCTGCCGGGCGTCGCCGACAACCGGGTCAGATAGCGCATCGGATCGACCGCCTCGCGCCCGCGGCGCAGCTCGAAATGGAGCTGCGTCCGGCCGACCCCGCCACTGCTGCCGGCGGTCGCCAGCTTCTCGCCGCGGCGAACGACGTCGCCGACCTGCACCAGGATCTCGTCGTTGTGGCCATAGGCGCTGACCCAGCCGCCATCGTGGCGCAGCAGGATCAGATTGCCGAAGCCGCGGACCTCGTTGCCGGTGTAGGCGACGACGCCGCTTTCGGCCGCCCGCACCGGGGCGCCCGCCGGGAGGGCGATGTTGATACCGTCGTTGTGCAGGCCGCCCTGCTTGGGGCCGAAGCGGGAGATCACCCGGCCTTCGGCCGGCCAGGCGAACTGGCTGCCGCTGCGCTTGGGTGGCTTGGGAATGGCGGCGGTCTGCCGCGACGGTTTATGCGCCGGCCGCGGCGCGGCATCGCCGGTGCGCACGTCGGCTGCCTTGGCGGTGGGTGTCGGCGGCGGTGCCGCGGTGCGCGGCGGCGGCGGCGTTGCCGCCGCGGGCGCTGGCGTCGGGGCCGGCAGGCGCAGGCGTTGGCCGACCCGGATCTCGTAGGGCGGCGCGATCGCGTTGGCCCGGACCAGTGCGCTCAGCGAGACCTGTTGCTCGCGGGCGATGGCATGCATGGTCTCGCCGGCCGCCACGTCGTGGTAGCGCACGGCCGGGATCTGCAGCGTGTCGCCGGCCCGGAGTTCATAGGGCGGCGACAGTTCGTTGGCAGCGATCAGGTCGCGCAGGGCGACGCCGGAGCGGCGCGCCACCTGGTAGAGGGTGTCGCCGGAGCGGACGACGTAGCGCGGCTCGAGGATCGGCGCCTCGCCGCGGCTGGTGCCGACGGTCGGCGGCGGGGCGGTGGCGCGTGGCTTGCTGTCCGGCACCGGGGCATTGGCGGCGCGGGTGGTCTTGTATTCCACCGGCGCCGGCGTGTCGCGCGTGCAGCCGGCGACAACGGCCGCCACCACGAGCAGGCCGGCGATCGAACCGGACAGTCGATGCGAATCCCCGGCTCCCATGGCGGCACCTTAGTCAGCCCGTCGGCCGGCATCAATCGCCGCTGCGGGCGATCCCTTCGACCAGCGGCACGAACCGGACATCGAGCAACTGTTCGTACCGCAGCTCGTCGCCATGGCGCGTCACCCTGGTCAGCGTCTGCATGAAGCTGTCGCCGACCGGGATCAGCATCATGCCGCCGTCGCTCAGCTGCGACGTCAGCGCTTCGGGCACTTTGGCGGCGGCGGCAGTGACGATGATGCGCTCGAACGGCGCCAGCTCCGGCCAGCCCTTGCCGCCGTCGCCCAGCCGGGTGGTGATGTTGTGCAGGCCCAACTCGTCGAAGACCAGTTCCGCTGCCGCCTTGAGCGAACGGTAGCGCTCGATCGTGTAGACCCGCCGGCACATCTGCGCCAGCACCGCCGCCTGGTAGCCCGAGCCGGTGCCGACCTCGAGCACCACCGAGCGGTCGGTGACCTGCAGTTCCTGCGTCATGTAGGCGACGATGTAGGGTTGGCTGATCGTCTGGCCCTGAGCGATCGGCAGCGGGATGTTCTCATAGGCCTCGGCACCGAACGTCGGCGGCACGAAGCGTTCGCGCGGCACCCGTTCCATCGCCGCCAGCACGCGCTGGTCGGTGATCCCCTGCCTGCGCAGCTCCATGATGAGGCGGATCTTGTTCGCCTCGATGCTCATTACTGCAGGGCGGCCTTCAACGTCTTGAGGGCACGGGTTTCCGTCAGGTCGAGGTGCAGGGGCGTGACGGCAATGTAATTGCGGGCGACCGCGTCGAGGTCGGTGCCGCGCGCCGGGGGGCCGCTCTCGCGGCGGAAGCCGATCCAGAAATAGGGCTGCTCACGGGCGTCGACACGCTCTTCGATCACCAGGTCGGAGATGTCTCGCCGGCCCTGGCGGCAGACCTCGATGCCCTCGACCTGGGCCGGCGGGGCGTCGGGGAAGTTGATGTTGATCAGCGCGTTGCGCGGCCAGCCCTGGTGCATCAGGCGACAGATCAGGTCCGGCGCGAACTGCTCTGCGGTCGGCCAGTGCAGCACGGTGCGGCTGGCGAACGACAGGCTGAGGGCGATCGCCGGCACGCCGAGCAGGGTGCCTTCCATGGCCGCGGCGATGGTGCCCGAATAGGTCACGTCCTCGCCCATGTTGGCGCCGCGGTTGATGCCGGACAGGATCAGGTCCGGCCGGCCGTCCTTGAGGATCTGGTGCAGCGCCATCATCACGCAGTCGGTCGGCGTGCCCTGCACCGCGAACCGGCGCCGCGAGATCCGCCGCAGCCGCAACGGCATGGTCAGCGTCAGCGAATGCGAAGCACCGCTTTGCTCATGCTCGGGGGCGACCACCCAGACGTCGTCGCTCAGGCTGCGCGCGACCCGCTCGAGCACCTTCAGACCCGGCGCGTTGATGCCGTCGTCGTTGGTGACCAGGATGCGGCACCCGCTCAGGTCGGCTTTGCGCTTGCTTGCCATCTCAGGTGATCACCTTCTGGCCGCCCATGTAGGGTTGCAGCACCGCCGGCACGGCGATCGAGCCGTCCTCGCGCTGATAGTTCTCGAGCACGGCGATCAGGGTGCGGCCGACGGCCAGGCCGGAACCGTTCAGCGTGTGCACGAAGCGGGTGCCCTTGCCGCTTTCGGGGCGGAATCGGGCGTTCATCCGCCGCGCCTGGAAGTCGCCGCAGTTGGAGCAGCTCGAGATCTCCCGGTAGCTGTCCTGGCCCGGCAGCCAGACCTCCAGGTCGTAGGTCTTCTGCGCCGCGAAGCCCATGTCGCCGCTGCTCAGCAGCATCACCCGATAGGCCAGCTCCAGCCGCTTGAGGATCTCCTCGGCGCTGGCCGTCATGCGCTGATGCTCGGCTTCCGACTGTTCGGGCGTGGTGATCGAGACCAGTTCGACCTTGTGGAACTGGTGCTGGCGGATCATCCCACGGGTATCGCGCCCGGCGGCGCCCGCCTCGGAGCGGAAGCAGGGGGTAAAGGCGGTGTAGCGGCGCGGCAGCGTTGATGCGTCGACGATCTCCTCGCGCACCAGGTTGGTCAGCACCATCTCGGCGGTCGGGATCAGGTAGTAGTCGTCCGTGGTCTTGAACAGGTCGTCCGCGAACTTCGGCAGATTGCCGGTACCGAAAGCGGTGTGCTCGCGCACCAGCAGCGGCGGCGACACCTCGGTGCAACCGAACTCGCCGGTGTGGACGTCGAGCATGAAAGTGGCGAGCGCCCGTTCCAGGCGCGCCAGGTCGTCGCTGAGCACGACGAAACGGGCGCCCGACAGGCGGGCGGCGAGCTCGAAATCCATCTGCCCGAGTGCCTCGCCGAGCTCGAAATGCTGGCGCGGCGCAAAATCGAACTCGGGCGGTGTGCCATGGCGGCGCACTTCGATGTTGGCGTCTTCGTCGGCGCCTTCGGGCACGTCGGCCTCCGGCAGGTTCGGCAGCTCGGCAAGCAGCGCGTCGAGTTGCCCCCGCAGCGCCCGCTCGCTCTCCTCGCCGGTCTGGATCAGCCCCTTGAGGGCGGCGACCTCAGTGATCAGCTCGCCGGCGTCTTCCCCGCGCGCCTTGGCCGCGCCGATCTGCTTAGAGGCTTCGTTGCGGCGCGCCTGCGCTTCTTGCACGCGGGTGCGGTGGGCGCGGATCTCGGCATCGAGGTCCCGCACCTTCGCCGCCTGCGCCGGCAGTCCGCGCTTGGCGAGGCCGGCGTCGAACGCCTCCGGGTTGTCCCGTATCCAGCGAATGTCGAACATGAGCCTGTTTCTTGCGCGTGGAGTAAGCGGTGACCGCGCTGCGGCGCGCTGTTTATACGCAGGCCCATTCGTGGCGTCCAGCGACCGCGCGTCGACGACGCCGTCGTCATCGGCGTGGCGTTACGCGGTCAGCCGCCGGCGGAGGCGGGATCGGTGGCGCCGGCGTCGTCGTCTTCCTCGGCCAGGCGCCGGGCCCGGCGCTTCTCGACCATCCTGGTCAGAATGATCGAGATCTCGTACAGCAGCAGGATCGGCACGCCGAGGCCGATCTGGCTGATCACGTCGGGCGGCGTCAGGAACGCCGCAACGCCGAAGGTGATCACCACGGCATACTTGCGCTTGGCCGCCAGGCCCTTGGACGTGACCATGCCGACCCGGGCCATCAGCATCAGTACCACCGGCAGCTGGAACGACAGGCCGAAGGCGAAGATCAGCTTCATCACCAGCGACAGGTACTCGTTGACCTTGGGCTCGAGCACAACCGCCAGCATGCCTTCCTCGGCCGGACTCTCGAAGCTGAGGAAGAACCGCCAGGCCAACGGCATGACCAGGTAGTAGACCAGGGCCGCGCCGGCCATGAACAGCACCGGCGTGGCGAACAGGAACGGCAGGAAGGCGCGCTTCTCGTGCTTGTACAGGCCCGGGGCGATGAACGCCCACAGCTGTCCGGCGATGATCGGAAAGGCCAGGCAGAGCGCCCCGAAGAAGGCGACTTTCAACTGGGTGAAGAAGGCCTCGTGCAGGGCGGTATAGATCAGGCGCCGGCCTTCCTGATCGCCCACGAGGTCGGTCAGGGGACGCACCAGGAAGGCGTAGATGTGGTCCGCCACCAGGTAGCAGGCGACGAAGCCGACGGCGATCGCCGCGAACGACCACAACAGCCGGGTGCGCAGCTCGATCAGGTGATCGAGGAGCGGCATCTTGTGGCTGTCGACGTCGTCGCTATCCGTTTCGGTCGGCTCGCTCATGCATCCGCTCCGCCGGCCCGGCGCGGCGTCGCCGCATCCTCCCCGGCGGATGACGGGGCGTCGGCATCGCCGTCGCCGGCGCCGTCGCGCTCGCCGCGGTCGTCGGCCTCCTCCTCCGAGGGCGGCATATAGTCGACGGCCTGGCCGGCATGCATCAGGGAATGCGGTGGCGCCACCTGAGCCGGTGGAATCTCGTCGGCGATCCGGGCGCCCGACTCGGCGTCATCGATATGCGCGGCAACACCGTCTGCCGAGCCGGCGGCGGGCTCGCCCGCTGCCACTTGGTCTCCGCCACTCGTTGGGCTCGCGCCCGTCGGTCCCTTCTCGTCCGCGCCGGTCGGGTCGACCTTGTCGAGCAGGCTTTCGGCGTCGAAGTCGCGGACCGACGTCGCGGTCTTTTTCAGTTCGTCCAGCTCGGCGTCGGCGACCATCTGATCGATGCCGCTCTGGAACTCCCGCGCCGCGGCACGCGCCTTGGCGACCCAACGGCCGATGGCCCGCAGGGCCGCGGGCAGGTCTTTGGGTCCGATGACGACGATCGCGATAGCCGCGATCACCAGCATTTCGCTCCAGCCGATGTCGAGCATCCGGCCGTTCTCGTCTGCCTGGCGGGACCGCGCGCGCGGCGCGTCAGCCCTTGGCCGCCTCGTCCTTGGTGCTGCTGCTGGCGGTCGTGGTCTCGCCAGCCTCGCTGATCGCCTCGCGCTCGGGGTTGGCGACCACGTCGTCTTCCTGCATGCCCTTCTTGAAGCTCTTGATGCCCTTGGCCATGTCGCCCATCAGGGCAGAGAGCTTGCCGCGTCCGAACAGCAGGACGACGAGCAAGACGACAATTGCGATCTGCCAAAAACTCAGGCCCATGAATCAGGCTCCGTACCTTGCCTCCGGGGGCGCCGGTGTCGCCCTCCGATCGGGCCCTGCCGGCGCGCGCTCACGGACCCGTCTCGGATCTCATCCGGCGGGCCTGCTTGTCTCTGATTTAGGCTTTTTCCACCGGAAACACAAATGCCTTTGCCGAATCGATGCTGACGCTGACGGCACTGCCCGCGGCGATGGGCGGGCCGCCGAAGGCATAGGCGCGCAGCAGCGGCCCGTCGCCCTCGACCTCCAGGCTGATCACGGCATAGGCGCCCAGCGGCCGGACTTCGGCAACGCGGGCCGCCGCCCCGCCGGCGCCGTTCAGTCGCAGCGCCTCGGGCGGCACCACGACATCGACGTCGTCGCCGGGCTCGAGTCCTTCTGCCTGAATCCGGCCATATGGCGTCGAAATCTCACCATGTGAATCAACAACACCTACTAACGTATTCATTTCACGTAAGAAAGTGGCGATGAACTTGTTCACCGGTTGGCGGCTGATCTGTTCCGGCGTGCCGACCTGGACGATCCGCCCCCTGTCCATCAGGGCGATCCGGTCGGCCATGCGCAATGCCTCGTCCGGGTCGTGCGTGACCATCAGCGCCGAGGTCTGCTCGGTCTTCAGCAGTCTCAGGGTGTCCTCGCGCACCGCGTCGCGCAGGGCAACGTCGAGGTTCGCGAACGGCTCGTCCATCAGCATCACCGCCGGTTTCGGCGCCAGCGCCCTGGCCAGGGCCACGCGTTGCTGCTCGCCGCCCGACAGGCGGTGCGGAAAGGCATCGGCCAGATGCTGCATCGACAGCCGGCGCAGCAGGTCGCCGGCGATCTGCCGTTGCTCCGGCTTGGGCCGCCGGCGCAGGCCGAAGCAGACGTTCTCCATGACGTTGAGATGCGGGAACAGCGCGTAGTCCTGGAACACCATGCCCACCTCCCGCTGTTCCGGCGGACGCTCCCGGCCGGGTTCGGCGACAAGTTCGCCATGGATCCGGATGCTGCCGCTTTGCAGCTGTTCCAGACCCGCCGCCAGTCGCAGGCTGGTGGTCTTGCCGCAGCCCGAAGGGCCCAGCAGGCAGACGATTTCGCCCGTGTCGACCGACAGGCTGACCCGGTCGAGCACCTGGTTGGCGCCAAAGCTGTGGGATATCTCGTCGAGGACCAGACCTTGCATGGGCCTATCGCCGGCAGTCGGCGCCACGATGGCGGGGCGCCTCAGTGGCCGCGCACACTAAGGTCGCGCGATCCGGGGCGCAAGCGATGGCTGGCGGGCCAGGCTCAGACCTCGCGGTGGCTGGCTCCGTCGCCAAGCGGGTCCAGGGTCAGCACTTGCGCCCCGCCCCCGCCGCCGCTGCCGCCGCCGTCGGGTTCGTCCTCCTCGAGGGGGTCCTCGGGCAGGTTCTCCGTCAGGGTCAGCATGCCGGCCGGCACCTCCCCCTCGAGCAAACCGGCCGCGCGCAGCTCGTCGATGCCCGGCAGGTCCTTCACGCTCTCAAGGCCGAAATGCTCGAGGAAGCGTTCGTTTGTGCCATAGGTCACCGGTCGCCCCGGGGTTCGCCGGCGCCCGCGCATGCGCACCCAGCCGGCCTCCATCAACAGATCCAGGGTGCCCTTCGACACCGCGACGCCGCGGATTTCCTCGATCTCGGCGCGTGTGATCGGCTGGTGGTAGGCGACGATGGCCAATGTCTCGAGCGCCGCCCGCGACAAGCGGCGGGTTTGCTGGCGATGTTCCTGCAACAGGAAATGCAGATCCGCCGCCGTGCGCATGGCCCACTTGTCGGCGACCTTGACCAGGTTGACGCCGCGATGGCGGTAGGCCTCCGCCAGTTCGGCCAGCAGCGCCGGGACGTCGCTGCCGTCCGGCAGCCGCTTGACCAGCGTCGCCTCGTCCAACGGTTCGGTGGCGGCAAACAGCAGCGCTTCCAGCATCCGCAGGTGCTGGGCCTGCTCCGGCTGCGCGCCTTCGTGGCTCGAAGTCGTGTCGCTCATTGCTCTGCCGCCCCCTCGTCCGCGGCGCCTTTGAGGAAGATGGGTCCGAACTGCTGCCCCTGGCGGATGCGCAGCCGGCCCTGCTTGGCCAGTTCCAGGCTGGCGGCAAAGGTCGATGCCACGGCGGAGCGGCCTTCGACGCCGCTGCCCAGGTCGGCCGGCAGAAAGGTCTCCAGGCTGGCCCAGTCGGGCATCTCGCCGAGGGCGCGGCTCAGGCGTCGGATCGCGTCCTCCACCGACATCAGGGCGACCGGCCGCAGGCGGAAGGTGGTGACGTTGACCCGGCCCATCTGCGCTCCGTAGGCCGACAGCAGTTCGTGCAGTTCGCACTCGAAGACGGAGTCGCGCACGATCCGCACGCCTTCGGGCGCGCCGCGGGGGAACACGTCCTGGCCAAGCCGGTTGCGCGACATCAGCTGCTCGGCGGCCTCGCGCATGGCTTTGAGACGGCGCAACTGGTGCTGCAGCCGCGCGGCCAGTTCCTCGCCGCTGGGTTCATCCTCGGCCACCGTGTCGGGCAGCAACAGGCGGGATTTCAGGTAAGCCAGCCAGGCCGCCATCACCAGGTAGTCGGCGGCCAGTTCCAGGCGAATGCGCCGCGCCTCGGCGATGAAGCCGAGGTACTGCTCGGCCAGGGCGAGGATCGAGATTTGCCGGATATCGACCTTCTGCTGCCGCGCCAGGGCCAGCAGCAGGTCCAGCGGACCTTCGAAGCCTTCCAGGGAAACATTGAAGCCGCTGCCGTCGCGTCGCGGCGCGGCATCCTCGAAGTCATCGCCCGGGGCGTTGGACGGTGCCTGTTGCTCCGGTTCACTCATGTCGCGAACCTACAACGGAGTGCGGCATCGGCCAAGCCGTACCTCAACATATTGGGGTTTTGGCGGATGACCGTGCCATGGTCGGAACGGCAGGCTAGGCCGCCGCCAGCAGCTCATCGAGTTCGCCCGCGACCTGCCGGCGGTCGATCACTGCCGGCGTGCCGGCCACCTGCGCGGCCGCGTCCCGCCAGCGCTGCCAGGCGGCGGCCGTCATTGCCGGACTGGCCTGCGCCGCCTGCTGCATGGTTGGCAGCTTGCCGTTGCACTGCAGCACGACATCGCAGCCGGCCGCCAGGGCGCCACCGACCCGTTCGCCGATGTCGCCCTGAAGCGCCTGCATGTCGAGGTCGTCGCTCAGCAGCAGGCCGCGAAAACCGATCTCTTCGCGGATCACCCGGGCGATGATCCCGGCCGACTGCGTTGCCGGGCGGGCGGGATCGAGCGCGGTGAACAGGACATGCGCCGTCATCGCCAGCGGCAGGTCGGCAAGCGCGGCAAAGGGCGCGAAGTCCTGCGCTGCCAGCGTCGCCGCTTCGGTCTCGACACGGGGCAGTTGCTTGTGGCTGTCGACCGTGGCGCGACCGTGCCCGGGCAGATGCTTCATCACCGGCAGGATGCCACCGGCCAGCAGGCCGTCCGCCTGCGACCGGCCCAGGGCCGCGACCACGGCCGGGTCGGCCGAAAAGGCCCGATCGCCGATCGCCGCGTGCGTCTCCGGCCGGCCCAGGTCGAGGCATGGCACGCAATCGATGGCGAAACCCAGGCCGCGGAGGTCGTCGGCGAGCAGCCTGGCGTTGAGCCAGCAGGCGCGTTCGGCTGCCGCCAGGTCGGCCGCCGCCAGCTTGCCGAACCGGGCCGCCGCCGGCATGTCGCGCCAGTGCGGTGGCTTCAGGCGCTGCACTCGCCCGCCTTCCTGGTCGATCAGGATGGGCGTGTCGTCGCGCCCGGTCTGGCTGCGCAGATCGTCGGTCAGGCGGCGCAGCTGCTCCGGGTTGTCGCAGTTGCGGGCAAACAGAATGAAACCGAACGGCGCCGCTTCCCGGAAGAAGTGCCGTTCCGCCGCGCTCAACGCCGGGCCGGCACAACCGAATATGACGGGCAGCGGAGGCAACGACTCAGGACGCGATGACGATGCAGTCCAGTTTGCGTTCCTTCAGCGCATCGCAGGTTTGCCGGGCCGCGGCGCGGTCATCGAACGGGCCGGCCTGCAGGCGGAAGAACGTGCCCTTGCCCTTGATCTCGACCCGGGCGATGCGGGCATCGAGCGGCTCGAGCAGTTCCTTGTGCTGGTCGCGCAGCCAGACCCAGGCATTGCGGGCCGTTTCCTCGCTGCGGTAGGCGGCGATCTGGATGCGGAAGTTGGCTTTGTCGTTGGCCGCCTGAGGTGTCGCGCTGGCTGCGGCCGGCTGGCGCGCGGCGGTAGCCGCTGCGGTCGTGGTCGGCGCGGCCGATGGTGCGGCGGGCGCGTCCTCGCGTGCGGCGGGCGCGTCCTCGCGCGCGGCCGGCGGCGGCGGCGCGGCCGGCGGCGGCGCGACGGCGGCGCTCTGTGTCGGTTCCGCCGTCGACTGTGGCGTGGCCGGCTGCTCTGCCTGCTTGGGCCGGGCCACCGGCTCCTCCGGCCGAGGCGCCAGCTTCTCTTCTTTGTCGGGTGCCGGTGCCGGCGTCAGCCGTTCGAACACCAGCTTGTCCTTGTTGGGGATCTCCAGGCCGCCCGGCTCGGCCGGCTTCTCCTTGAACGGCGCCAGTTCCGCCTTGATCAAAGGCGGTTCGCCGGCAGCCGCGGGCGGCTGTATCGGCGCCAGCGCATACCAGGTGGCGACGCCGAAGGCGACGATGACCGTGAGGCCGAGCAGGATCGGCAGGATGGGGCGTCGGCCGGACTCGCTTGGCGAAGGTTGGCGGACAGGTGCATCGGGCTGTTCTTGGGCCAATGCGAAGTCTCCAGTTCCCGCAGTGCGTTCTGCAGTGCGTCTCGCGCTAGCGCATCTCGTCGACCGGCGTCACCCCCATGATCGACAGGCCCGCGGCAATCACGATAGCCACGGCGCGGATCATCGCCAGTCGGGCGACGGTAAGGCCCGAGTCGTCGGGCATGATAAAGCGCAGCGACGGGTTGTCGTTACCTTTGTTCCACAATGCGTGAAAATCTGATGCCAAATCATTAAGATAAAACGCAATTCTGTGCGGTTCGTGGGCCAGGGCCGCGGTTTCGACCTGGCGCGGCCACAACGCCAGCTGACGCATCAGCGCCAACTCGCTCGAATCAGTGAGCCGACCGAGGTCCGCGCCCGCCAGCGTGGCGGCGTCGTCCGCCTGCCCCGGCATCTGTTCGGCGACGTGCGGAACACCGACTGAATGCGCGCGTGGGCGTACTGCACATAGAACACCGGGTTGTCCTTGGACTGCTCGGTGACCTTGTCGAAATCGAAGTCCAGCGGCGCGTCGTTCTTCCGCGTCAGCATCAGGAAGCGCACGACATCCTTGCCGACCTCGTCGACCAGTTCGCGCAAGGTGACGAACTCGCCGGCCCGTTTCGACATCTTCACCGGCTGTCCACCGCGCATCAGCCGGACCATCTGGCACAGCTTGACGTCGAGATCGGCCTGCTCGTCGCTGATCGCCCGCACCGCCGCCTGCATGCGCTTGACGTAGCCGCCGTGGTCGGCACCGAAGACGTCGATCATCTGCTTGAAGCCGCGCTCGAACTTGTCGAAGTGGCAGGCGATATCGGCGGCGAAATAGGTCCAGCTTCCGTCCGACTTCTTCAGCGGTCGGTCGACGTCGTCGCCGAACTGGCTGGCCCGGAACAGCGTCTGCGGGCGCGGTTCCCAGTCTTCGGGCACCTTGCCCTTCGGCGGCTCCAGCACGCCCTGATAGATCAATCCCTTGTCGTCCAGCGCCTGCAATGCCGCGTCGACCCGGCCGCGCTCGCGCAGGCCCTGTTCCGACAGGAACACCTCCTGGTCGACGCCGAGGCTGGCCAGGTCGCGGCGGATCAGCGCCATCATCTCGTCGACCGCAAAGCGCCGCAGCGCCGGCAGCCATTCGTCCTCGTCGGCATCGCGCCAGCGCGCGCCGTCGCGCGCGGCCAGGGCCTGGGCCACCGGCACAAGGTAGTCGCCCGGATACATCCCCTCGGGGATCTCGCCGATCTCCTCACCGAGAACTTCCCGGTAGCGCAGGTGCAGCGAGCGCGCGAGCACGTCGACCTGCACCCCGGCATCGTTGATGTAGTACTCGCGGCAGACGTCGTAGCCGGCCCAGTCGAGCAGCGTCGCCAGGGCGTCGCCATAGACCGCGCCGCGGACGTGGCCCAAATGCAGCGGCCCGGTCGGATTGGCCGAGACATACTCGACGTTCACGGGGGCATTGCCGCCGATATCGGAACGGCCATAGCCGTCGCCCAGGCTGAGGATCCGCTGCAGCTGCCGGTGCCAGACCGCCTCGGCCAGGCGCAGGTTGACGAAGCCGGGGCCGGCGATCTCGACGCCGGTCACATCCTCGGCCCCGGCCAGGGCCGCGGCCAGGGCCTCGGCGATATCGCGTGGCTTCATCCGCGCCTGCTTGGCCAGGACCAGGGCGGCGTTGGTGGCCATGTCGCCGAGGCTGGCGTCGCGCGGCGGCTCGACGGTGACGGCGTCGGTGTTGAGATCGGCCGGCAGCGTCCCCTGGGCGACGAGGTCGTCGAGGCACTGCTGCACGATCTGGCGGTAGTGGCTGTAGAGGTTCATCAGCTCTGGCTGTTCAGATCGAAATGGCGGCCATGTTCGATCAAGGCGAAGCGGTCGGTCATGCCGGCAATGAAGTCCGCGACCCGGCGGCAGGTCCGCGGCTGCCGCGGCCCATCCGTCTGCGCCGCCCATTCCGGCGGCAGGCAATCCGGCTGCGCGGTATACAGTTCGAACAGATCGCTGACAATACGCTGCGCCTGCGCGCTCATGCGGTTCACCCGCGGGTGGCGGTACATGTGCTCGAACAGGAATCCCCGCAGCGCCAGATCGGCCGCTTTCAGGTCGTCGGAGAAAGCCGCCACCGGCGCCGTCGCGGCCCGGATCTCGGCAACGTCGGCCGGGGCCAGCGCCGTCAGCCGCCGGCGGGTCTCGCCGATCAGGTCGTCGACCATGATGTTGATCAGCCGGCGCACCGCCTCGTGCACGAGCTGCTGCTGGCCCAGATCCGGGTAGCGCTGCCGGACCTCGGCAAACACCGGCCCGACGAGCGGGATGTCGAGCAGGTCGTCGACCGCGAACAGCTCGGCCCGCAGGCCATCGTCGATGTCGTGGTTGTTGTAGGCGATGTCGTCGGCCAGCGAGGCGATCTGCGCCTCCAGGCCGGCGTAGGTGTGCAGTTCCAGGTCGTGCCCGCGCACATAGTCGACGATCGCCGCCGGCACGGCGCTGAAATCGCCTTCCCCGGCGGCCAGCGGCCCGTTGTGCTTGACCACGCCCTCGAGGGTCTCCCAGGTCAGGTTGAGGCCCGTGAAGTCGGCGTAGCGCGATTCCAGCCGGGTCAGGATGCGCAGCGTCTGGGCATTATGGTCGAAGCCGCCGTGGGGCTGCATCAGCCGGTCCAGCTCCTCCTCGCCGGCATGGCCGAAGGGGGTGTGACCGAGGTCGTGGGCGAGCGCCAGCGCCTCGGCCAAGTCCTCGTTCAGGGCCAGGACCCGGCATACCGAACGGGCGATCTGCGCCACTTCCAGCGAATGGGTCAACCGGGTGCGGTAGTGATCGCCCTCGTGGTAGACGAACACCTGGGTCTTGTACTGCAGGCGGCGGAAGGCGGTGGAGTGGATGATCCGGTCGCGGTCGCGCTGGAACAGCGTGCGCGTCGTGCTTTCCGGCTCGCCGTGCCGGCGGCCGCGGCTGGCCCCCGGCAGCGAGGCATAGGAGGCCGGCCCCTCGGCGTGCGTCATCGCCAGCCCTTCATCTGCAGTTGCCCCGTCGGTCCGCCGTTGTTGCGAGTTGGTCGCAATTGACATCGGGTTCACAGACCCTAAATTCAAAGCGCTTTAGCATGTTTTGGCCGCATCCATAAGGTTGTACCGCCATGAGCGAAATCGCCCAGTCCGATGCCAGCAGCGTGGCCCTGACCGAGAGCGCCGCGAAGCGCATTTCCACGCTGATGCGCGATGAAGGGCCGGAGGCCAAACTCAGGGTTGAGGTCAACGGCGGCGGCTGTTCCGGGTTTTCCTACGGTTTTCGCTTCGACGAGCAGGTCAACGACGACGACCTGGTGATCCGGCGCGACGGTGCCGTGGTCCTTGTGGACGAAATGTCCCTGCAGTTCCTGTCCGGCGCCACCATCGACTATGTCGAGGACCTGATGGCGGCGGCGTTCAAGATCGACAACCCGAACGCCTCGGCATCCTGCGGCTGCGGCACCTCCTTCTCGATCTGACCGCGGCGGCCGGCCCGGCGGCGGCCCTTGTCCGCGATCACCGTCCGACCCGCCCGCGCCGGCGAAGCCCGGTTGCTGACCGACCTGTGCCTCCGCTCGAAGGCGCATTGGGGCTACGACGCGGCGTTCATGCGCCAGGCCGCGACCGGCCTCGACGTCACGGATGACGACATCGCCGCGGGCGAGGTGTTCGTTGCCGAGGATCCGGCCGGACGGGCGCTGGGAATCTATGCGCTGGACGTCGACGGGGCGACGGTCGATCTGGACAGGATGTTCGTCGATCCCGCCGCGATCGGCACCGGGGTCGGGCGCGCGCTGTTCGCGCATGCCGTCGCCCGCGCGACCACGCATGGGTGCACCACCATGACGATCCTGGCCGATCCCAACGCGGCGCCGTTCTACGAACGCATGGGCGCCGTGTTCGTGCGCATGGCGCCCTCGGACACGATCCCGGGACGTGAACTGCCGTTCTACCATCTGGCTCTGCGGCCCGGCGAAAGCGCTTGCGACGAGTAACGGCGTATGCCCCAATCGGGGCAATGAAAATCGCCACCTGGAACGTCAATTCCATCAAGGTCCGCCTGCCCCGCGTGCTCGACTGGCTGCAGTCGGCGGCGCCCGACGTAGTGCTGTTGCAGGAGACCAAATCGGTCGACGACGCCTTCCCGGCCGAGCCCATCGAGGACCTCGGCTACAACGTCGCGGTGCACGGACAGAAGACCTACAACGGCGTCGCCATCCTGTCCAAGCGACCGCTCGAGGACGTCTGCCCCGGCCTGCCGGGCGACGACGATGACGAGCAGGCCCGCTATATCGAGGCAACCGTCGGCACCGTGCGGGTGGCTTCGATCTACCTGCCCAACGGCAATCCGGTCGATAGCGAGAAGTTCGCCTACAAGCTCGGCTGGATGGAGCGGCTGATCGCGCGGGCCGGAGAGTTGCTGGCGCTGGAGGAGAGCTTCGTCCTGGGCGGCGACTACAACATCTGTCCCGAGGACCGGGATTGCTACGACCCCGGCGGTTTTGCCGACGACGCGCTGTGCCGGCCGGAAAGCCGCGCCCGTTACCGCCAGCTCAACTGGCTGGGCCTGACCGAGGCCTACCGGGCGCTGCATCCCGATATCGTCGCCTACAGCTACTGGGACTATCAGGGTGGCGCCTGGCAGAAGGACCACGGCCTGCGGATCGATCATCTGCTGTTGAGCCCGCAGGCGGCCGACCGTCTGCAGTCGGCGGACATCGACCGCAACCCACGGGGCAAGGAGAAGCCGTCGGACCACACCCCGGTGTGGTGCGAGCTGAGGGAGTAGGCCATGGCCGAGGCGACAACCGGCGGCTGTCTGTGCGGCGACCTGCGCTACGAGATCACCGGCCCGGTCAGCATCGTCGCCAACTGTCACTGCACCATGTGCCGGCGGGCCAGCGGCGCCCCGTTCGTCACCTGGGCCGTGGTCCGTCGCGACGCGTTCCGCTTCACCGCCGGGGCGCCGGCGCGCTTCGCTTCGTCCGAGACCTGTTCGCGCCTGTTCTGCCCGCGCTGCGGCACCCCGCTGGTGTTCGAGGATGTAAGCCGGCCCGATCACGTCGATATCACCACCGGCAGTCTGGACGATCCGGACGACCTGCCGCCGGAGCGGCATATCTGGACCTCGGCCCAGCTGCACTGGCTGCGCCTGGGCGACGCCCTGCCGCGCTTCGAGGAATCCTCGATGTAGCCAGCCGCCGGCGGCTCAGTCGCCGCCGGGCTGGAATTCGGGTCCGCCCGGGCAGAGGCGGACGCCGGGCCGCAGGTTGCGATAGGGAAAGGTCTCGGGACGATCGCTCGCCGCCCCCGGCGCGTCGACGCAGACGATCTCCTCGGCGATGTCGGTGAAGTCGCCGCGAAAATGCACCGTGCTCTTCAGGCCGAGAATCTTCTGTCGCGCCGGATCGCGCCCCAGGTGGCGGAAGATCTCCTTGTCGGCGGCCTGGATGCGGCCGGCCGACACCACCACCGAGACGCCGCCGGTGCGCAACAGGGCGGTCGGGCCGAGACGCGGCGAGACCCCCTTGTAGAATGGTCCGGTGCAGTCGAAGGCGCCGTCCGACAGGGCCTCGACGCGAAAGCGGCCACGCACGGGCGGTCCGCCAGGGGCGTAGAGCTTGCCGCCCAGCTCGATGTCGATGTCGGCGCCGAGGCCGGCCGCGTGCGCGGCCTCGGCCGCCGCCGGGTCGACCAGCAGGCCAAGCAGCGCACCGTCCGCGTTCTGCTCGATCAGTGCCCGCAACAGGCCGGTGCTGTCCGACGTCGCCCCAGCGCCGCAGTTGTCCTGCACGTCGGCCAGGACCGTGGGCCGGTGCGCATTGGAGGCGATCGCCTTGGCGACGGCGTCGCCGGGCGTCAGCAGCGGCACGCGGAAGTCGGCTTCGCGCGCCATGATGTAGTCGTAGAGCGCGTCTGCCGCGCGGTCGGCCGCCGCCTGGTCGTCGGCATAGGCGAGCACCACGGGACCGCAGTCGTGGATGTCGGCCGGCGGAAAGCCGGGGGTGAACGACATGAGCCAGATGCCGTCGGCCTGCTCGAGCCGGGCCAGTTCGCCGTACACCCCGGCCATCGGCTCGACCATGGTGCATTGCCCGGTCAGCGGCATCAGGAACGGCAGCGGCCGGCGGGCCTTGGCCGGCGGCCGTTCCGCCGCCAGCAGCCGGTTCAGGAAGCCGCTGGTGCGGATGCCGGTGTCGGCCATGTCGAGATGCGGGTAGGTCCGGTAGGCGACCAGGCCGTCGGCATGCTCGGTCATCGCCGCCGTGGTGTTGGCGTGCAGATCGAGGCTGACGGCAAGCGGCATGTCCGCACCGACATGGCCGCGGACCCGGCGCAACAACTCGCCCTCGCCGTCCTCGAGGTGTTCGGTGACCATGGCCCCGTGCAGGTCCAGGTAGATCGCATCGAACGGCGCCGCCGCGTCCAGGCCCGCCAGCAGCAGTTCGGCGTAGCGTTCGAAGGCGTCTTCGGTCACGTGCGCCGACGGCACCGCGCCACACCAGGCAATCGGCGCCAGGGCGTGGCCCTGCGCCAAGGCATCGCGCAGGAAGCCGCCGATGCCGACGTTGATGGTCGGGAACACCTCGAGAATGTCGGCGCCAGTGGTCAGGCCGGGAAAACTCTCGGTGCGAAGAAAGTCGTCCCAGGTCGCCGGGTGCGGGGCGAAGGTGTTGGTCTCGTGCAGGAATCCGGCAATCGCGATGCGCGCCATCGGCAAGGCTCCGCTGGGCTGGCGTGGCCGCGCCGGGGCCGGCCGCGATGGACCGGCGCCGGTGCGGGCAGGCTCAGATGTCGGCGTAGCAGTGCGTTTCCGCAGCACCGCCGGGGTGGGTCACGGCGCCGGCGCAGGCCGGTCCGACGGTCTGTGCGTACTTCCACAGAGTGCCGGACTGGAAGTCGTGCGTGCGCGGCTGCCACTGGCTGCGGCGGGCGGCCAGCTCCTCGTCCGAGACGTCCACCTCGAGGGTGCCTGCGTTGGCGTCGATGCGGATCGTGTCGCCGTTCTTGAGGAGGCCGATCGGGCCGCCGACCGCCGCCTCGGGGCCGACATGGCCGATGCAGAAGCCACGGGTGCCGCCGGAGAAGCGGCCGTCGGTGATCAGCGCCACCTTCTCGCCCATGCCCTGGCCGTACAGCGCCGCAGTGGTCGCCAGCATCTCGCGCATGCCCGGGCCGCCCCGCGCGCCCTCGTAACGGATGACCAGCACCTCGCCTTCCTCGTACTGGCGTTCCTGCACGGCGGCGAAGCACTCCTCCTCGGAGTCGAACACCCGCGCCGGCCCGGTGAACTCCAGCCGCTCCATGCCGGCGATCTTCACGATGGCGCCTTCCGGCGCCAGATTGCCCTTCAGGCCGACGACGCCGCCGGTAGGCGAGAGCGGCCGCGAGGTCGGGTAGATCACGTCCTGGTTCTCCGGGAAGACCACGTCGGCCAGGTTCTCGGCGATGGTCCGGCCGGTGACGGTGACGCAGTCGCCGTTCAGATAGCCGCCGTCGAGCAACGCGCGCATCAACACCGGCACGCCGCCGATTTCCCACAGGTCCTTGGCAACATACTGACCGCCGGGCTTCAGGTCGGCGATGTAGGGCGTCTCGCGGAAGATCTTGCAGACGTCGTCGAGCGAGAACTCGATGCCGCACTCGTGCGCGATCGCCGGCAGATGCAGGCCGGCGTTGGTGGAACCGCCCGACGCGGCGACCACCACGGCCGCGTTGTGCAGCGATTGCGGGGTGATGATGTCGCGCGGCCGCAGGCCGCTGGCGAGGCACTCCATGACGTAGTGCCCGGACTGCTCGGCGAAGACATCGCGCGATTCCATCGGTGCAGGGGTTCCCGCTGACGCCGGCAGGGCGATCCCCATCGCTTCCGACACCGTGGCCATGGTGTTAGCGGTGTACTGGCCGCCGCAGGAGCCGGACGAGGGACAGGCGACCATCTCCAGTTCGTGCAGATCCTCTTCGGTCCAGTTGCCGCCGGCGACCTGGCCGACGCCCTCGAACACGTCGATCACGGTGACGTCCTTGCCGCGGAAGTTGCCGGGCAGGATCGAACCGCCGTAGAGGAACACCGACGGCACGTTGAGCCGCGCCATCGCCATCATCACGCCCGGCAGCGACTTGTCGCAGCCGGCGACGCCGACCATGGCGTCGTAGCAGTGCCCGCGCATGGTCAGCTCGATGGAATCGGCGATCACCTCGCGGCTGACCAGCGACGACTTCATCCCCTGATGACCCATGGCGATGCCGTCGGTGACGGTGATGGTGGTGAACTCGCGCGGCGTGCCGCCGTTGCCGGAAACGCCCTTCTTCACTGCCTGGGCCTGGCGGGCCAGGGAGATGTTGCAGGGTGCCGCCTCGTTCCAGGTGCTGACGACACCGATCAGCGGCTGGTGGATCTCCTCGTCGGTGAGGCCCATGGCGTAATAGTAGGAACGGTGCGGCGCGTGCTCGAACCCTTCCGTGGTGTGGCGGCTGGGCAGCTTCGCCTTGTCGAACCGTTTCGTGTCCATCGTCGAGGATCCTCCCGCTGAGCTTGATCACCGGCCACGCCGGCGGGGCGGCCGTTCCCGTCCCAGGGCCAACTAATACCAGATCGCCGCGGCCGCGGTGAACCGTCGCGCGAAGGTTCCGTGACAGGCCCGCGAAACGCTCGGTTGCCTTCCTGTAAGGCATTGATATACATGAGCTTCTTCAGGCCGACATGAGGGCAGGGAAATGGACAGGTGGCAGGGCGCATTGGGACTGGTGGTGATCTTTGCGCTTGCCTGGCTGCTCAGCGAGAACCGACGCGCGGCCGGGTGGCGGGTCGCCGTGGTCGGTATCGTCCTGCAACTGGCGATCGCCGCGCTGCTGCTGCACGTACCGCCGCTGCGCGCCGCGTTTGGCTGGCTCAATGCCGCGGCATTGGCGCTGCAGGAAGCCAGTGTCGCCGGCTCGGGCTTCGTCTTCGGCTACCTCGGCGGCGCGCCGTTGCCGTTCGAGGAACGCCAGCCCGGCGCCAGCTTCATTCTCGCCTTTCGCGCCCTGCCCCTGGTCATTGTCGTCAGCGCCCTGACCGCGCTGCTGACCTATTGGCGGGTGTTGCCGCTGATCGTAAAAGGCTTCGCCTTCGTCTTCGAGCGCAGCCTGAGGGTCGGCGGCGCCGTCAGTCTCTCGGCAGCCGCCAACATCTTCGTCGGTATGGTCGAGGCACCGTTGTTCGTCCGACCCTACGTCGGCCGGCTGAGCCGCGGCGAGCTGTTCATGGTGATGACCTGCGGCATGGCCACCATCGCCGGCACGGTGCTGGTGCTCTACGCCGCCATCCTGACGCCGGTGCTGCCGGACGCCATCGGCCACCTGCTGGTGGCGTCGATCATCTCGGTCCCCGCGGCCATTGCCATTGCCCGTCTGATGGTGCCCGCGGCCGGCACCGCGACGGAGGCGACACTGCACGGGCCGTCCGAGGCGCGCGGCGCGGTCGACGCCATTACCAGGGGTGCCCAGTCCGGCATGCAGCTGTTCCTGTCGATCGTCGCCCTGCTGCTGGTGATGGTAGCGCTGGTCCACCTCGCCAACGCAGTGCTCGGCCTGCTGCCCGACGTGTCCGGCGCCGCTCTCAGCCTGCAGCGCATCCTCGGCTGGATCATGGCACCATTGGTCTGGTTGATCGGCGTGCCCTGGGCCGAGGCGACGACGGCCGGCGCGCTGATGGGGGTGAAGACGGTGCTGAACGAGTTCCTCGCCTACCTGCAGCTCGCCGCGCTGCCGGCGGACGCGCTGTCCGACCGCAGCCGGCTGATCATGACCTACGCCATGTGCGGCTTCGCCAACTTCGGCAGCCTCGGCATCATGCTCGGCGGGCTGTCGGCGATCGCGCCCGAGCGGCGCGACGAGATCGTCGCCCTGGGCCTGAAGAGCATCGTCGCCGGCACCCTGGCGACCCTGTCGACCGGCGCTGTGGTCGGCCTGGTGGCGTTCTGAGCCGCCGCGCGCGGGCGCGGCCTAGAACAGGAACACCCCCTTGCCCGTGCTCTGGGTATCGAACAGGCGATAGGCCTCTTCCGCCTGGTCGAGCTGCCAGCGGTGGGTGAACAGCTTCTCCACGTCGATGCCGTTGTCGGCGACGAACCTGGCGCAGTCCATCTGCCCGACCTGGGAGAAGGTCCACGAACCGATCACCGTCATCTGCTTGCGGATCATGTCGGTGCTGACATCGAGCGTGACGTCGCCACCCTCGCCGACGAAGCAGGCCATGCCCCAGGTCCGCGTTCCGCGCACCGCGGCGGCGCGCGCATCGGCGATGCCGGAGCAGTCCAGCGCTTTGTCGACGCCACGGCCGCCGGTCAGCGCCATCAACGCCTCGACCGGATCGCTTGTCGCCGGGTCGATGGTCTCGTCCGCGCCCATCTCGCGCGCCAGGGCAAGCCGTTCCGCGTTGGGGTCGAGGGCGATCACGCGGGCGCCCATGGCCTTGGCGAGCTGCACCCCGGCCAGGCCGACCGGACCCTGGCCGAAGATGGCGACGGTGTCGCGGCCCGACAGGTCGAGCCGGACCAGGGCGCCGTAGGCGGTGCCGGTGCCGCAGGAGACGGCCGCGCCGGTGGCGAACGACAGCTCGTCCGGCAGCGGCACCAGGGTGCGGGCGGGCACGGTCATGTAGGCCGCGTGGGCGCCGTTGCCGGTGACGCCATAGACCACGAAGCCATGCCCGCAGAGCTGCGACCAGCCGACCCGGCAGTGCTCGCAGACACCGCAGCCCCAGTAGTGGTGGCACATCACCCGGTCGCCGACCGACAGGCCGCTGACCCCGGCGCCGACCGCGGCGACCACGCCGCAGGGTTCGTGTCCGGCGATTACCGGGTCGCCGCTGCCGCCCAGCCCCAGGGCGGCGGCCGCGCCACCGCGGGGGCCGCGATAGAATTTCAGGTCGCTGCCGCACATGCCGGAAGCCTTGATCTCCAGCACCGCCTCGCCCTCGCCCGGCGTCGGGTCGGGGAAGTCCATCAGCTCGAGCTCGCGCTCGCTCTGGAACACCACGCCTTGCATCTCTGTTCTCCCTCGTCCTCGGGAATTCCGCAGCCCGTGCCTCAGGCCGTCTCGCCGATGGCGCTTTCGAGCAGGGCCAGGGCGGTCCCGGCGAAGGTCCACATGTTGCCTTCTCGGTCGGCGCTGCCTGTCTCGATCATTTTCGCCTGCTGTACCGGGCCGACCACGGCGATCGCGCTCAGCCCCGCGGGGTGGCCGTAGCGGGTGCCGGTCGGGCCGGCCGCGCCCAGTTCGGCGATGCCCCAGGTCGTGTCCAGCCGCTCGCGCACGGCGCCGGCGCAGGCCAGCACGTAGTCCTCGGTCAGCGGCTTCAGGCCCTTGAGCACCTCGTCGGGCAGTCCCAGCAGCGCGCGGCGGGCGGCCAGGGTGTAGATCACGCCGCCGCCCAGGAAGTAGGCCGAGGCACCGGGGACCGCGAGCAGGCCGGCCGAGATCAACCCGCCGGTGGACGACTCGGCGACCGCCACCGTCTCGCCCCGGTCCTTCAGCAGCGCGCCGACGCGCGCGCCCAGCTCATCCAGCGTTGTCATTGGCGTTCGTCCTCCCTTCGCGCATGATGGCGCGGCCCGCGGCCACTGTCACCCCGACAGGGCGCGGGCTTTCGCCGTGCCGGCCCGGGCCGGCACGACTGGCGAGGGATACGTGCGTTGGAGAACAACCCGACCAGAGGTATCGCCCTGATGCTGGCCGCCATGCTGCTGATGGCCTGCATGGACGCGATCTCCAAGCACCTGGCGACGCAGTACTCGGTGCCGCAGATCCTGGCCGTGCGCTTCGCCATCTTCACCCTGTTCGCCCTGGCGCTGGCCCGGCCGCACAGCCTGCGGGCGGCGTTCCGCACCCACCACCCCTGGCTCCAGGTGACGCGCAGCCTGATCATTGCCATCGAGGTCGGCGTCTTCGTCCTGGCGTTCCGATATCTGCCGCTGGCCGATGCCCACGCCATTGCCGGCATCGCCCCGCTGCTGGTGACTGCGCTGGCGGTGCCGCTGCTGGGCGAGCACGTCGGCCCGCGTCGCTGGGCCGCCGTCGCCGCCGGCTTCGTCGGTCTGCTGATCATCATCCGTCCCGGCGTGACGGCGCTCGATCCGGCGGCGCTGATCCCGCTGGGCGGCGCCTTCCTCTGGGCGCTCTACCAGATCCTCATGCGCCGGGTGAGCCGCGACGATGCGGCGACGTCGATGCTGTACATGGCGGTGGTCGGGGCGGTGGTGATGGGCAGCCTGGCGCCATTCTTCTGGCGTCCGCCCGACGCGGAAGGCTGGCTGTTCCTGATCCTGCTCGGCGTCGTCGGCAGTCTCGGTCACTACATCCTGATCCAGGCCTTTCGCGCGGCACCGGCCTCGGTGCTCCAGCCGTTCCATTACACCGTGCTGCTGTGGGCGACGGTGATCGGCTACCTCGTGTTCGGCGACTTCCCCGATACCTGGACCATCGCCGGCGGCGTGTTGATCGCCGTGAGCGGCCTCTACGCCTTCTATCGCGAACAGGTGCGGCAGCGATGACGCTGTCCCGACCAGGTCCCGGGCGCCTGCTGCTGGCCGCCGGCCTGCTGCTGGCGCTCGCCCTGCCGTTCCTGCTCGAGGGCTACACCACCTATCGCTTCACCATGGCGATGATCTTTGCCATCGCCATCATCGGCCTGCACCTGCTGATTGGCCTGAGCGGCCAGTTCTCCATTGGCCATGGCGCCTTCTTCGCGATCGGCGCCTATGCCACGGCGATCGCCATGCGCGACGCCCAGCTCAACGCCTACCTCGCTATCGCGTTGGCCGGCGGGGCCGGTTTCGTTGCCGGCTTCCTGTTCGGCTGGCCGGCCCTGCGCATGGGCTACATGCATCTGGCCCTGGCGACCTGGGGCCTGGCCCTGGCAGTGCCGCAGCTGTTGAAGGCCGAGGAGCTGGAGCCCTGGACCGGTGGCGTCCAGGGGATCTACCTGGAGCGGCCGGGGCCGCCGGCGGGGCTGCCGCTGAGCGACGATCAGTGGTGGTATCTGGTCACGCTGGCGCTGCTCGGCGTGCTGCTGGTGCCGGCCTGGAACCTGGGCCGCGGGCGCGTCGGCCGGGCCTTGCGGGCGATCCGCGACAACGCCATCGGCGCGGTGCCGATGGGGATCAACGTCGCCCTCTACAAGACCACGATCTTCGGCATCGCCGCGGCCTATGCGGCGGTGGCGGGGGGGCTGGCCGGGCTGTTGGCCGACTACGTCGCGCCGGACAGCTATGGCGTGTTCTTCTCCATCCTGCTGCTGGTCGGCGCCGTGACCGGCGGCCTGGGCTCCGTCTGGGGCGCTGTGGTCGGCGGTGTGCTCATCCAGTTCCTGCCCGACCTTGCCGGCACGGCATCGGGCGCTTTGTCGTTTCCGGCCTACGGCCTGATCCTGCTGCTGCTGGTCTACCTGATGCCCCACGGCCTGGTCGGCGCAGTGGCGCGGCTGCGCGGGCGCGGCGGACCGCGCGGCGCGCTTGACCGGACGCCGGGCGCGCGCCACCACTAGGACGCCAACCTTGCGAGGGCAGGATGCAACGCTTCGTCTATCAGACCACGGTGCGCTTCACCCACACCGATCCCGCCAGCTACGTCTTCTTCCCGCGCTACTTCGAGATGCTGCAGGCGACGGTGGAGGACTGGTTCACCCACGCGCTCGGCATCCGCTACGCCGATATCGTCATCGAGCATGGCCTGGGTCTGCCCACTGCGCATACCGAGTGCGACTTCCTCAAGCCCTGTCGGCTGGGCGAGCGGCTCGGCATCGCCGTGGTCCTGGAGAAGCTCGGCCGCACCTCGATCGGCCTGCGTTTCGACGGCGCAGTGGACGGCGATCAGCGCCTTTGCGCCCGCTCGGTGCTGGTGGTGATCGAGCTCGGTAACGGCCGACCGGTGCCGATCGAGGGCGCGTTGCGGGCGAAGCTGGAGGCCTACGCGGCCCTGCCCGACGACGGCTGAGGCGTCGTCGGCGCGCGCGCCCTCGCGTTCACGCCGCCTGCAGGCGGTCGAGCGCGGCTTGCAGCTTGTCGCGGGTCTGCTCGGCCTCCGCCTTGCGTTCGCGCTGCTCGGCGACCACGTGCTCGGGCGCCTTGGCCAGGAAGCCTTCGTTGCCGAGGCGCTTTTCCATCTGCGCGATCTGACCGTCGAGCTTGGTCAGCTCCTTGGCCAGACGCTGGCTCTCCTGGCCGATGTCGATCACCTCCGCCAGCGGCAGCACCAGCGTCGCTTCGTCGACCACGGTCTGGATCGCCCCGTGTGGCAACTCGTCCTCCAGCGCTTCGGCCAGTTCCAGCCGCGCCAGTGACAGCAGGTTCGGCCGGTTGCGCGCCAGTCGCGCCAGCGTCTCCGCGCTGGCGCCCTGGATGTACAGCGGGATCTGCGCGCCGGCCGGGACGTTCATCTGCGCGCGCACCGAGCGCACCTCGGTGACCATGCGGATCAGCCATTCGATCTCCGCCGCCGCGGCCGCGTCGTACAGGCCGTCGTCGAGGTCCGGCCAGCGGCTCAGCACCAGCATGCTCGAGCGCCACTCCGACAGGCGCTGCCACAGCTCCTCGGTGACGAACGGCATGAACGGGTGCAGCAACTGCAGGATGGCATCGAGCGCCCAGGCCGCGGTTGCCCGGGTCTCGTCCCGGTGTGGGCTGTCGGGCCCCTGCAGCACCGGCTTGGCCAGCTCCAGGTACCAGTCGCAGAAGCCGTGCCAGACGAAGTGATAGGCGTCATTGGCGGCGTCGTTGAAGCGGTAGCCCTCGAGCGCGCGGGTGATGCGCGTGGCCGCCTGCTGCACCTCACCGACCAGCCAGCGGTTGATCATGTCTTCGACCCCGGCCGGATCGAAGCCGTCGACCGGGTGACAGCCGTTCATCTCGCAGAAGCGTGCGGCATTCCAAAGCTTGGTGGCGAAGTTGCGGTTGCCGGCGACACGCTGTTCCGACAGCTTCACGTCGCGGCCCTGGGCCGCCTGCGAGGCCAGGGTGAAGCGCAGGGCATCGGCGCCATAGCGGTCGATCAGTTCCAGCGGGTCGACGATGTTGCCCAGCGACTTGGACATCTTCTGCCCCTTTTCGTCGCGCACCAGGGCATGGATATAGACGGTGTCGAACGGCACCTCGCCCATGAACCGCAGGCCCATCATCATCATCCGGGCGACCCAGAAGAACAGGATGTCGAAGCCGGTGACCAGCAGCGAGGTCGGATAGTAGCGCTCGAGCTCGGCGGTCCGCTCCGGCCAGCCCAGCGTCGAGAACGGCCACAGCGCGGAGGAGAACCAGGTGTCGAGCACGTCCTCGTCGCGCCTGAGCTCAACCGCGCGGCCATAATGCCGCTCCGCCGCGGCCTGCGCCTCGGCTTCGTTCATCTCGACGAAGATCTCGCCGTCCGGACCGTACCAGGCGGGGATCTGGTGGCCCCACCAGAGCTGGCGCGAGATGCACCACGGCTGGATGTTCTCCATCCAGTCGAAATAGACCTTGCTCCACATCTCCGGGACGATCTTCGTGCGGCCGTCGCGCACCGCTTCGATCGCCGGCTGCGCCAGGGTCTTGGCATCGCAGTACCACTGCTCGGTCAACAGCGGCTCGATCGGCACCTTGCCGCGGTCGCCGAACGGCACCGTATGCAGATGCGGCTCGACCTTCTCCAGCAGATCGGCCGCTTCCAGGTCGGCGACGATGCGCTTGCGCGCCTCGAACCGGTCGAGGCCGCGATAGGCTTCCGGCGCGTTGTCGTTGATTACCGCGTCCTCGTTGAGGACGCTGATCATCTCCAGGTCATGGCGCTTGCCGACCTCGAAGTCGTTGAAGTCGTGCGCCGGGGTGATCTTCACCGCGCCCGAGCCCTGCTCCGGGTCGGCGTGCTCGTCGGCGACGATGGCGATGCGACGGCCGACCAGCGGCAGGATGGCGTGTTGGCCGATCAGCTCGCGATAGCGCGGGTCGTCCGGATGCACCGCCACGGCCGTGTCGCCCAGCATGGTCTCCGGCCGGGTCGTGGCAACGACGATGTAGCGGCCGTCCTCGCCGTCGATCGGATAGCGGATGTGCCAGAGATGACCGTCGACCTCCTTCTGCTCGACCTCCAGGTCGGAGATCGCCGTGCGCAGCTTGGGGTCCCAGTTGACCAGGCGCAGGTCCTTGTAGATCAGGCCCTGCTTGTGGAGCTCGACGAACACCGTCAGCACGGCCTTGGACAGGCCTTCGTCCATGGTGAAGCGCTCGCGCGGCCAGTCGCACGAGGCGCCGAGGCGTCGCAGCTGGCGGGTGATGGTGCCGCCGGATTCGTCCTTCCACTGCCACACGCGCTCGATGAAGCCGTCGCGGCCCAGCTCGCGGCGCGAGCTGCCCTCGGCCTCCAGCATGCGTTCGACCACCATCTGCGTGGCGATGCCGGCATGGTCGGTGCCCGGCTGCCAAAGCGCGTCGCGCCCGCGCATGCGCTCGAGGCGGATCATGATGTCCTGCAGGGTGTTGTTGAGGGCATGGCCCATGTGCAGGCTGCCGGTCACGTTCGGCGGCGGGATCACGATCGTGTAGGGCTGGGCGTTGTGGCGCTGGCCGCAGGCAAAGGCGCCAGTGTCTTCCCACTGCTGATACAGGCGCTCCTCGACGCCCTGCGGATCATAGGTCTTGTCCAGCATGGCTGAACCGTCCTGGCTCGCTGTCGGTGATCTGGTCGGCGGCCGGGCCCGATCTCAGGCCGGCGGCGCAGTGGTAATCCGCGAGGGCCGGTTTGGCAAGCGCCGCACGGCCAGCGACGGGCGGCTCAAAGTTCCGGGTCGGTCCCGCGGAGTTGTCCCTGTTCGGCCTCGCCTACCAGCTTGACGATTTCCTTCTCCACCAGCCGTTCCACCAGGCCGGGAAGGTTGTCGTCGAGCCATTCCTTCAGCATCGGCCGCAGCAGTTCCTTGACGATCTCTTCCAGCGTCTTGTTGCCGCTGCCGACCGGCAGGCCGCGGGCATGGCTGACGGCGCCGGTGAGGCCGGCGAAGGAACCGGTGGCGGCTGTCGCCGCCTCGTTCGACAGCAGGCTGTCGATCACCGGGGCTGGCGCGGCGACCGGTTCGGGTTCCGGGGCGCGGCGGCTTCTTCGACCTCGGCCAGCTCGTAGTCGTCGACGGCGACCGGTTCGGGCTCGCTCTGCTCCTCGGGTTCGGCCACCGAGGGTTCGAGCTCGGGCTCCAGGTCCGGCTCCTCGAGCTCCTCGATCTCCTCCTCGGAGAGCTCGAGGACGTCTTCGTCCGGCTCTGGCTCGGGTTCCGACTCTGGCTCGGGTTCCGGCTCCGGCTCGGGTTCCGGTTCTGGCTCGGGCGCGGCTTCAGCCTCGGCGTCGGCCTCGACCTCCGCGTCGCCTTCGGCCTCGGCGCCGTCCTCGCCGCCATCTTCATCGGAGATGATCCGGCGAATGGACGCCAGGATCTCCTCCATGGTCGGCTCTTGGCCCTGACCTTCGGTCTCTGCTTCGCTCATGAACCCCGTTCCGCCCGCCGGCCGGGAGTGGTTGAACCTATGCCAAGGTTTAGCGAATTACCAGTAAACAAGGACTTAATTGGTTAATGGTCGCACCAACCCGACGTCATCTAATTGTCAGGGGCCTCAAGCCCCCACCAGCGGTTGCGCGTCTTGTCGAAGTGCTCTTCCGGATCATAGATGTCGACGGGCAGCTGCAGCTGCTTGGCCGACAGCCGGCCGACCGCCGCCAGCAGCGAGAAGCCGGCGACATACTCGTCGCGTTCGGCGGCAACCAGGCCGACCCGGGCATCCAGCAGTTCCTGTTCGGCATTGAGCACGTCCAGCGTGGTGCGCGAGCCGACCGCGGCCTCCTGGCGAACGCCCTCCAGGGCGATCTCGTTGGCCCGCACTTCCTCGGTCAGGGCGACGATCTGCGCCCGGGCGGCGCGCAGGATCTCCCAGGCCTGGCGGGTGGCCTCCAGGGTCAGCCGGTGCGAGGTCTCGACCTCGACCTGGCGCTGGCTGCGCGTCTGCTTGGCCTGACGCACCCGCGAGGCGACGGCGCCGGCCTGATACAGCGGTACGGAAAGCTGCGCTTCGATCGACTCGGTGCTGGAGCTGACGCCTTCCAGGGTCTGCTCATCGGCCTGCGAGAGGTCGCCGACCAGGTTCAGCTCGGGCAGCAGGCTGCCGACGTTGACGCGGACGTCGTGGCGGGCGGCATCGGCGGCAAAACGGGCCGAAACGACGTCGGGGTTCTCCTTGATCGAGACGTCGAGCGCGTCCTCCAGCGTCGGCGGCAGCTCCGGCAGCGGCGGCGCCGGCTCGAGGGTTCCCGGAGCGTGGCCGATGACCTGCTCGAAGGTGGCGCGCGAGGTGGCCAGGTCGCCTTCGGCGGCCTCGCGGTCGGCGATTGCACGCGACAGCCTGGCGACCGACTGGGCGACGTCGGTGCGGGTTACCTCGCCGACCTCGAACCTGTCGCGCGAGGCTTCGAGCTGCCGCTCCAGTACCCGCACGTTGTTGGAGGTGAGCTGCACCCGTACGGAATCGCGCAGCACGTCCATGTAGGCCGTCACAGCCTCCAGCATGATGTCCTGCTCGACCGAGCGCAGGCGGGCCCGTGCGGCGGCGACGTCCGATTCGGCCCGCTTGGTGCTGCTGACGGTACGGCCGCCGCGGTACAGCGGCTGCGTCGCGTTCAGCCCGATGCTGCGCGGGTTCAGGTTCTGCCTGGTGATAACGCTGGAGTCGCGCCGCTCTGCGCCGGCATTGGCGCCCAACGAAACCGTCGGCCGCCAGCCCGACAGGGCCTGCGGCACGGTCTCGTCCAACGCCCGCAGCGAGACCCGCTCGCTCTGCAGGCGCGGGTTGGACAGGTAGGTGCTGGCCAGGGCGTCGCCGAGCGATTCCGCTTGCGCGGCGAACTGGCCGGTGGCCAGAAACGCGACGGCGCAGATCAGGGCTCGGCCCCCGGCGATCGCCATACTGTTCACTCCGGAAGGGATGTACGCCACGAACCTAGTACGTTGTCGGGGCTGGATCAATTTGCCGCCGCGGTGCCGTCGCGTCAGAAGCTGAAGGCCGGTGCCGCTTCGAATCCCGGCAGCACGGGCAGTTGCGCGTCGAACAGCGCCCGCCGGCCGATCAGGCTGTCGGTCTTCTGGTAGAGCACGGCCCGGCCGACGCCGGCCTCGCGTTCGACCACCACCAGCCGCCCACCGTCGGCGAGCTGCGCCAGCAGCGCTTCGGGCAGGACTTCGACCGCGCCGTTCAGAAAGATCACGTCGTAGGGCGCCTGCTCCTGGTAGCCGGCCGGCAGGTCGCCCTGCACCACCACTGCGTTGTCGATGCCCTGCGCCGTCAGGCGTTCCTCGGTGGCGCTGACGCGATCGTCGTTGTCTTCCAGGCCGACCACGGTGCCCGCGAGCTGTGCCAGCACCGCCGCGGCATAGCCGGGATAGCAGGCGACATTGAGCACGACGTCGCTGCCGTCGATGCCGGCAGCCTGGATCAGGCGGGCGAACACCATGGGCTCCATCAGGTGGCGGCCCTCGGCGACCTGGATGTCCTCGTCAACGTAGGCGACGCCGCGCAGCGCCCGCGGCACGAACCGCTCGCGCGGCACCGCCAGCAGGGCCTCGGTCAGCGCAGGATCGGTCACCTTGTTGGTCAGGACCTGGCTGTTGACCATGTTCTGGCGGCGCGCGGTGCTGTCTGGCATGACGGTCGGGCTCCGGGTGCGGATGGCGGCGGAAGATGGCGAAAGGCGGCTATCCCCGGCGCGAACAGGCCAACCTTATAGGTCGGGGTGTCGGCGATGACAACGCCGCGGCTGGCACCTCAGGCGCCGTCCACGCTGCCGACCGTATCCGGGGCAAGGATGATGGCGCTATCGACCATACCGTCGGACGGCAGAACGCCGCCGTTCAGGCGAGCCGGCGAAAATCCGGCCATGGCGATGATCAAGCCGTGGACCTGGCGGGCCCCCTCCCGCTCGGATGCCGATTCCTCCTGCAGGCTGTCCTCGATGGTCGCAACGACAACCTTGCTGCTGCTACCGCCGTCGGGGAGATCGGCGACGGTGAGCGTGCCATCGGCGAAGCTGATGGTTTCGATGCCGGTCAGGGTATCGACACCGTCGTCGCCGTCGGCGGCGTTGTTGTCGGTGACCGTGACCGTGCCACCCAGACGTACGACGCTGTAGTCGGCGTTTGCGCCGGCAAACACGGCGCTGTCGTTGCCGCTGCCGCCTTCGATGGTGTCGTTGCCGCCGCCGCCCTGCAGGGTATCGTCGCCGCTGTGGCCGTTCAGCATCTCCGCGGCAGCACCGCCGATCAGCTGGTCGCCGAAGGCCGAGCCGATCACCTTCTCGAAGCCGCTGAACTGGTCGCCCTCGGCGTCGCTGCCGCTACCCTGGCCGGTCGCCAGGTTGACGGTGACGCCGCCGCCGGCACTGACATAGCGCAGCGTGTCATAACCGCTGCCGCCGTTCAGCACGTCGGCGCCGGCGTGGCCGATGAACATGTCATCACCGGCGCCGCCGTTGACGGTGTCGTCGCCGGCGAAATCCTCGAGCCAGTCGTTGCCGGCACCGCCGTTGAGGACGTTGGCACCACCGTCGCCGGACAGGCTGTCGTTGTGGTCCGTGCCGGTCAGGTTTTCGATGTTGCTCAAGGTGTCGCCCTGGGCGTCGCCGAGCACCGCCTTGCCGGTGGCGAGGTGCACCGCCGCCCGGCTGGCGGAGCCGGCGTAGGAAGCCGTGTCCTGGCCGTCGCCGCCGTCGAGCGTGTCGCCGCCGGCACCGCCGATCAGGACGTCGTTGCCGCCAAGGCCGTTCAGCACGTCCGCGGCAGCCGTGCCGTTGAGGACGTCGTCTCCCGCGGTACCGGTGGTCGGCGTCGCTGTGATCGTGCTGGTACTCACGGTCGTGTCGGAGAACTGCAGGCTCTCGACGTCGGTCAAGGTATCGGTGCCGTCGTCGCCGCCGGTGCTGTTGTTGTCCGTGACGATGACGGTGGTGCCCGAACGACTGAGCGTGTAGTCGGACCGCTGACCGGCGAACACGGCAGTGTCGTCGCCGGTGCCGCCCTGCAGGGTGTCGTTACCGCTGCCGCCCGTCAGGGTGTCATTGCCGGCACCGCCGCTCAGGGTGTCGTCGTGCGCCTCGCCGTCCAGATCGTCGTCGCCGGCGCCGCCCTGGAGGTTGTCGTTGCCGCTGCCGCCGCGCAGATCGTCGCCGCCACCGCCGCCCTGCAGGGTGTCGTTGCCGGCGTAGCCGTTGAGCAGCTCGGCGGCGTTGCCGCCGATCAGCTGGTCGCCGTAGGCCGAACCGATCACCTTCTCGATGCCGCTGTAGCGGTC
>Ga0056121_1000117_pt1 | contig 37198 bp, 28 predicted proteins | sample WorMetHEROISLAND_FD_83872 | JGI IMG/M metagenome (GOLD analysis project Ga0056121, IMG submission 83872) | Marine gutless worms symbiont microbial communities from Max Planck institute for Marine Microbiology, Germany - Olavius sp. 1 HERON ISLAND ...
AGATCCGGGATCCAGGGCGACGGGCAATGCCGTGCCGACTTCGCCAGCCCTCAGCTGATGACCGGACCGACCCAAACTCTTGAAGACACTGCACTCTTTTCCGGCCGGACTCTCAGGATGAGGGGCTCTGTTATGGGTACCTCACCCTGAGGAGCGCCCGACGGGCGCGTCTCGAAGGGTGTTGTCGCGGCTCTTGGCTACCCCCAGACGAGCAGGATCAGCGGCACGCCCAGGGCGACGATGATGATCTCCAGCGGCAGACCGACCCGCCAGTAGTCGGAGAAGCGGTAGCCGCCGGGGCCCATCACCAGGGTGTTGCACTGGTGGCCGATGGGGGTGAGGAAGGCGCACGAGGCGCCGACGGCGACGGCCATCAGGAAGGCGTCGGGACTGGCGTCGAGGGCGCCGGCGATGCCGAGCGCGATCGGTGCCATGACGACCGCGGTGGCGGCGTTGTTCATCACGTCGGAAAGGGTCATGGTGACGATCAGCACCAGCGCCAGCACCGCCCACAGCGGCAGGCTGCCGGCCACGGCGACCAGCGAGGCGGCCAGCAGGGCGGCCAGGCCGGTGCTCTCCAGCGCGCCGCCGACCGGGATCATCGCCCCCAGCAGGACGATCACCGGCCAGTCGACGGCATCGTAGATCTCGCGCGGACCGACCAGCTCGGTCAGCACCATGGCGACGGCGACGATGGTCAGCGCCAGGGCCGCGGGCAGGAGGCCGAAGGCGGTGGCGGCAAGCCCGGCGGCGAACAGGGCCACGGCCAGCACCACGCGGCGCGGCTGGCCCAGGCGCAGGCCACGGGTCATCAGCGGCAGGCAGCCGAGCTCGGCCAGGGTGTCGTGGATGGTCGCCGCCTCGCCCTGCACCAGCAGCACGTCGCCGGGCTTGAACAGCACCCGGTCGAGACGGGCGCGCATGCGCCGGTCCTCGCGGGCGATGCCGAGCAGGTTGAGGCCGTAGCGCTGACGCAGGCGCAGGCTGACGGCACTGCGCCGGACCAGGCGCGAGCCGGCGTTGACCACGCATTCCATCAGCGCGACGTCTTCGGAGGCCAGCTGCTCGGCCGCCAGCTCCTCGTCGCCGACCAGCTCCAGGCGGGTGGCGTCGAGGAAGCCCTTGAGCTCGGTCGGATCGCCGCGCAGCACCAGCACGTCGCCCTCGCGCAGGCGGGTCCGCCGGCTCGGCGCCGGGCGCCGCTCGGGGCCGCGGATCAGCGCCGTCACCAGGATTTCCATCTCCTCGGTCTGCGGCAGACTGGCGATCGACTTGCCGATCAGCTCGGACTCCGCCGGGACCCGCGCCTCGGTCATGTAGTCGCGGATCTGGAACAGCTGCTCGGGCGGGGTCTGGCCGGTGCGTTCGCGCGGGATCAAGCGCCAGCCGACCAGCATCAGGTAGGCGACGCCGACGACGGCCAGGATGGCGCCGACCGGGGTGAAGTCGAACATGCCGTAGGGTGCGCCCAGGGCATCGGCGCGGTAGGCGGCGATGATCACGTTGGGCGGGGTGCCGATCATCGTTGCCATGCCGCCGAGGATGGCGCCGAACGACAACGGCATCAGCAGCAGGGCCGGCGAACGACCCTGGCGGGCGGCGGTCTCCAGCGCCACCGGCATGAGGATCGCCAGGGCGCCGACATTGTTCATGAAGGCCGAGGCGACGGTGACGACGGCGGTGAGCGCGGCCAGGTAGACCAGCGGCCGGTCCGCCAGCGGCGTCACCCAGCCGGCGATCAGGTCGATGGCGCCGGCGTTGCGCAGGCCGCGGCTGATCACCAGCACCGCGGCGACGGTGATCACCGCCGGGTGGCCGAACCCGGCGAAGGCATCGCCCGGGGATACCAGGCCGAGCACCGCGGCGACCACCAGGGCGAGCAGGGCGACCACGTCGTAGCGCGGCTGGCCGCGCACGAACAGCACCACGGCGGCAAGCAGGATCGCGGCGATGAGGATCTGCGGCGTGGTCATGCGGGTACCGGTCGGACGGCGGCGGACGGCGACGAGCTTAACAGAGTGATAACAGAGCCGCGCGGGCGGCGCAGCCGCGGGGGAACCGCCGGTAAGACCTTGTTACATCTGTTGAGTTGGCCACCGGTCCGGCCTGTGGCAGGTTCCCGGCCATGCGATTGAGCTTCCTTTCCGACAGGCCGGCATGAGCGCGCAGACGGTCGCCGCGGTGGTGCTGGCGGCAGGCATCGGCAGCCGCATGAAGTCGGCGCGGCCGAAGGTACTGCACCCGCTGGCCGGGCGGCCGATGATCGCCCAGGTGATGGCGGTGGTGGCGGCGCTCGAGCCGGCGCGGCAGGTCGCCGTGATCTCGCCGGGCGCGCGCGACGAGGTAGCCGCGGCGCTGCCCGGCGTCGAGCTGGCGGTGCAGGACCCGCCGCTGGGGACCGGCCATGCGGCCATGGCGGCGCGGCAGGCCCTGAAAGGCTTTGCCGGCGACGTGCTGATCCTGTTCGCGGATTCGCCGCTGGTCTCGGTCGAGACGCTCGAGGCGATGCTGGCGGCGCGCCGCGGCGCGGACGACCCGGCGGTGGTGGTGATGGGCTTCCGGCCGGAAGACACTGCCGAGTACGCCCGCCTGATCGTCGGTCCGGAGGGCTATCTCGAGCGCATCGTCGAGCACCGCGACGCCACTTCTGACGAGCGCAGCATCAAGCTGTGCAACTCGGGCTTCATGGCGATCGACGGCACCGTGCTGTTCGAGCTGCTGGACCGGATCGACAACGACAACGCCCAGGGCGAGTACTATCTGACCGACATCGTCACCGCCGCCAACGCCATCGGCCGGCGCTGCAGCGTGGTCGAGGGCGCCGAGGTCGAGGCCTGGGGCATCAACGACCGGGCCCAGCTGGCTGCCGCCGAGGCGGTGCTGCAGAACCGCATGCGCCACGCGGCAATGGCCGCCGGCGCTACCCTGCGCGACCCAGACAGCGTGTTCTTCAGCCATGACACCGTGCTCGGCCGCGACGTCACGGTCGGGCCCAACGTCGTGTTCGGCCCGGGCGTGGTGGTCGGCGAGGACGTCGTCATCGAGGCGTTCAGCCACCTCGAGGGCTGCCTGGTCGCCGCCGGGGGCCGCATCGGTCCGTTCGCCCGGTTGCGGCCGGAGGCGGAGATCGGCTTCGGCGCCCGCGTCGGCAACTTCGTCGAGGTGAAGAAGGCGACGATCGAGGCCGGCGCCAAGGTCAACCACCTGAGCTACATCGGCGACGCCCGCGTCGGCGAGGGCAGCAACGTCGGCGCCGGCACCATCACCTGCAACTACGACGGCTTCCTGAAGCATTTCACCGACATCGGCCGCGACGTCTTCATCGGCTCCAACACCGCGCTGGTGGCGCCGGTCCGGGTCGGCGACGGCGCCATGGTCGGGGCCGGCAGCACCATCACCGGCGACGTGGCGGACGACGAGCTGGCGGTGACCCGGGCGACGCAGAGCGCGGTCGAGGGCTTCGCCCCCCGCTATCGCGAGCGCAAGACGAAGGAAAAGGCGGCCAAGAGCAAGGCCGGCAAGGGCAAGCCGGCCTGATCGGCGCGAAGCACGGAGACGAGGGCATATGTGCGGCATCATCGGCATTATCGGCGAGCGGGCGGTGGCACCGGACCTGCTTGCCGGCCTGAAGCGGCTGGAGTATCGCGGCTACGACTCGGCCGGGATCGCCACGCTGGTCAACGGCCACATCGACCGCCGCCGCGCCGAGGGCAAGCTGGAGAACCTGGCCACGCGGCTGGACGACGACCCGCTGTCCGGGGCGATCGGCATCGGCCACACCCGCTGGGCCACGCACGGGGTGCCGAACGAGACCAACGCCCACCCGCACGCCAGCGACCGCGTGGCGCTGGTGCACAACGGCATCATCGAGAACTTCCGCGAACTGAAGGAAGAGCTGTCGGCGCGCGGCTCCAACTTCACCTCCGAGACCGACACCGAGGTGGTGGTGCATCTGGTCACGCAGTACCTGAAGGACGGCATGAGCCCGGTCGAGGCGGCGGACGCGGCGCTCAAGCGGCTTGAGGGCGCGTTCGGCCTGGCGATGATCTTCGCCGGCGAGCATGACCTGATGATCGGCGCCCGGCGCGGCAGCCCGCTCGCTGTCGGCTATGGCGACGGCGCCATGTACCTGGGTTCCGACGCCATCGCCCTGTCCTCGCTGACCGACCGGGTCGCCTACCTGGAGGAAGGCGACTGGGTGGTGCTGCATCGCGACAAGGCCGACATCCGCGACGAGACCGGCCGCCCGGTGGCGCGCGAGGTGCGCCAGGTGGCGTCGTCCTTCGCCGACATCTCCAAGGGCAACTACCGCCACTACATGCTCAAGGAGATCTACGAGCAGCCGACGGTGATCGGCGACACCATCCATTCCTATTTCAATCCCGAGGATCGCACGATCAGCCTGCCCGCCCTGCCGGTCGACTTCGCCGAGGTGCCCAAGGTCACGGCGATCGCCTGCGGCACCGCGTTCTATGCCGTGATGACGGCAAAATACTGGTTCGAGGGCATCGCCCGGCTGCCGGTGGAAATCGACATCGCCTCGGAGTTCCGCTACCGCGAGGCGCCGTTGCCGCCGGGCGGGGTGGCGATCTTCCTGTCCCAGTCGGGCGAGACCATGGACACCCTGGAGGCCCTGCGCCTGTGCAAGGCGCAGGGCCAGACCATCATCTCCATCGTCAACGTGCCCGACAGCACCATCGCCCGCGAGAGCGATGTCGTGCTGCGCACCCTGGCCGGGCCGGAAATCGCCGTCGCTTCGACCAAGGCCTTCACCACCCAGCTGGCGACGCTCGCCTGCCTGGTGATCACCGCCGCCAAGCAGCGCGGCATGCTGGAGCCGCAGCAGGAGGCGCTGCTCAGCCAGGCGATCACCGAGGTGCCCTCGCGCGCGGCCGAGGTGCTGCATCACGACGAGCACATCCGCGACATCGCCCAGGAGCTGGTGAAGGCGCGCGACGTGCTCTACCTGGGCCGCGGCACCGGTTTTCCGATCGCCATGGAAGGGGCGCTGAAGCTGAAGGAGATCTCCTACATCCACGCCGAGGGCTATGCCGCCGGCGAGATGAAGCACGGCCCCATCGCCCTGATCGACGAAGGCGTGCCGGTGATCGTGGTGGCGCCGGGCGACCAGTGGTTCGACAAGGTCGCCTCCAACGTGCAGGAGGCCTCCGCCCGCGACGGCAAGGTGGTGCTGATCACCGATTCAAAGGGTGCGGCCAGGGTCGGCGACATGGCCTGGCAGACCATCCGCCTGCCCGACGTGCATCCGTTCGTGGCGCCGATCCTCTATTCCATCCCGGTGCAGCTGCTGGCCTACCACATCGCCGTGCTCAAGGGCACGGACGTCGATCAGCCGCGCAACCTCGCCAAGTCGGTGACGGTGGTGTAGGCACGCGCGATTGCGGGCGGGTCTGAGACCCGCCCGCCGCCTAGCGCTGCAGCAGGTCCGGGTCGGCCTCCATGGTCTCGACCAGGAAGTCGACCATGGCGCGGATCCGGGCCGAGCGTTTCAGGTCGGCGTGGTAGAGCACCCACAGCTCGGGCAGGGCCAGCGTCAGGTCCGGCAGCACGGGCACCAGGTCGGGATCGTCGCGGGCGAGCACGCTGGCGATCAGGCCGATGCCGAAGCCGGCGCGCACGGCGGCCTGCTGGGCCAGCAGGCTGTTGGTGGCGAGCGCCGGCGGGCCGTCGCCGCTCTCCCGGCTCAGCCGGATACTGTGACCGGCCGGCGCCAGCGACCCGTCCAGGGTCACCAGGGCATGCCGGCCCAGGGCCTGCGGCGTGGCAGGCGTGCCGTGCGCCGCGAGGTAGGCGGGCGCGGCATAGAGCGCCATCCGCAGCAGGCCGAGGCGGCGGCCGATCAGCGCGTCCTGCCATGTCACGTCGCTGCCCTGCGGGCGCACGCGGATGGCGATGTCGGCCTCGCGCCGCGACAGGTTTACCGCCTGGTTGTCGATCACCAGTTCCAGGGCAATCTCGGGATAACGGGCGCGGAACTCGAGCAGGCGCGGCGTCAGCCAGTCCACGCCGATGCCCTCGGTGGCGGATAGCCGCACGCTGCCGCTCAAGGTCAGGTCGCGCCCGCTCAGCCGGCGCTCGGCGCCCAGCGCCTCGGTTTCCATGCGCCGCGCGCTCTCGGCCAGGCTCTCACCCTCCGGGGTCAGCACGAAGCTGCGGCCGCGGCGCTCGAACAGGCGCGCGTTCAGGCGCCGTTCCAATGCCGTCATGCGGCGGCCGACCGTGGGCTGGCTGACGCGCAGCCGGCGGGCGGCGGCCGACAGGCTGCCGGCGTCGACCACGGCCAGCAGGTAGCGCAGATCCTCCCAATCGATCTGTTCACTCATGAATAGAATATATGCCTTTTCTTCGAGTTCCCATACACAGATGTCGGGAACATATTGAAGGCAACGCCGCGTGTCACCGAGAGAGGCCGTGCCATGAACCAGATCAGCCAGATCAGCCAGACCAGCCTGACGAACCGCAGCCGCACCGTGTCCTGGGACGACCCGCGCGTGAGTGCCGGGCGTGGCCTGCAGATGTCGGGCATCGACTACCTGAAGGCCTTGCAGGCCGGCGAACTGAGCCCGCCGCCGTTCGGCGTGCTGCTGGACCTGACGGTGGAGACGATGGAACCGGGCCGGGCCGTGTTCGGCGTGGCGCCGCAGGAGTTCCACGCCAACCCGATGGGCGGCGTGCACGGCGGCGTGCACGCGACCCTGATCGACTCGGCGGCCGGCTGCGCCATCCACAGCACGCTCGAGCCCGGCGAGGCCTGGAGCACCATCGACCTGCACGTGAACTACGTGCGGCCGGTCGCCCCCGGCGGCGCTGCGCTGCGCTGCGAGGGCGTGGTGGTGCACAAGGGCCGGTCGATCTGCACCGCCGAGGCCCGGGTCACCGATGCCGAAGGCACGCTCTATGCCTACGGCCACATCACCGGCCGGGTGGTGCCGCTGCAGGCGCCGGCGCCGTCCGACTGAACAACGTAACCTCCCAACGCCTGCGGCTCTCCCGGCCAGCGGCGTTGTGATCGCCCCGCTGCCAGCCGGCCCCGCCGGCGGCGGGGCGATTTCGTTGTTGCGCCGTGGCCGGACTTTGCGTTGTTTAGGGACGCCTACCTGCCGGCGGCCGCCGACGCTCGCCCACCCGCACATTCGAAAGGACCTCCGTCATGGCCGAAGCCAGGACCCTGATGCAGATGGCCGGGGTCACCCCGGCCGCGGCGCGGCCGGCATGAGCATGGCGGCGGACGACATCCCGGCGGGGTTCCAGCCGTTTCCGGTCGACGAGGGCTTCGTCGAACGGATCGGCCCGCTCTACTGGAAGCTCGACGGCGACCACGGCGTGCTCGGCTTCCGCGTGCTGGAGCACCACCTGAACCCGGTCGGCATCTGCCACGGCGGGATGATGATGAGCGTCATGGACATGGCCGTGGGCTTCAACCTGCGGCTGGCCTCGGGCACCCAGGCGTTCCCGCCGTCGATCCAGCTCGCCTACGACTTCCTGCAGCCGGGCCGGGCCGGCGACTGGCTGCAGAGCGCCATCGACTTCACCCACACCACGCCGCGCATGGGTTTTGCCAACGGCCTGCTGGTCGGTTCCGAGGGGCCGGTGCTACGCTGCAACGGGATCTGCCGGCTGCCGCGCGCGGACGACCCGCGGTTCGGCACGGGCGCACGGTTCACGCGCCTGCCGGGCGACGCCGAGAAAGACAACAACGACACGCAGGACACGACGGAGGAACAGTCATGAAGCTCTACGATTTCACGCAAGCCCCGAACCCGCGGCGGGTGCGGATCTTCCTGGCCGAGAAGGACATCAAGGTGCCGGTGGTGCAGGTCGACATCGCCAAGCAGGAGCACCGCACCGACGCGTTCGCCAACATCAACCCGCTGCAGCGGCTGCCCGTGCTGGAGCTCGACGACGGCACCTGCATCGCCGAGAGCGTGGCGATCTGCCGCTACTTCGAGGAGGTGCAGCCGGAGCCGCCGCTGTTCGGCAACGATCCCGTCGACAAGGCGCTGGTGGAGATGTGGCAGCGGCGCATCGAGATGAACCTGCTGGCCGTCGTCGCCGCCGGCTTCCGCCACACCAACCCCTACTTCGCCAAGATGGAGGAACAGGTCCAGGCCTGGGGCGAGCAGAACCTGCGCAACGTCGGCACCCAGTTCGCCTGGCTCAACGACGTGCTGGCCGACCGCGAGTTCATTGCCGGCGACCACTACACCATCGCCGACATCACCGCGCTGTGCGGCACCGACTTCGCCAAGGTGATAAAGATGCGGCCGATGGAGGACGACAACCTGCCGCACCTGAAGCGCTGGTACCAGGCGGTGTCCAGCCGGCCGAGCGCCAAGGCCTGAGGCCGGCGACAATGGCGGGCGCGGCGGGGACGACCCGGCCATGACCCGGGCCCAGGTGATGGGCGGCAGCCTGGCGGTGCTGCTCGGCGGCGGCGCCATCGTCGCCCTGTCGATCGGCATCCGGCAGACCTTCGGGCTGTTCCTGCCGCCGATGACGGAGGACCTGGGCTGGGGCCGGGAGACCTTCGCCGCCGCCATCGCCGTGCAGAACCTGGTCTGGGGCGCGACCCAGCCGATCTTTGGCGCCGCCGCCGACCGCTGGGGCTCGCGCCGGGTGGTGATCGCCTCGGCGGCGCTCTATGCCGTCGGCCTCTACCTGATGGCGACGACCAGCGGCAGCGGGCAACTGTTCCTGTCCACCGGCCTGCTGATCGGCCTCGCCCTGTCGGGCACCAGCTTCGCGGTGGTGCTGGGCGCCGTCTCCCGCGCCTTCCCGCCGCAGAGCCGGTCAATGGCCCTGGGGCTGGTCAGTGCCGGCGGCTCGTTCGGCCAGTTCGCCATGGTGCCGCTGGGCCAGGCCTTCATTGCCGGCTACGGCTGGAGCACGGCGCTGATGCTGATCGCGGTGCTGGCGCTGGCGATGGCGCTGCTGGCCGGCAGCCTGGGCGGCCGGCCCGATGCCGCGCCGGCCGCCGGCGAGGTCGAACCGGCGGCGTCGATCGGCGCCGCCCTGCGCGAGGCCGGCGGTCACCGCGGCTACCGCCTGCTGGTCGCCGGCTTTTTCGTCTGCGGCTTCCACATCACCTTCATCGGCACCCACCTGCCGGCCTATTTCGCCGACCGCGGCCTGCAGCCGACCCAGGCCGCCACGGCGCTTGCCCTGATCGGCCTGTTCAACATCGTCGGCTCGGCCCTGTGCGGCTATTGCGGCGGCCATTTCGCCAAGAAGAACGTGCTGTCGCTGCTCTACCTGGCCCGCGCCGGGGTGATCCTGGCGATGCTGCTCGTGCCGCTGACGCCGCTGGCGGCCTATGCCTTCGCCGCCGCCATGGGCCTGTTGTGGCTGGGCACGGTGCCGCTGACCAATGCCCTGGTGGCGCAGGTGTTCGGGCCGCGCTACGTCGGCACGCTGTTCGGCGTGGTGTTCTTCTCGCACCAGATCGGCGCGGCGCTGGGGGTCTGGCTCGGCGGCCTGGTGTTCGACGCCACCGGCTCCTACGACATCGTCTGGTGGCTGGCGATCGCCCTGGGCCTGCTCGCCGCCGCCCTGCACATGCCGATCGACGAACGCCCGCTGGTGCGCGTGGCGCGCTCGGCGGAGTAGCGCGACAAAGCGGCCCGCACTTACTCCGTCGCCGAGCCTCGCCGGGTGGAGTTCCGGGGACACATGACCTAACTCCGCGCACGACTGGTGAGGTTGCACGGCCGGCGTTGGAGTTAGGTCATGTGTCCCCGGAACTCTTGGCGGGAAGGCGCGCCATCAGTTCTGCTACGCTGGCTTCCACCGGTCGTCCGACGGTGTCGATGACGATGCGCTCGGAAGTCCACGGGTGGTAGTCGCGGTCCAGCACCGCCTGCCAGTCGGGGAGCGCCAGCCCAGAGACGTCCGTCCTGCGCTGCTCGACCCGGCGGCGGTGCTCGGCCGGGTCGCTGCACATTACCTCGACGTCGAGCGCCGGGCAGCCGGCCCGTTCGGCGACGCGCCGCCAGGCTTCGCGGGTCAGTTCCCACGGATTGACGGAGTCCGCAATCACGGTGTGGCCGAGCCGCAGGTTGTCCTCGGCCAGGGCCATGCCGGCCGCATAGCCGGCGTCGTCGACCCGTTCCAGGGCCAGGCTGCAGTCGCGCAGCGCCTGCTCGATCGTGTCGACGCGCAGCCAAGTGGCGCCGATGCGGTCCGCCAGGGCGCGCGCCAGCGTGCTCTTGCCGGTGCCGGGCAGGCCGGCGAAGACGATCAGCAGGCCGGCGCCGGAGGTGCTCACGTGTCGGCTTCCGCCAGAGCGGCGTCGACCAGCCCGACGGCGTCGATGAAGCCCAACTCGCGGGCCTCGGTAGCAATCGCCTGCAAGGCGGCCCGGTTCGCGGGCGTGCGCGCGCCGCGGCCCCAGGCGGCGAGCAGGCGGGCGCGGGCGCAGAAGAAGCGGTTCCACAGCATCGGTTCGTCGGCGGTGAAGGTCTCCAGTTCGTCGGCCAGACGCCCGGCCTCGTCCCAGTCGGCAAAGCGCAGGCAGGCATCGCTGGCGAAGCGGTAGAACCAGAGCTGGTTGTGGCCGACGCAGCCCTTGGCCATCAGGTGCCGGCCATCGGCGATGGCACGGCGTGCCCTGTCCGGGTCCGAGGTGACGTAGATCAGCGTGCCCAGCACCCAGCCGCCGAGCAGCGCCGGGCCGACCTCAAGCACGTTTCTGGCGGCTTCCTCGGCCGTGCGCTCGGCTTCGTCCTGTCGGCCGAGTGCCCGCAGCGCCCGCGCCTCCTGCTGCAGGCAGGACGGATGCCAGATGCCGGCACCGATCCGCTCGCAGACGGCGCGGGCGGCAAGGGCCTGTTCCAGGCCGGCTTGCGGCTCGCCCAGCTCGAGGAACTCGGAGGCGGCGACGGTGCGCAGGATCAGTTCGGCGCGCGGGTGCTCGGCGGCGACGAGGAACGCGATGCTCTCGTCCGTGCTGTCGCGGCTCAGCGCGGGACCCAGCGTCAGCAGCCGGGTGTGCTGGCGGGCCGTGAAGTTGCCGGCGGCTTCGTTCAGTACCCCGTGGCGCCGGGCGAGCTCGACGCAGGCCTCGTAATTCGCGCGCGACGTGATCAAGTGGCCGCGCATGTACTCGGCGTCGGCGATGCCGCTCAAGGCATGCATTTCCTGTTCCGCATCCGCGGCGGCCCGGGCGTACTGCAGTGCCGCCTGTTGTTCGGCGATGTTCTGGTCGGCGTCACCGCGGACGAAATGGATGTTGCCGCGCAGATGGTGCAGGCGGGCCTTGTCGCGATCGCTGCGGGCGAGCGGTTCGATCTCGGCCAGCAAGGCCAGGGATTCTTCGCTGCGGCCAAGCACGCGCAGGCTGGCGCACAAGGCGAGCCCCAGCTCCAGATGCCGGGCGTCGTCGTCCCCGGCCACCAGCGTATCGATGGCGCGGCGCAGGTGCTCGGCGGCCTCGATATGGGCCGATGCCGCTGCCGCCCGCCGGCCGGCGGTTTCCCAGTAGGGCGAGGCGGCGGCCGGGTCGTCGCTGGCGGCAAAGTGATGGGCGACGGTTTCCGGCTCCGCCTCGGCCAGGGCGGGAAAGCGGTCGCGGATCACCACGGCGAGTTCGGCGTGCAGCGCCCGGCGGCTTTCCCGCAACAGGCTCGCATAGGCCGCGTCCTGCACCAGCGCGTGCTTGAACACGTAGACGGGCTTGTCGGGGGCGCCGGTACGGAAAATCAGCTCGGCGTCGACAAGCTGCTGCAAGGCCGTGTCCAGGTTGGCGTCGTCGTGCCGCGACACCGCCGCCAGCAGCTCTCGGGAGAACTCCCGGCCGATGGCGGCGCCCGTCTGGGCCACCGTCTTGACCTCGGCCAGCCGGTCGAGCCGGGCCATCAGCGAGTCATGCAGCGTGGCCGGAACGGCAAGCGCCGGCAGCGGCCCGTCGAGCACGTAGTGCTCGCCCTCCAGGCGCAGGATTCCGGCTTCCAGCACGGTCTTGGTCAGTTCCTCGACGAACAGCGGCACGCCGTCGGTCTTGGCGACGATCTGCTCGAGCACCTCGGCGGGCAGCCTGCGGCCCGCCGTCACGCCGGCGACCATCTGCTGGCTGTCGTGCCGGCTGAGCCGGTTCAGGGCAAGCGCAGTGAAGTGGCTGTGGCCGCGCCATGGCGGGTCGAACTCGGGCCGTGACGTGACCAGCATCAGCACCGGCAGCGAGGGGATGTTGGAGATCAGACGCTCGAGCAGCTCCAGCGTGGTCGGATCGACCCAGTGCACGTCCTCGAACAGGAACAGCACCGGCCGATCGGCGGCCAGCGCAGCGAGCTGGTCGACCAGCACGTCGAAGGTGCGCTCCTTCAGTTCTTCCGGCGACACCGTCGGCGGCGGGTAGCGCTGCCCGGTGGGGATCGCCAGGGCGGCGGCCAGCACCGGCACGGCCTCCGCCATGTCGACGCTGCCGGGCACCAGCAGGGCCTCGAGCTTGTCCAGCCGCGTGTCGTCATCGTCGCCGGCGGCGATCCCGGCGGCCAGCTCGAGCTGGGACTTAACCGGGTAGAGTGCGCTGCTGGCGTGATAGGGCGAGCACTGGTAGCGCAGCACGAGGTGTGGCCCGGCGGCGACGCGCTCGCGCAGGGTCTGAGCCGCGCGCGACTTGCCGATCCCGGCTTCGCCCGACACGAACATCACCTGGCCCTCGCCCTGTGCCGCATGGCGCCAGCGGCCGAGCAGCAGCTCGATCTCCCCGGTCCTGGCGGTCAGCGGCGTCAGCCGGCGTGCCCGTACCGCTTCGAAGCGGCTCTCGATGCCGAGCGCGCCGGTCGCCTGCCAGACCTCGACCGGCGCCTCGATGCCGCGCAGGTTGCGGGCGCCCAGATGTGCGAAGCCGAACAGGCCGGCCACGAGGCGGTGCGTCGCCTCGCTGATCACCACCGTATCGGGTGCCGCTTCGGCCTGCAGACGGGCGGCCAGGTTCGGCGTCTCGCCGGAGACGGCATCGTCCTCGGAGACGCCGTCGCCGACCAGGTCGCCGGCGACGACCAGGCCGGTGGCAATGCCGACCCGGACCTGCAGCGCCTGGCCAGGCCTGGCGGACAGCCGCGAGACGGCGTCGACGATGCCCAGACCGGCCCGCACTGCCCGTTCGGCGTCGTCCTCGTGCGCCCGGGGGTAGCCGAAATAGACCAGGATGCCGTCGCCGAGATACTTGGCGATATAGCCGTCGAAACGGGCGATGACCTCGGCACAGGCCTCCTGGTAGGCCTGCATCACGGCGCGAAAATCTTCCGGGTCGATCTGCCCCGACAGGATGGTGGAGCCGACCAGGTCGCAGAACATCACCGTCAGTTGCCGCCGCTCGGCCGTGCGGCGACCGGGAGGTGTCGCCTGCGGCGCCGGGGCGGCATCCAGCGCGGCGACGGCGCGCAGGAGCTTCTTGCGGTGGCCCAGAGACAGGCCGAGATCCGCCAGGTCCGCCTCGGCCAGATCCGGCAGGATATCTGCGTCGATGTCGTTGTCGGCGAACGTTTGGGCGTACTGCCCCAGCCCCAGTCCGTCCAGCCACTGGACAAAATCCACGGCGCTTCTCTCCGCCCCGGTACGCCCTCAGTCGGCGATGTTAGCAGACCCAAGCCCGAAACCCAGGTGCGCGGCTGTGATCTGGCGCATAGTTCGTTGGCGACGGTCGGGACAGCGCGGTAACCTCGGCGGCAGATGCCGCGCCGCGGCGCCAGGACGGGAGCGACGGCCATGCAACTGAACGATCCGAGCCTGTTTCGCCAGCAATGCTACATCGACGGCCAGTGGCTGGATGCCGACGGCGGCGGCGTGGTCGAGGTCAACAACCCGGCGACCGGCGAGATCATCGGCACGGTGCCGCGGATGGCGGCGGACGAGACCCGCCGCGCCATCGCCGCGGCGGAAGCGGCACTGCCGGCCTGGCGGGCCAGGACCGGCAAGGAGCGGGCGGCGGTGCTGCGCCGGCTGTTCGAGCTGATGCTGGAGAACACCGACGACCTGGCCCTGATGATGACCAGCGAGCAGGGCAAACCGTTGGCCGAGTCCAAGGGGGAGATCGCCTATGCCGGCGCCTTCATCGAGTGGTTCGCCGAGGAAGGCAAGCGGGTCTACGGCGATACCATCCCGGCCCACCAGGCCGACAAGCGCATCGTCGTCGTCAAGCAGCCGGTCGGCGTGTGCTGCGCGATCACGCCGTGGAACTTCCCGGCGGCGATGATCACCCGCAAGCTCGGCCCGGCGCTGGCGGCCGGCTGCACCATGGTGGTCAAGCCGGCCAGCGCGACGCCGTTCTCGGCCCTGGCCCTGGCGGAGCTGGGCGAGCGCGCCGGCCTGCCCGCCGGCGTGTTTTCGGTCGTCACCGGCAGCGCCGGCGCCATCGGCGACGAGATGACGACCAATCCGACCGTGCGCAAGGTGACCTTCACCGGCTCCACCGAGATCGGCAAGGTGCTGATGGAAAAGGCCGCCGGCACGGTGAAGAAGGTGACCATGGAGCTGGGCGGCAACGCCCCGTTCATCGTCTTCGACGACGCCGACCTTGACGCCGCAGTGGAAGGCGCGATCGCCTCCAAGTACCGAAACACCGGCCAGACCTGCGTCTGCGCCAACCGGCTGCTGGTGCAGGACGGCGTCTACGACGCCTTCCTGGGCAAGCTGGCCGAGGCGGTGGGGGCGATGAAGGTCGGCAACGGCCTCGAGGACGGCGTGGTGCAGGGGCCGCTGATCGACGTGAAGGCGGTGGAGAAGGTGGAGGAGCACATCGCCGACGCGACGGCCAAGGGCGCGCGCGTGGTCATGGGCGGTGGCCGCCATGCCCTGGGCGGCACCTTCTTCGAGCCGACGGTGCTGGCCGACGTCACGCCGGCGATGCTGGTGGCCCGGGAGGAGACTTTCGGGCCGCTGGCGCCGATATTCCGCTTCCAGAGCGAAGCGGAAGCCATCGCCATGGCCAACGACACCGAGTTCGGCCTGGCGTCCTATTTCTATGCCCGCGACCTGGGCCGGGTCTGGCGCGTCTCCGAGGGCCTGGAGTACGGCATGGTCGGGGTCAACACCGGCCTGGTCTCGACCGAGGTGGCGCCGTTCGGCGGCATGAAGGAGAGCGGCCTGGGCCGGGAAGGCTCGAAGTACGGCATCGACGACTATCTGGAGGTGAAGTACCTCTGCCTCGGCGGGATCGACGACTGACGCAGCCGTGAATTGCGGCGGCCGGCCGGCCGCCTATCTCCCAGCCACGGGGCATGGGTGAATGACTGTGAGGAGAGGGACAGACCATGGCGTCCTATGACTTGGACCTGTTCGTGATCGGGGCCGGTTCGGGCGGCGTGCGGGCGGCGCGGATCGCGGCCGGGCACGGCGCCAGCGTCGCCATCGCCGAGGAATACCGCTACGGCGGCACCTGCGTGATCCGCGGCTGCGTGCCCAAGAAGCTGTTCGTCTATGCCTCGCACTTCGCCGAGGACTTCGAGGATGCCGCCGCCTACGGCTGGAGCGTCGGTGACGTCAGCTTCGACTGGCCGACCCTGGTGGCCAACAAGGACACCGAGATCGACCGCCTGAACGCGATCTACATCCGCCTGCTGGATAACGCCGGGGTGCGGCGCTACGACGCCCGCGCCAGCCTGGTCGACGCGCACACCGTCAAGGTGGGCGAGGAGACGGTGACGGCGGAGCGGATCCTGATCGCCGCCGGCGGCCGGCCGGCGCTGCCGGACATCCCGGGCATCGAGCATGCCATCACCTCCAACGAGGCCTTCCACCTGGAGAGCCTGCCCGCGCACATCACCGTGGTCGGCGGCGGCTACATCGCCGTCGAGTTCGCCGGGATCTTCCACGGCCTGGGCCGCGAGGTGACCCAGCTCTATCGTGGCGAGCAGATCCTGCGCGGCTTCGATGCCGACGTCCGCCACCACCTGGCCGACCAGATGCGGCGCAAGGGCATCGATCTGCGCACCGAGCTCAACGTCCGGGCGATCGAGAAGAGCGACGCCGGCCTGCGCCTGCACCTGACCGACGACAGCGTGCTGGAGACCGGCCTGGTGATGTTCGCCACCGGCCGGGTGCCCAACACCGAGGGGCTGAACCTGCACGACGTCGGCGTCGCCTGCGACGAGGACGGCGGCATCGTCGTCGACGGCTGGTCGCAGACCAGCGTCGACTGCATTTATGCCGTCGGCGACATCACCAACCGCATCCAGCTCACCCCGGTGGCGATCATGGAGGGCCATGCCTTCGCCGACACGGTCTATGGCGGCAGGCCGCGTCAGCCCGACCACCACGACGTGCCCTCGGCGGTGTTCTCTCAGCCGTCGATCGGCACGGTCGGCCTGACCGAGGACCAGGCGCGGGCGCGCCACGGCGAGGTCGACATCTACAAGTCGACCTTCCGGCCGATGCGCCACACCCTGTCGGGACGCGACGAGCAGACGCTGATGAAGCTGATCGTCGAGCCGCTGACCGACCGGGTGGTGGGCTGCCACGTGGTCGGCCCGGACGCGGCCGAGATCGTCCAGGGCATCGGTATCGCCATCAAGTGCGGCGCCACCAAGGCCCAGTTCGACGCCACCGTGGGCATCCACCCGACGGCGGCGGAGGAACTTGTCACCATGCGGCAAAAATGGTCGCCGCCGGCGGCCCAGGCGGCGGAATAGCTGGCCCAACAGGGTTAACGGGCCTGAGTGACGGTGCCTGAACCGGCGCCGTTTACGCCGATTCGCTTGGAAATGCCGGCGCCATTCGTGTAGGAAAGGCGGTCCGAGGCAGGAGGATACCGCGATGCCTAAGGACTGGAGCCCAGACAGCTGGCGGGCGCATGAGGCGCAGCAGCTGCCGGTCTATGACGACCCGACCGCGCTGACCACGGTGACGGACAAGCTGTCGAGCTTTCCGCCGCTGGTGTTTGCCGGCGAGGTGACCGGTCTGCGCGCGAAACTCGCCGAGGTCGCAGCCGGCAGGGCCTTTCTCCTCCAGGGCGGCGACTGCGCCGAGAGCTTCGCCGAGTTCCACCCCGACAACATCCGCGACACCTTCCGGGTGCTGCTGCAGATGGCCGTGGTGCTCACCTTCGGCGGCTCGGTGCCGGTGCTCAAGGTCGGCCGCATGGCCGGCCAGTTCGCCAAGCCGCGCTCCAACCCGACCGAGATGATCGACGGCCAGGAGCTGCCGATCTACCGCGGCGACATCGTCAACGGCATCGACGAGGACCTCGACGCCCGCCGGCCCGACCCGGGCCGGATGCTGACGGCCTACTCGCAGGCGGCGGCGACGCTGAACCTGCTGCGGGCCTTCGCCCAGGGTGGCTTCGCCGACCTGCACAAGGTGCACCGCTGGAACCTGAGCTTCATCGAGGGCACCGAGCAGGCCGAGCGCTTCCGCGCCCTGTCCGACCGCATCACCGAGTCGCTGGACTTCATGGAGGCCTGCGGCCTGACCGCCGAGAGCGTGCAGGAGATGCGCCACACCGAGTTCTTCACCAGCCACGAGGCGCTGCTGCTGCCCTACGAGGAAGCGATGACGCGGCGCGACACCATCACCCGCGCGGTCGACTGGTTCGATACCTCGGCGCACATGGTCTGGATCGGCGACCGCACCCGCCAGCCCGACGGCGCGCATGTCGAGTTCTGCCGCGGCATCGACAATCCGCTGGGCCTGAAGGCCGGACCGAGCCTGGACCCGGACGAGCTGCTCCGCCTGATCGATACCCTCAACCCGGACAACGACCCCGGCCGGATGACGCTGATCTGCCGCATGGGTTCCGACAACGTGCTGGAGCAGCTGCCGCCGCTGGTACGCGCGGTCGAGCGCGAGGGGCGGGCGGTGGTGTGGTCGTGCGATCCCATGCACGGCAACACCATCAAGGCCTCGAACGGCTACAAGACCCGGCCGTTCGACCGCATCCTGGCCGAGGTGCGCGGCTTCTTCGCCGTGCACCAGGGCGAGGGCACGCACGCCGGTGGCATCCACGTGGAGATGACCGGGCAGCAGGTCACGGAATGCCTGGGCGGCGCCCAGCTGATCGACGAGGGCCAGCTCGGCTCGCGCTATCACACCCACTGCGATCCGCGGCTGAACGCCAGCCAGAGCCTGGAGCTGGCGTTTCTGATCGCCGAAATGCTGAAGGCGCAGCGACAGGCCCGGGGCACGCGCCTGGCCGGCGCGGCGGAGTAGCGAAGCACCGGCGCCGCAGCGACGCCGCGGGGACCCGCGATGAGTGACGCCGACGCGCAACTGGAAGCGCGCATTGCCGCCCTGACCGACCGCTATTTCGACCGGACCCGGCAGGTCGTGATGCGCAATGGCGACGTTGCCGTCACCTATGCCGTGTTCATGCGCCGGCCCGTGTGCTTCACGCCGCGCCTGGCGGTCGACTGGCTGAACCAGGTCGCCGCCGCGCGCGGCACCCGCTTCGACATCCGGCAGTGCTTCGAGGAAGGCGAGTGGGCCGGCGGTGGCGAACCGCTGATGTACATCACCGGGCCGATGGCCCAGCTGGTCGACCTGGAGACGCTGTACCTGCAAAAGCTGGGGTCGGCGTGCGTGGCCGCCTACAACGCCTACGTGATGTGCGCCGAGCTGCCCTATGCCCAGTTCCTGGCGATGGACGCGCGCCACTGCGCCGGCGCCGAGATGGCGGAGATGATGGCCTATGCCGCCAGCGTCGGCGGCCGGGCGGCCGAGCGCGAGCGCGGCGCCAAGGGCTTCATCGGCAACGCCACCGACGCCACGGCGCACTTCTTCGGCAACGAGCGCGGCCTGGGCACCATGCCGCATGCGCTGATCGGCTATGCCGGCTCGACCGTGCGGGCAGCGGAGATGTTCGTCGAGACCTTCCCCGACGATCAGGTGACGGTGCTGGTGGACTACTTCGGCCAGGAGGTCAGCGACGCCCTGGCGGTCTGCGCCCGCTTTCCCGAACTGGCCGCGTCCGGGCGCCTTTCGGTGCGCCTCGACACCCACGGCGGGCGTTTCGTCGAGGGCCTGGACACGCAGTCGTCCTACGCCGTGCTGGAACGCAAAGTGCCGCGGGCGGTGCGCCACTACCGTACCGAGGACGAGCTGCGCTGGCTGGTCGGCACCGGGGTCAGCGCGGCGGCGATCTACCACATGCGCGAGAACCTGGACCGGGCCGGCTACCCGCAAGTCAAGATCGTCGCCTCGTCCGGCTTCAACGTCGCCAAGTGCCGGGTGATGGGTAGCGTCAAGGCGCCGATCGACGTCGTCGGCACCGGCTCCTTCCTGCCGGAGAACTGGCGCGAGACCTACGCCACTGCCGACATCGTCGCCTACGACGGCAAACCGTCGGTCAAGGTCGGCCGGGAATTCCTGCTCGGCAAGCTGCAGGAGCGCCAGGACAAGGCGTCGTGACGCCGCGTCCGGGGCCTTCATCCTTCGAGACGCGTCCCCCCGGACGCTCCTCAGGATGAGGGTCCAGATATGAAGCGCCTCACCCTGAGGAGGCCGCGCCTGCGGCCGTCTCGAAGGGTGTGACGCATCTGCCAGCAATGGAATCCAATACCCGGGGCACCCTCTACATGATGATCGGCGGCCTGCTGCTGACCTGCCAGGACGCCATCTCCAAATGGCTGACCGACGACTGGCACGCCGGCGAGATCATGGCCTACCGGGGCCTGTTCATGTTGCTGCCGGTGCTGGTCTGGATCGCCTGGCGGCGCGATCGTTCGGCGCTCGTTCCCAACCGCCCCGGCGCGGTCGGCCTGCGCGCCGGCTTCACCCTGGTCACCAGCCTGTTCGTGGTGCTGTCGTTCGCCTATCTGCCGCTGGCCGACGCCCTGGCGATCATCTTCGTCAACCCGCTGCTGGTCACCGCCCTGGCGCCGCTGCTGCTGGGCGAGCGGGTCGGCTGGCGGCGCTGGAGCGCGGTCGGCGTCGCCTTCGCCGGAGTGCTGCTGATGACCCGTCCGGGCGAGACCGGGCTGGCCTGGGTGGTGGCGATCCCGCTGACGGCGGCGCTGTTCGCCGCCCTGCGCGACGTGACGACGCGGCGCATCGGTACCGCCGACGGCACCACCTGCGTGCTGTTCTATTCGGTACTGGTGACGGTGCTGGGCGGGGCGGCGACATTGCCGTTCGGCACCCACTGGCCGTCGGGCAACGACTGGGGCCTGTTCGCCGCCGCCGGGCTGCTGGGCGTTGCCTCGCACATGTTCACCATCCGCGCCTTCCAGATCGCCGCCGCCGCCACGGTGGCGCCGTTCAAGTATCTCTCGCTGGTCTGGGCCGCCGCGCTCGGCTACCTGATCTGGGGCGACGTGCCCGACGGCCTGAAGGTCGCCGGCGCCGCGCTGGTGGTGGGCAGCGGTCTCTACGTGCTCTACCGCGAGACCAGCCTGGCGCGGCGGGTACGGGCGGGTTAGGTCGGCGCGGTGGCGCGACGGGCGGGTCTCAGACCCGCCCGCCGATGGTCCCTGATACCCGACCGTGGCATGATGCGCCCATGCCCTGGGACGAGCTGAAACGGCTGCAGGCCGAGCGGCGGCGGCTTGCGGAACTGGAGGCCGAGCTGGACTCGCCGGCCGCACGTCCCGGCAGCCGGATCCACGCCGTGCTGCAGGAGCACAAGCGCCGGCTCGAGGCGCGCTATCGCCAGGCGGTGCGGCGCGCCGGCAGTAACACGGGCGTGTTGCCTAGAGATCCAGGTAGAAGCTGATCGCCAGACAGATGCCGCCGACGGCAAGCGCCAGGGTGTCGATGCGGGTCGCGGCGTTGCGACGGACTTCCCAGCCCTGGGCGATGGCATCGTTGATGAACTGCAGCTGCGGGTCCTGCTGAGCCGCCGCGCTGTCTCTCAAGCGGCGCAGGATCAGGTCGCGCACCGGCGGCCCAAGCAGCGCCAGTGAGCCGACCAGACCCCACGTTGACGACGGCATCAGCGCCCCGAGGAAGTTCTGCGCCGGCACCTTGTACTGGTACATCAGGTATCCGGCGACGGTGACGGCGATGACGCCGATCACGATCCAAGAGTTGTTGCGCATGGCCATGGCGTTTTCGCGTGCGCCCCGTCAGGTGGCGGTTTTGGTGGTGGTCGCACCGGCGGTTGCGGCCATGGCAGGTTCAAGCGGGATGGCCTGGTGTGCTTGTGCCGGCTGCTTGGGGATGCCCTCGCGTGCCAGTGCAGCTTGCCTTGGGATGGTGACGGACAGCTTGCCGCCCACGACCGCGGCGGAAATCCTCGTTACGTCACTGTCGTATGGCAACGTGAAGATGCCTAGCACGGTGCCGCTCGTGGCGCTGCCAGCGTCCGCCGCGTCGCTGCTCTGAACATCTTCAGGCGGCGCCGGCTGGTGCACGACCAGTTTGGCCCCGTGTCTGGCAACGCTGACGCGTTTTGGATCGCTGATTGCGCGCACCAAGCCGATGATATAGTGCGCCGGGTCCGTTAGCTTCATGAACCCGAAATCGCTCGCGCTGTCGACCAGTGCGGTCCCGCTGCCGCTGTCACTGTCGACGCCCTGTCCGGGCGCGTTGTCCTGCGGCGCGCTGCCTGGACCGAAGGCCAGCTCCCAGGCACGCTGTACCAGCGAGGCCAGGTCGAGGCCGACCGCCGCGCTGTAGCGCGCAAGCCAGTAGAGCGACAGCTCCGCCCGTCCGCCTTCCAGCTTGGCGACATAGGACTGGTCGACGCCCATCGCCTGGCCAACCTGTGCCTGCGTCAGCGACCGTGCCTGGCGTTGCACGCGCAGCCCCAGGCGCATCGCCTCGACGAAAGCCCGCGTCCGCTCGGCCTCGGCCTCATGCTCGGCAAGTGCCGGCACCTTGGCGCGCAAAAAAGCCTCGAATGCCTCGAAGGTCTGTTCCTTTTCGCTCATCTTTCCGTCCTGCCGGTCATATACCGAGTTCAGCCTCGGCGAACTCCAGGTAGCGCTGCCGGATCGACGTGCTCTGGCGCTGATTTACGTAGCGGTCGAAGTAGTGTCCCTTGACCACGTTTCGGCCGTTATCCAGTTCCAGCAGCATGAGCCATTCCGCCGGTCCGGCCGGTGCCGAGAGGATATAGAAGTCCCGCTCGCCGGCGCCCCGCAGCGAACTGGTCACGTCGGGCTGGTGCGACAGGAACTGCGCCAACTCGTGGTTCATCTGCTCTCCCGCCCCGGGCTCGGCATTGCAGAAGTCCGTGACGTCCTCTCTAAACTGCGGCGTCGTCTCGAATTCGTACAGATAAGCGGTCTGAGCCATGGTCCTCAGCCGCCCATCATGCGTATATGGAATATAAATGCCATATTGGAATTTTTCAACCCCAAGGCCGTCACTCCGCGCGACCGGGCATGGACCCTAGCCGGCGCTCGTATCTGCGCCGATCTGCACCACCTGCTTGCCGAAGTTCTCGCCCTTCAGCATCGCCAAGAAGGCGGCCGGGGCGTTTTCCAGGCCCTCGGCGCGGTCCTCGACGTAGACGACGCTGCCGTCCTTCAGCCACCGGGCCATGTCCTTGAGATACCCCGGCAGCAGCTCGAAGTGGTCGCGGACGATGAAGCCGCGCAGGGTCAGGCGCATGCGGTTGACCTGGGTCAGGTTGGTCAGGCCGTAGGGTTCGGTCAGGTTGTACTGGCTGATCATGCCGCATTCGGCCAGGCGGGCGAACGGGTTGGCCCGGGCCAGCACGGCATCGAGCGCCTCGCCGCCGACGTTGTCGAAGTAGAAATCGATGCCGTCGGGGCAGTGTTCGTCGAGCGCGGCGGCGTAGCTGTCGTAGCGCTTGTAGTTGAAGGCGGCATCGAGGCCGAGGCGGTCGGTGAGGAAATCGACCTTGGCGTCCGAACCGGCGCTGCCGACGACGCGGGCGCCGTGGCGTTTGGCCAGCTGCGTCGCCACCTGGCCGACGGCGCCCGAGGCGGCGGAGACGAAGATCTGCTGGCCGGGCTCGGGCGGGCCCATCAGCGCCACCATGCCGACATAGGCGGTCAGGCCCGGGGCGCCGAGCACGCCCAGGTTCCAGGAGATCGGCGCCAGCGCTGGGTCGACCTTGCGCATGTCCTCGCTGCCGGTCAGCACCGAGTACTCCTCCCAGCGGGCCATGGCAAAGGCGTGGTCGCCGACCGCATAGTCGGGATGGTTGGAGGCGACGACCTCGCCGACCACGCGCCCGGCCATGACGTCGCCCGGCTCGAGCGGCGCGGCGTAGGAGCGGCGGTCTTCCATCATGCCGCGCATGTAGGGATCGACCGACAGGTAGATGTTGCGCAGCAGCAGCTCCCCGGCGCCGGGTTCCGGCATCGGGGCCTGCCGCAGGGCGAAGTTGTCCGCCGTGACCCAGCCCGTGGGCCGGCTGGCGAAGGTCACCTGGGTCTGCGTCTCGGGCATGGCGGTTCTCGGAGGTTCGTTTCTTGGTGCCGCACATCCTTCGAGACGCGTCCTTGCGGACGCTCCTCAGGATGAGGCTTCGAGACGGCGCCTGCGGCGCCTCCTCAGGATGAGGCTGTGCTACGCACCTACCAGTACCTCATGCTGAGGAGCCCGCGTCAGCGGGCGTCTCGAAGCATGGCTGCAGGCTCACGCCTCGGCGATCTTGACCACCGCCTTGCCGAAGTTCTCGCCCTTGAGCATGCCGATGAAGGCGGCGGGCGCGTTCTCGATGCCCTCGGTCACGGTCTCGCGGTACTTGATCTTGCCGGCCTTCAGCCAGCCGCCCATCTCGGCGTGGAACTGCGGCATCTGGTCGAAGTGATCGGAGACGATGAAGCCCTGCATCAGGATGCGGTTGCCGACGATCATCATCAGGTTGTGCACGCCTTCGGCCTGCTCCAGGTTGTACTGGCTGATCATGCCGCAGGCGACGATGCGGGCGAACGGGTTGGAGCGCGCCAGCACGGCATCGAGCATGGCGCCGCCGACGTTCTCGAAGTAGACGTCGATGCCCTTGGGGCAGGCCTCGGCCAGGCCCTTGCCGTAGCTCTCGGCGGTCTTGTAGTTGAAGCCGGCATCGAAGCCGAGGTCGTCGAGGATGTAGGCCAGCTTGTCGTCGCTGCCGACGGAACCGGCCACGTGGCAGCCCTTGATCTTGGCGATCTGCCCGACCACCTGGCCCACGGCGCCGGAGGCGGCGGAGACATAGACGCTCTCGCCCTCCTTGGGCTTGCCGATGTTGTTCAGGCCGACCCAGGCGGTCATGCCGGGCATGCCCAGGACGCCCAGGTAGTAGGACAGCGGCGCCAGCTCGGGGTCGATCTTCATCAGCCCGCCCTTGGCGATGGTGTACTGCTCCCAGCCGAGCATGCCGCTGACGAAGCTGCCTTCGGGCAGGTTGGGATCGCGGGATTCGACCACCTGGCCGACCACGCCTGCCTGCAGCACCTGGCCCAGCTCGAAGCCGGCGACGTAGGAGCGGGTGTCGCGCATGCGCCCGCGCATGTAGGGATCGACCGACATGTAGAGGTTCTTGACCAGCACCTCGCCGTCGCCGGGGCTGCCGACCTCGCTCTGCCTGACCTCGAAGTGGCTGTCGTCGACCCAGCCGGTGGGCCGGGCCTTGAAGATGATCTGGGTGTTGGCGCGCGCCATGGCGGATGTTCCTTCCCTGTGGGGTTGTTGGCTGGGACCGTCGCGGGCGACCGGTGGCGGCCGCATGCCCGTTTCCGGCGTTGGGGTGAGTATAGCTCGCTGCGCCGGCGAAGCGAGTTGTGCAGTGCAGTATGAGGTCGTAAACAAAGCGGATGAGCGAACGGCTGAACATTGCCCTGGCGCAGATCAACCCGCACGTCGGCGACATCGACGGCAACGCCCGGCTGCTGCGGGAAAAGCGGGCGGAAGCGGCCAGCGCCGGGGCCGACCTGGTGGTGTTCCCGGAGCTGGTGATCACCGGCTATCCGCCCGAGGACCTGGTCCTGAAGCCGGCCTTCCAGGCCGACGCCGAGGCCGCCGTGCAGGCGCTGGCGGCGGAGACCGCGGACGGCGGCCCGGGCCTGCTGCTGACCTCGCCGTGGCGCGAGCACGGCAAGCTCTACAACGCCGCGATCCTGGTCGACGGCGGCGAGATCACCGGCATCCGCTTCAAGGCGGAGCTGCCCAACTACGGCGTGTTCGACGAGTTGCGCGTGTTCACGCCCGGGCCGCTGCCCGGGCCGATGAGCTTCCGCGGCGTGCGCTTAGGCGTGATGATCTGCGAGGACATGTGGACCTCGGAGGTGGCCGAGTGCCTGGCCGAGACCGGGGCCGAGCTGTTCGTGGTGCCCAACGGCTCGCCCTACGAGGAGGGCAAGACGGATGCCCGCCTCAACCTGGCGGTGGCGCGGGTGACCGAGTTCGGCCTGCCGCTGATCTACGTCAACCAGCTGGGCGGCCAGGACGAGCTGGTGTTCGACGGCTCCAGCTTCGTGCTCAACGCCGACTGCGCCGCCCCGGTGCAGCTGCCGAGCTTCGCCGAGCGTCTCACCGTCACCCAGTGGCAGCGCAACGGCGAGGGGACGTGGGCGTGCGCTGCGGGCGAAAGCGTGGCGCCGGAAGAAGGCCTGCCGGCGCTCTACCAGGCGATGGTGCTGGGCCTGCGCGACTACGTGAACAAAAACCGCTTTCCCAGCGTCGTGCTGGGCCTGTCGGGCGGCATCGACTCGGCGCTGAGCGCCGCCGTGGCGGTCGACGCGCTGGGCGCGGCCCGCGTGCATTGCGTGATGATGCCCTCGCGCTACACCAGCGAGGAAAGCCTGACCGACGCCGCCGAGTGCGCCCAACTGCTCGGCGCACCGCTCGAAAACGTCGCCATCGCCCCGGCCGTCGAGGCCTTCGCCGGGATGCTGGCCGAGCCGTTCGCCGGCACCCAGGCCGACACCACCGAGGAGAACATCCAGGCGCGCTGCCGCGGCATCATCCTGATGGCGATGTCCAACAAGTTCGGCCACATGGTGCTGAGCACCGGCAACAAGTCGGAGATGTCGGTCGGCTACGCCACGCTCTACGGCGACATGTGCGGCGGCTACTCGGTGCTGAAGGACGTCTACAAGACCACCGCGTTCGCGCTGTCGCACTGGCGCAACCAGCACCAGCCCGACGGCGGCCTGGGACCGGCGGGCCGGGTGATCCCGGAGAACATCATCACCAAGCCGCCGACGGCCGAGCTGAAGCCCGACCAGACCGACCAGGACACCCTGCCGCCCTACGACGAACTGGACGATATCCTGCAGTGCCTGGTGGAGAACGAGCTGTCGACCGACGAGGCCGTCGCCCGCGGCCATGCGGCGGCGACGGTGAAGCGGGTCGAGCACATGCTCTACATCGCCGAGTACAAGCGCCGCCAGGCGCCGCCGGGGGTGAAGCTGACGCGCAAGGCGTTCGGCCGCGAACGGCGCTATCCGATCACCAATACCTACCGCAACGCGCGGTGAGGGTGACGTTCTCTCCCTCTCGCGCAAGCGGGAGAGGGGGCTTTGCCGCTACTTGAGGCGAGCCTCAATGAACGGGTCCATCTCGTTGAAGGTCATCCGCGCTGTGATCCCGCCTTCGTCGACGGGGGTCACGCACTGTCGGCAAGCGCGGTTTCGAGCGCCGGCAGATAGATCCTGAGCCCGGCACGGCTGGCTTCGTCGCGCAGGCGCGCGAGGTCCTGCGCCGTCGCCTCGTCGCGCACGCCCCGACCGACAGCGGCCAGGATCCGGCCACGGCGGGTGAAGAACTCCGACCAGGGCAGAGGCTCCGGCCGGCTGTAGGCTTCGAGCTGGCCGGCGTGGTGCTCGAGCCGGTCCCAGTCGCGATGGCGGATCGCGACTTCCATGGCGTACGGGTAGAAGGCGAAGTAGTTGTGCCCGACGCAGTCGCCGGCCAGGAGTTGTTCCCCCTCGGTCAGCGCCGCCCAGCTTGCTTCGACATCGCCAGCGACCAGTGCCAGGGTGGCGAGCACCCAGGGGCCCAGGAAGCCGATCCCGGTCTCGCGCGAGATCTCGAATGCCTGTCGCATCATCTCGCTCGTGTCGGGCTGGGATCCGCTTTGGATGAACCGCGAACGGGCGAGATGGATCATGAGGAACGGCTTGAAGCGGTTGGCGCCGAGTTGATTGGCGAGGGCCAGGCCCCGCTCGAGATGCCGGTCGGCGTCCGCCGGCTCGCCCAACTCCGTCAGCACCAGGCCCGCGGTCAGCCTGGCAACCATTTCCGCCCTTTGGTGACCGACCCGCTCTGCCCCCGCGATGGCCTCGCGCGCGTCGTCCAGCGCCCCGGTCAGCTCCGTCAGATAGACGCGGTTCCAGGCGACCATGTAGAGATTGCCGACGACGATGCGGCCGAAGCCATGCGCGCGGGCCAGGTCGATGCAGCGCCGGAAGTAGTCGAGCGACGTGATCATGCGGCCCTGGGAGTAGTAGGCATCGCCAAGGCCGCTCAGCGCGCGGACCTCGCATTCCGGCGCGGTTGCCCGTTGCGCGGCTTCGAGGGCTTGTTTGTGTTCTGCCAGGCAGCCATCGATGTTGCCCAGCGGAAAGTAGAGGTTGCCCCGGTAGTAGTGGACGTCGGAGAGCTCTTCGTCGAGGCCGTGCTGGCGGGCGACCGCCTCGGCGCTGGCCAACGCCTCCAGCGCTTGTTCGTAATCGTCTGTGACCCGCATGCCGGCCGACAGTCCGATCCACGCCCGGCAGCGGGCGATGTCGTCATCCGCCGCCTCGAGAGCCCGTCGGTATACGCCAATGGAGTCGGCGGGGCGGCCCATCTCCCGGAGGAATTCGCCCTCGAGCATGGTCAGCCGGTGCAGGGTGCCGGCCTCGCCCGCGAATTCCTGGCCGCGCCGGCTCAACTGCAGCGCCTTCTCGAAGCGATAGAGGCCGGCCTCGGACCGGGCGGCGTCGCCGAAGGCGCCGGCCGCCGCGTCGTCTTCCGCCTGGCCCAGGTGCTCCGCGCGCAGGGTCAGGTCGCGATCGGCGTACCACTGCGCGGCCTGACGGTGCAGCTCGCGGCGCCGCGGCTTGAGCAGGGACATGTTCACGCCTTCGCGCACCAGGGCGTGGGCGAACAGGAAATCGTCCCCCTGCGGCCGCACCAGGTGGTGCTCGATCAGCGCAGCGCAGGTGTACTGGGGGCTGTCGATGAGGTGGCGCAACAGGTCCAGGCGGAAGCGCTGACCGATGATCGAGGCGGCCTGCAGGGCCTGCCGGTCCGGGGGCTCGAGGTTGTCCATGCGGGCCAGGACGATGCTCTGCACCGAGCCCGGTACTTCCTGGCTGCTGCCTTCTTCCGCACTGCGCAGCAGTTGCTCGAGGAACAGCGGGTTGCCGCCGGCACGCTCGATACATGACCGTGCAAAGCGGTCGTTGGCTTCCAGGAACTCGCCGGCCAGCAACAACGCGTCTTCTTCGCGCAACGGTCCCAGGTCCATGGTGAGAACGAAGCCGCCGCCAGCATCCGCCTTCCAGGCCTGATCGAGGGGATCTCCCTCGATGCGGCTGGTCAGGACCAGGACGACCGCGCAGTCCTCGGCCAATTCTGCCAGGCGTGCCGCGTGCGCCAGCACTTGCGCATCGGCCCAGTGCAGATCCTCGATCTTGATGAACAGCGGCGTCCTTGCACTGATGCCGCGGACCAGTCCGGCCAAGGCTTCCTGCTTGCCGCGGTTGCGGTTGACGTTGTCCATCGCGTCGTAGACGGAGCGCAGATCGGGCGGCTGCGGCAGGTCGAGCAGATCGTTCATGTAGACCCGCTGCTCCGATTGCAGCAGACCGTCGGCGACGGCCCGCTCCAACGCTTCCCGCCGGAGCTCCTTGTCGCTGCCGGTGAGTGGCAGCGTGAGCAGGCTGCGGACCACCGTGCGGATCGCGTCCTGGCCTTTGCCGACGCCGAAGTCGAGCACCAGCCCGGCATGACCGGCGAAGCCCCGTTGCGTTGCGAGGGCCTCGAATTCCTCGGCCAGATGCGATTTCCCGATTCCCGCTTCGCCGCGCACGTGGATCGTTTGGCCACGACGTTCGGCACGACAGTACTCCAGCACGCCGGCGAACTGGCGCAACTCGCCGCGACGACCGACAAGGGGATGCCGGGCAGCGCTCGTGTCACCGGCCTGCTCGGCCTGCAAGCGCCAGACCCGCACGGGCTGCGCGAAGCCCTTGACGCCGACTTCGCCGACCGGGTCGTATTGGAACTGCCTGCCAAGGGCTTGGTAGACCGCGTGGGAGATGAAGGTCTCGCCCGGGCCGGCCATGTCATCCAGGCGCGAGGCCAGGTTCACCGAGTCGCCGGTGATGGTGTACTCCTGATGCGCCTCGCTGCCGACGCCGCTGGCGACCACCTGGCCGCTGGCGATCCCGATGTGAACCGGTATTGGCGGCTCGCTACGGCCGACCGCCTGATGCACCTCCAGTGCCGCCCGGACGGCACGCTCGGGATCGTTGGAATGGGCGACCGGCGCCCCGAACACGGCCATCACGCAGTCGCCAATATGCTTGTCGATCGAGCCGCCGAATGAATGCACGATGTCGTCGACGATGCCGAAAAAGCGGTTCAGCAGGGCATGGACTTCCTCGGGGTCGGCCTGCGACGAGATCTTCGTGAAGTCGGAGATATCGGCGAACAGCACGGTGACCTGGCGCCGTTCGCCGTCCGTCACTTGCGCCGGCGCGATGCCCGGTGCCGGCGCAGGTGGCTCGGTCTGCGCGGTTGGCGCCGACGCCAGGTTGGCGATGGCGGAAAGCAGCTTGCGGCGGTGACCCAACTTGGCAATGCCGAGTTCCTTGAGATCGTCATCGGTCAGCAGCGCCAGGGTTTCGGCGTCGATGGCGTTGTCGCGGAAAGCCTCGATGTGCATCTCGAGACCCAGGTCACGCAATAATCCATCTACATCCATCGACACCCCCCGTCCGGGCCTAACAGCGGATCCGAACTCGGCAAAACGGCGCCCGGACTTCAGGGCAGCGCTACAGGACTAGTCTGGTACGCGACGTACGCCATCGCCGGTGGCGATGCTGTTGCCCTCGAACAGGTCGGCGTCGTGAAGGGGTTGTTACTGCTTCTTCTGCCTCCCGGTGGCAGCTTAGCCGCTGAACACCAATGCCTGAAATAAGGCGCCTAATGCAGCTCGAACAGCGGGCCGTGGCCGGCGAACTGGTCGGCGATGCCGACGGCGCGCAGGGCGTGCCAGTAGGTCGCGGCGTTGATGGCGACGACCGGCTTGCCGAGGCTCTCCTGCATCTCCAGGGCGAGGCCGACCATGGACAGGTTGGTGCCGACCTGGACCAGGGCGTCGATGCCGTCGTCGTCCATTTCCAGGAGGTGCTGGCGCAGGGTCTCGCGCTGGACCTCGGCGATGGCGATGGGCGAGCTGCAGCGCAGGCCGACGAACTTGGCGACGGTAAAGCCGCAATCCTCGAAGAAGCGCGTCACGTTGCGGTCGGACACCGGCATGTAGGGCGAGATCACGCCGATCCGCTTGGCGCCGGCGAGGTTCAGCGCCGCCTCGCAGGCGAACGACCCGGCCGACACCGGCACCCCGGCGTGCTCAGACAGTTCCTGCATGCGGCGCTCGCTGGCCGCGCGGCCGTCCCAGAACATCAGCGCCGACATGCCCATGATCAGGTAGTCCGGCGCCATGGTCTTGCAGCGGTCGACCGTGGCGTAGAGCTCGGCGCCGATCGCCTCGACCAGGGCGACGAAATCGTCGTCGTTATGGACCGGCATGTTGGGCACGTAGATGCGGCCGAAGTGGTTGGTCACCCCCTCGGGGCGCAGGGCTTCCATGTCGGGCTGGACGATGGTGTTGGTCGACGGGGCGACGACGGCGAACTTGCACCGCCAGCCGAGGGCGTCCTTAGACATTGCCTTTCCTTTCTCTTTCGCGCTGCGCGAGGGGCCGTCGCGACGCCACCAGGACCGCCAGGCCCAGGGCCGCGCCCAGCAGATGAACGGTGCCGGTGCGCTCGACGATGCCGTCGGGCAGCAGCAGGGCCACGGCAGCGAGCGCCAGCAGGCCCCGCGACAGGGCGGGCAGATCGGCGCGGAAGAAGCCGACCACGGCCGTGGTGCCCAGAAAGATGCCTGCCGTCGCCGCCATGGCCGCCAGCAAGTTGTCGCTCCAGCTGCCGGCCAGGAGCAGATGCGGCGACAGGGCGAACAGGAACGGGACGACATAGGCCGGCCAGCCGATGCGGACAGCCTCGAAGCCGGTGCGCATGGGATGGGCGCCGGCCATGTTGGCGGCGACGAAAGCGGCGATCGCGACCGGCGGCGTGATCATCGACATCATGCCGAAGTAGAGGACGAACAGGTGCGCTGACAACGGCTCGATGCCGAGCTCGATCAGCGGCGGCGCCGCCAGGGTCGCCAGCAGCAGGTAAACGCCCACCGTCGGCATGCCCATGCCCAGGACGATGCAGACCAGCGCCGTGGTCGCCAGCAGCAACAGCACCGAGGTCTTGCCCAGCTGCACCAGGAAGAAGCCGAGGCCGAAGCTGAGCCCGGACAGGGAGAACAGGCCGATGATCATGCCGGCGACGGCGCAGATCAGGGCGATCTCGACCGCGGCACGGCCGGTGTCGCGCAGCGCGCGATAGTAGTCCCGCCAGCCGCCTCGTCCGCCCCGGTAGGTCGCGGCCAGCGAGATCACGGCGAACGTCGCGGCGGCGATCAGGGCGGCCGTTTCCGGCGGCTGGCTGTACTCGAACAGGGCGACGATCAGCACGACGAAGGGCAGCAGGACGAACCAGCCGCGCCGCATGGTGCGCGCCAGCGGCGGTATCCTGTCGGCGCTGACGGGGGCGATGCTGCGCCGGCCCGCCTCCAGGTCGGCGAAGAAGAACAGGCTCAGGTAGTAGAGCAGGGCCGGCACGATCGCGGCCACCACCACCTCGCGATAGGGCACCTGCAGGGTTTCCGCCAGCAGGAAGGCCGAGGCGCCCATGATCGGCGGCATCAGCTGGCCGCCGGTCGACGCCGTCGCCTCGATCGCGCCGGCGGTGGTGTTGCGGTAGCCGCCGTCCTTCATCAGCGGGATGGTGATGGTGCCGGTCGAGGCGACGTTGGAGACCGCGCTGCCGGACACGGAACCGAAGAACCCCGAGGCGACGATGGAGATCTTCGCCGAGCCGCCGCGCGACCAGCCCATCAGGCCGCACGACAGGTCGGAGAAGAACTCCGAGCCGCCGGTCACCAGCAGTAGCCGTGCGAGCAGGATGAACGGCAGGACGATGGTCACGCCGATGTACAGCGCCGCGCCGGCCATGGCGGCGCTGTCGAGGACCAGGAAGGTCAGCAGGCGATCGGGCGGAATCGCCCGCGACTGCAGCGGTCCCGTGAACTGATCGGAGAACAGGGCATAGAGGCAGACCAGTCCCAGGACCACCAGCAGGCTGGGGCCGATGACGCGGCGCAGCGGCTCGATCACCACCAGCAGGCCGATGGCGGCGACGAGGCGCGCCTCCAGCGGCCGGTAATAGATCTCCTCCGACAGCACCGGATAGCGCCAGGCCATGAAGCAGCCGAAGCCGATCGCCAGGTAGGCGAGCAGCCGGTCGACCAGCGGCGCGGCGGCGATCTCGCGCCGCATCCCCTTGCGACTGGTGCCGAGGTAGCAGATGGCGGCGGCGAACGACAGCACCGCGATCAGCACCTGCTCGGCATAGAGGGCGATGCCGAGCACCGGCGGCAGGCCGGAGGACCAGAACACCACCAGCACGGCGATGGCGACGGCGAGCGTCGGCTCAAGCGTCTGGTCGAACCGTCGCCACCAGCCTGCGTCTACCGCTGGTTCGCCACCTGTCACCGGGGCGCGTCCGTGCGGCTATCTCTGCCAGATGCCGATTTCCTTGTAGAACCTGATAGCCCCGGGATGGAACGGGATATCGACGTCATTGGCCATCCGGGCGCCGGTGAAGCCGGTCCAGAACGGCCCGCTCGCCAGCAGGTCCTTCTCGCTGGCGTGCAACGCCTTGACCGCTTCGTAGACGGTGTCGTCCTTGGTCGCGGTGCTGGCGAAGAAGGTGTAGTCGTAGGTCATGACATTGGTCGCGGCCTCGACCCCCGGCAGCTTCGGCGAGGGCTGGACCTCGGTCAGGTACATCCCCGGCATCCAGGCCTGCATGCCGGCGAGGCTGGCCGGCGCGAAGGACAGGAAGCGCACGCCGCCCTTGATCGTGGCGTCCATCTCCCGGTTGGTCTTCGAGCCGACCACGACCACGGTCATGTCGGTGGTGCCCTGCTTGAAGCTGTTCCACATGCGCGGGAAGTTGGGTACCGGCACGCCCTTGACGTCATCGAGCGTCAGGCCGGCATTGGCGAGAAACGCCCTGACCACGTGATCGCCGAGCGAGCCCTGCTTGAACACCGGCCAGCGCTTGCCCTTCAGGTCGGCGATGGAGGTGATGCCGGAGCTCTTCGGCACGATCAGGCCGGCGCGGAACGGCATCAGCACCGCCGCCATGCGCAGATCCTGCATCGGCCGTCCTTCGGACATGCCCTTGCCGTTGTAGGCGAACCAGGTCTGCACCACGTTGGCGATGCCGAATTCGACGTCGCCGCCGTTCACCAGCGGCAGGTAGTCGGCCGTGTTGGCCATTTCCTGCGGCCGCATCTGCATCGCCGAGTTGCTCGAGATGGCGGCGGCGATGGCCTTGCCGATCTGGCTGGTTCCGCCGCGGGTGGTCGAGCCCAGGCCGACGGTCTGCGCCTGGGCCGGCAGCGCCAGGAGCATGCCGGCGACGACGCCGGCGGTCACGAGAAGGCGTTTCATTGGTTTCCCCCCAATTGATTGGTTGGTTGATTGCTTTAGCTACTTCGGGTGTCGGTACGGTAGTGCCAATCCCAGACGAAGTATATGTTGCACTGCAGCGTAGCGCCCACCCGGCCTGTCCGGGCGGCAGAAAACAGCGGGAGGAGACATGGCGTCGCAGCCACAAGTGATCATCGCCGGGGCCGGTCCGGTCGGCTGCACGGCCGCGCTGATCCTGGTCCGGAACGGCATCCGGGTGACCCTGCTCGAACGTGAGGCGGGGCTGGCCGAGGACCTGCGCGGGTCGACCTTTCACCCGCCGACCCTGGACATGCTGGACGACCTGGGGGTTACGCCGCTGCTCATCCCGCAGGGCCTGGTAGCGCCGAAATACCAGTATCGCGACCGGGCGAGCGGCGCCTACGCCGAGTTCGACCTGGGCCTGCTGGAAGGCCAGACGCGCCATCCCTACCGGCTGCAGTGCGAGCAGTTCAAGCTGACGCGGACCATCCTGCCCATGCTGGAGGACAGCGGCCTGGCGGACGTGCGCTTCTCGACCCGGCTGGAGAGCGTGCGCCAGGACGGGGAGGGGGTAACGGTCGATGTCACCGGGTCGGACGGCGCGGAGAGCCTGCAGGCCGATTTCGTGCTCGGCACCGACGGCGCCCGCAGCACGGTGCGCAAGGCGCTGGAAGTCGAGTTCGAGGGCTTCACCTATCCCGAGAAGTTCCTCGTGGTCTCGACCGCGTTTGCCTTCGAGGACCACCTGGAGAACCTGTCCGCGGTCAACTACATCGCCGACCCGGAGGAATGGTGCGTGATCCTGCGGGTGCCGGGCCTGTGGCGGGTGCTGTTCCCGATCGATCCGGACGAAGACGAAGCGGCGGTGCAGGCGCCGGAGCGGATCGAGGGGCTGCTGCAGGGGCTCGTTCCCCGCGACGAGCCCTACGAGGTGGTCCACGTCACGCTCTACCGGGTGCATCAGCGCGTCGCCAAGCATTACCGCAAGGGCCGGATCCTGATCGCCGGCGATGCCGCCCACCTGAACAACCCCCTGGGCGGGATGGGCATGAACGGCGGCCTGCACGACGTCTTCAACCTGTGCCCGAAGCTGGTGGCGATCCTCAAGGAAGGGGCCGACGAGGCCTTGCTGGACCTCTACGAGCGGCAGCGGCGCGAGATCACCATCGAGTTCATCCAGAACCAGACGATGCAAAACAAGAAGAACATCGAGCAGATGCAGGACGACCGGCGCCTGCAGCACATCGCCGACCTCAACGCCATGCTGGCCGACAAGGACAAGGCGGTCGATTTCCTGCGCCGCAACAACATGCTCGACGCCCTGGAACGCGCCAACGCGATCCAGTAGCCCGAAGGGCAAGTCCGCGGTGCGACGGGCGGGTCTCAGACCCGCCCGCGAACCATCCGTCCCGCTGCAGCGTGCGCGGCCGCGGTCCGCGCAACATCGACACGACGTTCGCTCAGCAGCAATAATGCCCGACGATCATCGAGATCTGATGCAAGCGGCCTTCGGGGCCAGGTGGGGAGCACGCGATGAGACGACCGGGATTGACAGGTACGACTGTTGCAGCGGCTGCGCTGGCGATCGCCGCCTGGGGCGCTCACTGGGGGAGCCCTGCGGAACGGACCGAGGCAGGTTTGCGGCTGATCAAGCCGGCGGCGGCGCAAGACGATGCCACGAAGATCTCGCCGGTAAAGGCGCGGGCACGCGACTTCTACGCGCCCAACAGCGAGGACCTGGGGCCCGACGAGATGCGGCTGATCGCCTGCGGCACCGGCATGCCGACGGCGCGCCCGAAACAGGCGGCGTCGTGCTGGCTGCTGGAGCTGGGCAACGGCGACAAGTTCCTGTTCGACGTCGGCACCGGCTCGAACGAGCGCATCGCGGCGCTGCAGATCCCCTTCAATTTCCTAGACAAGGTCTTCCTGAGCCACCTGCACACCGACCACTTCGGCGATCTGGATGCCCTGTTCGTCGGTGGCGCGCTGGCCGGCCGGCAGCGGCCCCTGCGCGTCTGGGGGCCGAGCGGCGATACGCCCGAGCGCGGCACCAAGTATGCGGTCGATCATCTGCGCAAGGCGCTGACCTGGGACCTGGAGGGCCGCCAGGGCCTGACCGATCCGCGCGGCTACCGCATCGAGGCCTACGAGTTCGACTACCGGGGCGTCAACCAGGTGGTCTACCAGGAGAACGGGGTGACGATCCGCTCCATCCCGGCGATCCACTCCCTGGACGGGCCGGTGAGCTACATCCTGGAATGGAACGGCATGAAGTTCGTGTTCGGCGGCGACACGTTCCCGAACAAGTGGTTCGCCGAGCACGCCAAGGGCGCCGACGTGGCGATCCACGAGTGCTTCATCGCCGTGCCCGACATGATCGAGAAGTTCAAGTTCACGCCGCAGTCGGCCCTGGCGGTCGGCACGCAGATCCATACCGCGCCGGAGGCGTTCGGCAAGATCATGTCGGTGATCCAACCGCGCCTGGCCATCGCCTACCACTTCTTCAACGACTTCGACACGGCGGGCCCCATCCTGGAAGGCGTCCGCAGCACCTATGACGGGCCGCTCAGCCTGTCCGTCGACTACATGGTGTGGAACATCACCAAGGACGACATCCGCGTGCGCATGGCCGCCGTCGACGAGGCCGTCTGGCCGCCACCGGCGACCGACACGCCGCAACTGCCCGATGCCAGCAAGCGGATCCCCTATTCCGACATGATCGCCGGCGGCAGGTACGACGTGAAGGACGTTATCCAGCCGGTCTACGACAGGATCAATGCGGAGTACGGCACGAACGAGAAGCAGGAATGAGCGGGGACATTTCCTGATCGCGCAGGGCGCCCGCCTGGCGTAGCGTCGCCCGATGAGATGCACGTCGGACGAACTGGCGCAGAAGCGGCGTTTCGCGGACACCTATGGCCGCTCGCAGACGCCGGTCATGCGCGCCATCGAGCGCCGGGTCTGCGGCTGCGATTACGGCGGCAACAGCTGGACGACCCACGAGCAGGCGGATGACCTGGTCCGACGGCTTGGTCTGGACGGCAACGCAACGCTGCTCGACCTGGGCGCGGGCTCGGGCTGGCCGGCACTCTACCTGGCCGAGCGGTGCGGCTGCAGGGCCGTGCTGGTCGACCTGCCCGAGATCGGCCTGCGCCTGGCCCGGGAAAGAGCCGCGGTGCAGGGCACATCGGCGCTCGTCGCGACCCTGGTCGCCGATGCCGCGGACCTGCCGTTGCCGGATGCCAGCTTCGATGCCATCAGCCATAGCGACCTGTTGTGCTGCCTGGTGCAGAAAGCGCGGGTGCTGGCGGAATGCCGCCGGGTCGTTCGCGGGTCGGGTCGGATGGCGTTTACGGTGATCTCGATCACTCCGGGGCTGACCGCGGCGCAGCATTCCCGCGCCCTGGCCAATGGTCCGGACTTCATCGAGAGCGAGCAGCGCGGGATAGTCCTGCTCGCTCTCGATGAAGTCCGGACCATTGGCCAGGGCGCGGGAATGCTGCGCCGCGGTCAGCCCCGGAGTGATCGAGATCACCGTAAACGCCATCCGACCCG
>Ga0056121_1000118_pt1 | contig 36941 bp, 35 predicted proteins | sample WorMetHEROISLAND_FD_83872 | JGI IMG/M metagenome (GOLD analysis project Ga0056121, IMG submission 83872) | Marine gutless worms symbiont microbial communities from Max Planck institute for Marine Microbiology, Germany - Olavius sp. 1 HERON ISLAND ...
GCGGCACCGTGCAAACGGGCGAGCTGATCGTCGCCATCGACGACTTCGACTACCGCGCCGCGGTCGACGAACAGGCCGCGCTGATCCGCGAGGCGGAGGCACGGCTGGCCGAGATCTCGGCCATGCGCGAGGCGACGGCAGCGGCGCTGACCGAAGACCGCACCCTGCTAACCCTGCGCGAGCGCGATGTGGAACGGGTCGAGAAGCTGCTGCAGCGACGCAACGTCTCCGACAAGGCGGTCGATGTGGCGCGCATGGACCTGGCCCGCCAGGAACAGAACACCGCCCTGCGGCGCAACCAGCTGACCGCCGAGGACGCGCGCATCCGCCAGCAGGAGGCGATCCTCGACCGCCTGCGGGTCAGCCTGCGCCGGGCCCGGCGCGATCTCGAGAACACCCGGCTGGAGGCGCCGTTCGGCGGCTTCCTGTTCGACGTCGCGGCGCAGTCCGGCAAGCGGCTGAACGTCAACGACCAGGTCGCCCGGCTGATCGACGCCGGCCGGCTCGAGGTCAAGCTGACCCTGTCGGACGCGCAATACGGCCGGCTGATCGACGCCGCCGACGGCATTGCCGGCCGGCCGGTGCAGGTGTTCTGGCGGGTCGGCACGGCGACGCTCGCGTTCACCGCCACCCTCGACCGCGCCGCCGCGCGCATCGATGCCGCCAGCGGCGGCGTCGACATCTACGCCCGCCTGGTCGACAGCGGCCCGGCACAGCCGTTGCGCCCCGGCGCCTTCGTCGAGGTGCGATTGAAGGACCGTCCCTACGTCGGCGTCGTGCAGCTGCCCGAGAGCGCGCTCTACGGCGCCGGCCTGGTCTACGTCGTCGTCGACGGGCGCCTGCAGACGCGCCGGGTCGAACAGGTCGGCCGGGTCGGTGACGACGTGCTGCTGCGCGGCGAGCTCGCCGACGGCGACGTCGTGGTGGTGACCCAGTATGCCGAGATCGGACCCGGCCAGCGGGTCTCGGCGCGCTGACGGGCGACGGCATGGCGCTCACCGACCTGATCAAGCTGTTCGCCCGGCACCGCAATGCCGCCAACCTGCTGATGGCGACGATGATCGTGCTGGGGCTGGTGTCGCTGTGGCGGATGAACACCCAGTTCTTCCCCGACTTCGGCATCGACGTGATCACCGTGTCGGTGAAATGGCCGGGCGCCAGCGCCAGCGACGTCGAGGCCAACATCGTCGCCGCGATCGAACCGGAAGTGCGCTTTCTCGACGCCGTCGACAAGGTCACCTCCTATGCCGTCGAAGGCGTCGCCACCATCGTCGTCGAGTTCGACCAGGGCGCCGACATGGCCAAGGCCCTGTCGGAGGTGGAGTCCGCCGTCGCCCGGCTGACCACCCTGCCGGAGGACAGCGAGAAACCGACCATCCGCCGGGTCGTGCGCTACGACACCATCTCCCGGCTGTCGCTGTCGGGGCCGTTCTCGGAAGCGGCGCTGAAGGCGATCGCCAAGCGCATGCGCGAGGACCTGCTGTCGCGCGGCATCGACCGGGTCGAGCTGTTCGGCGACCGCGACGAGCAGATCTGGGTCGAGGTGCCGGCCTCGGTGCTGCGCCAGCTCGACCTGACCCTGGCCGATATCGCCCAGCGCATCGGCAGCCAGAGCGTCGACCTGCCCTCGGGCAACATCCGCGCCGGCACGGAACGGCAGATCCGCAGCCTCGGCCTGCAGCTGGAGGCCGCCGGCGTCGGCGGCATCGAGATCCGTTCCCTGGACAACGGGCAGAAGATCTACCTGCGCGACGTCGCCCGCGTGACCGACGCGTTCGACGACGACGCGCCGCAGGGACTGGTCGACGGGGAAACGGCGATCGAGCTGCACATCCAGCGCGCGGTCACGGCCGACGCGCTGGACACGGCGGACCGGGTGCAGGCCTACCTGGACGAGGCGCTGCCGCGGCTGCCGCCGACGTTGAAGGTGCAGCACTACGACGTCCAGGTCAGCCTGATCCGCGACCGCATCAACGTGCTGTTGAAGAACGGCCTGGGCGGCCTGGCGCTGGTGCTGCTGATCCTGTTCCTGTTCCTCGACCTGCGTGTCGCCTTCTGGGTCGCCGCCGGCATTCCCGTCGCCCTGCTGGCGACCATGGCGGTGATGCTGCTGAGCGGCCAGTCGATCAACATGATCAGCCTGTTCGCGCTGATCATGACGCTGGGCATCATCGTCGACGACGCCATCGTCGTCGCCGAGCATTCCGCCGTGCGGCGCGCCGCCGGCGCGGAGCCCCTGGCCGCGGCCCAGGGGGGTGCGCTCAGGATGCTGGCGCCGGTGGTGGCCTCGTCGCTGACCACCGTCGCCGCCTTCATGCCGCTATTGGTGATCGGCGACATCATCGGCACCATCATCCGGGCGATCCCGCTGGTGGCGATCGCCGTGCTGATGGCCAGCCTGATCGAGTGCTTCCTGATCCTGCCCGGGCATCTGCGGCACTCGTTTTCGGCGCCGTACCGTCCGCCGTCGCGGTTCCGGGTCGGTTTCAACCGGCGCTTCGACCGCTTCCGCGACGGCCGCTTCCGGCGCTTCGTGACGCTCTGCGTCAGCTGGCGCTACGTCACCGCGGCGTCGGCGCTGGGCGCCTTGATGCTGGCCGTCGGCCTGCTTGCCGGCGGCCGCGTCGGCTTCAACTTCTTTCCCTCGCCCGAGAGCGACATCGTCTATGCCAACGTGGTGATGGCGCCCGGCACCACCCGCAACGAGACCCGGGCGATGGTGCTGGAACTGCAGCGCGCGGCCGATGCCACGGCGGCCGAGCTCAGTCCCGACGGGCCGCTGCTGCATGCCACCTTCGCCACGGTCGGGCGCTCCCAGGGGGCCGAGTTCGCCCGCCTCACCGGCGACCGCTACGGCGGCCTCTATGTCGAGCTGCAGCCGTCGGACCGGCGCCAGGTACGCACGCCCGAGTTCATCCGGGCCTGGCGCGAGCGCATAGCGACACTGCCTGGCGTGGTGCGGATCAGCCTCAACGAACGCACCGGCGGCCCCCCCGGACGCGAGGTCGACATCCGCCTGACCGGCGGCAGCGTGCAGACGCTCAAACAGGCGGCGCTCGAGCTGCGCGACCTGATCGCCCGCTTCCCGGGCGTCAGCGACGTCGAGGACGACCTGCCCTACGGCAAGCAGGAAGTGGTGCTGGAGGTGACGCCGCGCGGCCAGGCCCTCGGCTTCACCACCGAGAGCATCGGCCGGCAGGTGCGCAATGCCTTCGAGGGGGCGATCGCCAAGCGCTTCCCGCGCGGCGACGAGGAAGTCACCATCAAGGTGCAGTACCCGCGCGACGCGGTGACCGGCGAAGGCCTGTGGAACCTCTACCTGCGCAGCCCCAGCGGCGCCGAGGTGCCGCTGAGCGAGGTCGTCAGCCTGCGCCAGGACCGCGGTTTTGCCCGCATCAAGCGCGAGGACGGCCGGCGCGAAGCCGCGGTCACCGGCGAGATCGACGAGACCCGGATGTCGCTCAACGAGCTGATCCCGGGCCTGCTGCAGGCCGGCCTGCCGGCGCTGGCGGCGCGCTACGGGGTCGACTACCGCTTTGCCGGCAAGGCCGAGGAACAGGCGCAGACCCTGGCCGACATGCGCTTCGGCGCGATCGTCGGGCTGGTGGCGATCTACATCATCCTGGCCTGGGTGTTCGCCAGCTACAGCCGGCCGGTGGTGGTGATGTCGATCATCCCGTTCGGCGTGATCGGCGTGGTCATCGGCCATGCCCTGTTCGGTTACGACCTGACCATCCTGTCGATCGTCGGCCTGATCGGCCTGTCCGGCATCGTCGTGAACGATTCCATCATCCTGGTCTCAACCATCGACGAACGCGTCGAGCAGGGCGAGGACCCCTACGCGGCGATCGTCGCCGGCAGCCAGGACCGCCTGCGGGCGGTGCTGCTGACGTCGCTGACGACGATCGGCGGGCTGACGCCGCTGTTGTTCGAAACCAGCCTGCAGGCGCAGTTCCTGATCCCCATGGCCCTGACCATCGTCAGCGGCCTGGCCGCGGCGACGCTGTTGGTGCTGATCGTGGTGCCGGCCTTCCTGGCGATCCAGACCGACGCCGGCCGGCTGTGGCGCCGCCGCCGGCCGGCCGAGGCCGCGGCGGGAGACTGACCCGCCCGCGGCCGCCTGCCGTTAGCTCTGTGGCCATTCGGTGGCGCCGTCGGGCCAGCTCTGGCTCTGCACGGGGACGACGCAGAAGGCGTGGCCGCCGGGATCTTCCATCACCCACCAGCTCCTGACCTGGTACTTGCGGCGCGCGCCCAGCGCTTCCAGGCGGGCGACCTCGGCCGCGACGTCGTCGGTCTCGATGTCGATGTGCATGCCCCGGTGGTCGGAGTCGACCCGCTGCACGATGTAGTCGAGCGCGCCCGGCAGCGCGGTGTAGCGCTTGTCCGCATCGAACGTTGCCGTCCGGCCCAGGGCGCCGGCCCAGAAGGCGACGGTGTCGGCATAGGCGTCGGCGCCCGTGTCCAGGAGCACGGCGCAGATCCGGCTGCGGTGGGCCATGGTTGCTTCCCCTCAGGCGCGCCAGAAGTCGCGGGTGAACAGCGCCAGCACCGGCAGCAGCTCGAGCCGGCCGAGCAACATGCCGGCTGCCATCAGCCATTTCGCCGCGTCGGGCAGGCCCTGAAAGGTGCCGCTCGGCCCGACCTCGGGGCCCAGGCCGGGGCCGACGTTGGCGATCGCCGTGCCGGCGGCGGATACCGCGGTCAGCAGGTCGAGGCCGAGCAGGCTCAGCAGCAGGGCCAGCACGGCGAAGCACAGGGCGAACAGGAAGAAGAAGCTCATCACCGAGGTCATCACCGCCTCGCTGATCGGCCGCCGGTTGAAGTGGCTGACGAACACGCCGTGCGGCTGCAGCAGCCGGTGCATCTGCGAGCGGGCGGTGGCGTAGAGCACCTGGAAGCGGAACACCTTGATGCCGCAGCTGGTCGAGCCGGCGCAGCCGCCGATGAACATGATGAACAGGAAGGTGGCGACGGCGAAGCTGCCCCACTGCCCGTAGTCGGTGGTCGAGTAGCCGGTGCCGGTGATGATCGAGGTGACGTTGAAGGCGGCGTAGCGGAAGGCCGACAGGGCCCCGACCTGATTCGCCAGCACCTGCCAGACGGTCATGCCGAGAACGACGATGGCGACGATGGCCACGAACCAGCGGACCTGGGCGTCCCGCCAGAGCTGCAGCGGCCGGCCGCGGAGCACCTGGTAGTAAAGCAGAAACGGCAGGCTGCCGACGATCATGAACACGGTAACGACGTAATCGACGGCGGCGCTGTCGAAGTGGCCGACCGAGCTGTCCGAGGTCGAGAAGCCGCCGGTGGCGATGGTGGTCATGGCGTGGGCCGAGGCCTCGAACGCCGACATCCCGGCGATCCACATCGCCAGGGCGCAGACCGAGGTGAGGACGACGTAGATCACGCCGACGGTGGCGGCGATCTGCGCCGCGCTCGGCAGGGCCTTCTCGGAGGTCTCGGAGGATTCCAGCCGGAACAACTGCATGCCGCCGATCTGCAGCAGCGGCAGGATGGCGATCGCGGTGACGATGATGCCGATGCCGCCGATCCACTGCAGCAGGGAACGCCAGATCAGCAGCCCGGGCGGCGCGACGTCGAGCCCGGTGATCACCGTCGAGCCGGTCGTCGTCAGCCCCGACATCGCCTCGAAGAAGGCGTCGGTGTAGCTCAGCGCAAGCTCGGAGAACACGAACGGCAGCGCGCCGAACGCCGGCAGCACCACCCAGGTCGAGCTGGTCAGGAGGAAGGCGGCACGCAGGCTCAGGTCCTGGCCACTGTTCCAGGTGGTCAGGGTGAGCGCGCCGCCGGCGAAGCCGGTGACGAAGGCGGCAGCCAGGAACACCTCCCAGTCGGGATTGTCGACCAGCAGGTCGAGCAGGGCCGGAATCAGCATGGCTGCGGCGAGGATCAGCAGCAGGATGCCGTTGACCAGCAGGACCGGGGTGTAGGCGCGCATGACGGACGGCGACGGCGGGGCAGCTCGCGGCGCGGCTTGGCTCAATTCAGGCGCTGCGACTCGTGGGGGCTGTCGAGCGAGAAGGCGGGAATCTCGATGTCGAAGCCCTCGCCGTCACGCGTCGTCATCTGGTAGCTGCCGACCATCATCCCCGACGGCGTCGTCAGCGGGCAGCCGCTGGTGTATTCGAAGTGTTCGCCGGGCTCGAGCACCGGCTGCTTGCCGACGACGCCGGGACCGCGCACCTCTTCGACCTGGCCGCGGGCGTCGGTGATCACCCAGTGGCGGTTCAGCAGCTGCACCGTCACCGCACCGCTGTTCTCGATCCGGATGGTATAGGCCCACAGAAAACGGTGCTCCTCGGGATCGGACTGATCCTCGAGGAAGGTCGGGACCACCGTCACCGTGATGTCGTGCGTGGTTGCCGTGTACATCGCCTGTTCGCCTGCCATCGTTGCCCCATGCGCCGCGGGCGACCGCGTTCAACCGTCGGGGTTGCGCTTGCGCAGCAGATACTTCTGTTCGCCGTCCATGACCAGGATGCCTTCCTGGTTGTGCACCGTCGACTTCACCGTCACCACCCCGGTGGTGCGCTGCGGCTTGAGCGCGGCGATCTCCAGCATCGGGTAGAGGGTATCGCCCGCGACCACGCCGTGCAGAAAGCGGCTCGACTGCTCAATGAAGCCGATCATGGACTCGCCGACCACATGCGGAAAGATCCCCGCCCCGGCCGCGGTCTGGATCACCACCTGGAAACCGTGCGCCAGCAGCCCCTTGTGGCCCTGCCGTTTACAGTACTCGACATCGTAGTGGATCGGGTGGTTGTCGCCGGAGGCGAGCTGGAAGGCGGCGAACAGGCCGTCGGTCATGGTCCGCGAGGGAATGTAGAACCGGTCGCCCACCGCCAGGTCCTCGAAGTATTTCGGCTCGGCGAAGCGGTGTGCCGCCGGATCGAAAGTCGCGTCGGTCATGCTGATTGTCCACGCACACGCAGGTTAGTGACCAAGTCCCGTTGGCCGGAGTCTAGCCTATTGCGCGGGGCCTTTGCAGCGGCCGTGGCCGGCGGTCAGGAGACCCGGCGCAGGGCGTGCGTCGACGGCCAATGGTGCGTCGTCGCCTCCAGGGCCCGGCCCGTCGCCGTGCGCTCTGCCGGCGGCAGGACATCCAGGCTGGGCCAAAGCCCGGTTTCCAACGCATCCGCGTAGCCCGCGGGCAGGTCGCACGCGCGCATGCGCCGGGCGGCGGCGGCGTGATCGTAGTCCAGGGCGTGGTGGCCGATGCGGATGCCGCCCGCCGTCGCCTCGAGCAGGCTGTACCAGGCGCGCGGCGTGCCGTCGTTGGCGGGCATGCCGACGACGCCGGCGTTGTGCCAGAGCCGGCCGTCCAGGACCTGGCTGAACGGCAGCCCGCAGTGACCGGCAACGATGGCATCGGTGCCGGCGAAGGCGAGCTCGGTCAGCTTCTCCGCCGCCGGGGTCGAGGCAAAGACGAAGCGGTTGATCTGGCGGACGCCGCCGTGGACGACGGCGAAACGACGGTCGGCGAGGTTGAAGTCGAGCCGCCGCGGCAGGCCTGCCATCCAGCGCCTGGCGTCGGCCGACAGCCCGGCTGCGGCATGGGCGTACCAGCGGGCCGAGGCGACGGCGCAGGCGCTGCCCTCGGCAAAGCCGCAGCCGCAATCCTCGGCCTCGGCGCCGAGGCTCTCCTCGCAGTTGCCCATCACCACGTGAATGCCGGCCGCCCGCACAAGGTCAACGGTCGCCTGGGGATCGGCGCCGTAGGCGACGACGTCGCCGGTGCAGATCGTCCGCGCCGGCGGGATGTCGTGGTTGCGGGCGGCATCCAGCACGGCCGCGGTCGCCTGCAGGTTGCTGTAAGGACCGCCGAACAGCAGCACCGGACCGTCGAGCCGGCCCAGGTCCGCGGGCGTTGCGCTCACGTCTCGCCGACGCTGCAGGCGCCGCCGCCCAACACGCAGAAGCGGGCGCAATGTGGGTGGTTCAGCTTCACCGCGCCGCTGGCCTCGGCCAGCGTGGCGCCGAGCTCGAACTGCGTGTCGTAGGGCAAAAGGGTGCAGGCCAGCACGCTGACGCCCGGGGCGCCGCGGCGCTTGACCACCATGCGCGACGAAGCGCACATCATCGCCCCGGAGGCGACGCCGAGGATGTCCCAGCAGGCCTCGGTGATCTCCGGCACGTCGACCGCCTCGTCCATCTCCGGGAACAGCACCAGCTGGCCGTGGTTGTCGGCGTCGAGCTTGAGACCGAGCTCGGCGAACATCCGGGCATAGCCGGCCCGCAGGCTGGCCTCGCTCTCGTCCCACAGGGTGCGGCCGGCGACGTTGAGGTGAAAGCCGTTGTCGGCCAGCCAGCGCAGCCCGGGCTGCATGCGCGCCCAGCTGTGCTTGCCCCGCTCCAGGTCGTGCAGCTCGCCGCTGTAGTGATCGATCGAGAGGCGCAGCGTCAGCCGGTCGCCGTACTGCGTCTTCAACGCCAGCAGGCCGTCGGCCTGCTTCATCATCGGCCGCATGGCGTTGGTCAGCACCAGCACGCGGTAGCCGCGATCCAGGGCATCGCCGAGCATGGCGACGATCTCCGGGTTCATGAACGGCTCGCCCCCGGTGAAGCCGATTTCCTCGGCCTGCCAGTCGCGGTCCAGCTCGTCCAGCACCTGCGCCACTTCTGCCGCGGTCAGGTAGGCCAGGCGGTCGTTGCTGGGGCTCGACTCGATGTAGCAGTTGGTGCAGGTCAGGTTGCACAGGGTGCCGGTGTTGAACCACAGCGTGGCGATGCCGTCGAGCGCGACGGCGGCCCGTCGCTGGCCGTCGGCGGTGCGTTCCGGGTCTCGGAACTTGGCCGGATCGAGACCCTTGGCCCGGGGCTCCTGGGGCAGGCTACTCATGACGACGCTGCATGACGACACCCTCGCTTCCGCACTCGCACACAAAAGCGCCGGCCTTGCGGTGCCGGCGGCTGGCGGACGCCGCCCGGCGCAGGCATGCGCTGCGACGCAGGGCAGAAGGTGTGAGTCGTGACCTGCTTTGTCAACGCCGCCACGTCCCGGTCGCAGGACTGTGAACGGCCGTGCGCCGGCGGCTTTCCGCCGCGCGGCGGGATGTGCTAGACCTGCGGCCCAAGGCGCGGGTGTAGTTCAGTGGTAGAACGACAGCTTCCCAAGCTGTATGTCGTGGGTTCGATTCCCATCACCCGCTCCATTTTCCCGCATCTCCGACCCGGCGCGCGGCTGACGGCTTAGCGCGGCAGCGCCCCCAGTTCGGCGAGCAGGTGCACGTTGGCGGTGATCGCCTTGGCGAACACGCCCAGGTGCATCGACTCGTTGGGCCCGTGGATGCCGCTTTCCGGGTCGAGCACGCCGTTGAGGATCAGCGGCAGGTGGCCGTAGCGGCGGCCGAACAGGGCGACGAACGGGATCGAGCCGCCGATGCCGATCTGCAGCGGCGGCCGGCCCCAGGCCTTGGCATAGGCACGGTCGGCCGCCTCGAAGGCCGGGCCCTGCGGCGTGTAGAGCCAGGAGTCGGCCGCGCCCGGGCGTTCGTGCACCGTGACCTTGACGCCGCCGGGCGGGTCGCGCTCGAGCGTCTCGCACACCAGTTGCCTGATCTCCTCGCGGCTCTGTCCCGGCGCGACCCGGATCGACAGGGTCGCCGCGGCGCTGTTGCGCAGGGCGTTCTTGCGCATGTCCGGTGTCGGCAGCGTGGTCGACAGCACCGTCAGCGCCGGCTGGCGCCAGGCCCATTCCGCCAGGGTGCGGCCGCGTTCGGGCAGCGCCGGCACGCCGTCGACCAGCCCGGCGCCGCGGCGGACGACTTCGGCGTCGAACGGGACGTGACGGGCGCTTTCGGCCCAGCTCTCCGGCACCTCCATGCGGCCGAGCGCGAAGCGGCCATCGTCGTCGACCAGACGGGCCAGCAGCTTCATCAGCGCGGTCGAGACGTCCGGGGCGACATTGCCCCACAGGCCCGAGTGCACGTCGGCCTTCAGCGCCTCGACCTCGACCTCGAGCTCCAGCAGGCCGCGCAGCGATACCGTCAGGCCGGGGATTTCGGTCGACGGGTTGTCGCAGTCGGTCAACACCATGACGTCGGCGTCGAAGGCGTCCGGGTGCGCATCCATGTAGCGCTCCAGGTTGGGCGAGCCGATCTCCTCCTCGCCTTCGATCAGCAGCTTCACGTTGCACGGCAATTGCCCGGCGACCGCGAGCCAGGCCTCGACCGCCGCCAGATGGCCGACCCAGCCGCCCATGTCGTCGCCGGAGCCACGGGCGTAGAGCCGGCCGTTCTTCACCGTCGGCTCGTGCGGCGGCGTGTCCCAGGGTTCGCCCTTGACCGGCTGCAGGTCGAGGTGGCCGTAGATCAGCACGCAGGGCTTGTCGGCGCCGGCGTCGAGCTTCTCGGCGGCGACGCAGGGCAGTGCGTCGTCCAGCTCGAGCACCCGGGCACGCTCGAAGCCGAGCGCCTGCAGATCGTCGCGGATCTTCCCTGCCAGGGCGCGCACGTCGTCGAAATGCGCAGGATCGCAGGAGATCGCCGGATAGCGCAGGTAGCCGTTCAGGCGCTCGAGGGTGTTGTCGAACCGATCATTGGCGTGGTCGGCGACGGCATTGGCATCCACCATCGTGTGGTCCCCCTGATGTGCTGGTATGGTCGCAACGGAACAATCGAGCGAGAACCAAGGAGCAGCACCGTGGCACCGATCGTCGATACCTCGACACCGCCGGATACGCCGACGCCCATCGGACCATACAGCCACATCGCCAAGGTCGGTACCGACATCACCATCGGCGCCATCGGCGGCGTCGACCCGGCGACCGGGCAGCTCGCCGGCGCCGACGTGCATGCCCAGACGACACAGATCCTGCGTTCCTTCGACGTCATGCTCCGCTCGGCCGGCTCGGACCTGGCGCACGTCGTCCACGTCAATGTGTACCTGAAGGAGATGGGCGACTTCGACGAGATGAACGCCGCCTATGTCGCGGCGATGGGCAGTCACCGCCCGGCGCGCACGGTCATCGGCGTGCGCGAATTGCCCAAGCCGGACTTTCTTTTGACGATGAACCTGACCGCGGTGACGGCGGACCTGGCGTAGGGCGCCGCGCGGGGGAACGGCCGATGTCGCGCTACGTGGTGTTCGTCGCCTGTCTGGTTCTGGCCGCGGTCTCGGCCCTGGGCCTGGCGCTGCTCGGCCGCTGGTTCGCGCTTCCGCTGGCGCTGTTCGGCTCGCTCGGCCTGCTGGGCATCTGGGACATGCTGCAGCGTCAGCACAGCCTGCTGCGCAACTACCCGCTCTTGGGCCACATGCGCTGGCTGTTCGAAGGCATCCGCCCGGAGATCCGCCAGTACCTGATCGAGAGCGACCGCGACGAGGTGCCGTTCAGCCGCGAGCAGCGCTCGATCGTCTACCAGCGGGCCAAGGACGCCCTCGACAAGCGGCCGTTCGGCACCCGCGAGGACGTCTATGCGCCGGGCTTCAGCTGGCTCAACCACGCGATGGAACCGCGTCGCGTCGACCACACCGACTTCCGCGTGAGCATCGGCGGGCCCGATTGCCAGCAGCCCTACGATGCTTCGCTTTACAATGTCTCGGCGATGAGCTTCGGCGCGCTCAGCGCCAACGCCATCACCGCGCTGAACCGTGGGGCGAAGCTGGGCGGCTTCGCCCACGACACCGGCGAAGGCGGGATCAGCCGCTACCACCGCGGGCCCGGCGGCGACCTGATCTGGGAGATCGGTTCCGGCTACTTCGGATGCTGCGACGCAGACGGCATCTTCGATCCCGAGCGCTTCCGCGATCAGGCCGCCGATCCGCAGGTCAAGATGATCGAGATCAAGCTGTCGCAAGGGGCCAAACCCGGCCACGGCGGGGTCCTGCCGGCGGCCAAGATCACGCCCGAAATCGCCGAAGCGCGCGGCATCGCCATGGGCCGCGACTGCATCTCGCCGCCGGCCCACCGCGCCTTCTCGTCGCCGCTGCAGCTGATGGACTTCATCGCCCGTCTGCGACAACTGTCGGCCGGCAAGCCGGTCGGCTTCAAGCTCTGCGTCGGCCATCGCTGGCAGGTCATGACCCTGGCCAAGGCGATGCTGGAGAGCGGCATAACGCCCGACTTCATCGTCGTCGACGGCAAGGAGGGCGGCACCGGGGCGGCGCCGCTGGAATTCTCCAACCACGTCGGCACGCCGCTGGTCGACGGCCTGGTGCTGATGCGCAACGTGCTGATCGGCGCCGGGCTGCGCGGCCGCATTCGCCTGGGCGCCAGCGGCAAGCTGGTCACCGGCTACGACCTGGCCTGGGCGCTGGCGCTGGGGGCCGACTGGGCCAATTCGGCGCGCGGCTTCATGTTCGCGCTCGGCTGCATCCAGGCCCAGTCCTGCCACACCAACCGCTGCCCGGTCGGCGTCGCCACCCAGGACCCCTGGCGCCAGCGCGCGCTGGCGGTCGACGACAAGGCGCAGCGGGTGGCGCGCTTCCACGTCAACACGCTGCATGCCTTGGGCGAGCTGGTCGGTGCCGCCGGCTTCGCCCACCCGCGCGACCTGCGCCCGGAGCACCTGATGGTGCGCCGTGCCGATGGCACGACAGTGCCCGCCGATGTCGCCTACCCGGCGCTCGAGCCGGAGGAATTGATCGGCGGCAGCCTGAACGCCGACTACGCCCGCGACTGGCAGCGGGCGCGGGCGGAGAACTTCGTGCCGGCGGAGTAGCTGGCGGTACGGCGGCGACCGCCGATTGCCGCTGCTGTGCGACGGTCGTAAACTTCCGGTATCGCAACCGCTGCGCGGGAGGTGCCGAAAGATGTTCCCCGTGCGTATCCTCTTCGCCGTGTTCCTGCTGGTCTCAAGCACCGCGGCCTGGGCCGATCCCGAGGCCGGGCGCGAGCGCTACCTGAAGCTCTGCTCCAAGTGCCACGGCAAGGTCACCGAGCAGAAGCTGTCCGACCGCTGGTCCGGCCTGCGCCAGCCGGCGGTGGTGATGATCCTGGGCCCGAACCTGAGCGGCATCATCGGCCGGCCGGCCGGGCAGATCGAAGGCTACCGCTATTCCAAGGCGTTCAGGCAGGCGGCGCCGGAGCTGGTCTGGGACGAAGCGACAATGGACCGCTGGATCACCGATTCCAAGGCGATGATGCCGGGTACCTTCATGCTGCTGAAAGTGCCCGACGCCGCCGACCGTAAGGCGGTGATCGATTACCTGAAGACCTACGCCCGCTATCAGCCGCAGTAGCGATGATACCGGTGGCGTTCGTGCCCGGCGGCCCTGGGTCCCCGGGTCGGTGCGCCGCACCGCCCGAGGACGACGAATTCATCCAGCCGTCATCCCCGCGGACGCGGAGATCCAGGGCAACCAAACAAGATCGCCAGCCTATGCCCGGGCGACGTAGCCGTAGGTGGCGTTGTCGCGCAGGCCGCCGGCGGCTGCATACTCGCGCTTGATCGCGTCGATCGTGTCGCCTTCCATCGGCGCGAGCTCGGCGCGCAGATTGAGATTGTAGAGGCGGGCCGAGTTGAAGCCGAAGATGGCGTTCTTCACCAGGCCGTCGGCCGGGCCGAGCGGGGCGAAGCCATGCTTCTGCTGCATGTCTTCGGGGATCTCCAGCCGGCGCAGGGCCTCGATCTGCCACTGCGGCGAGCCGTACCACATGGAGTCGGTGCCCCACAGCACATGCTCCACGCCCATGCCCTTGATGAAGGTGCCGAGCATGGCGGCGGCGAAGCGCGGGTTGGCGGTGGCGGCGGTGGCGAAGCTGGTGCCGAGCTCGGCATAGACGTTGTCGACGCCGTACTCCTCGGGGATGCGTGCCAGGTGGCTCGACCACTTGATCTCGCCGGTGGCCTCGAACTCGGCCAGGGCCTGATCGGGCGTCTCCAGGAACGGTCGCAAGCAGCCGTGGTAGATCACGAAGTTGATCTGCGGCCAGTCCTTCGCGGCTTTGCCGATGTCCCAGTGGGTGTTGTATTGCCACACCCCTTCCCAGGTCTGCTCGTAGTCGGCCGGCATCAGCCCCTTGTGGAGACAGATCGTGTTGATCCCGGCATCGACGATCTTCTCGTAGAACGGATACATCAGCTCTTCGTCGTCGAGCCGCCAGGGGTACTTGGTCGCCGGCGACAGCGGATCGCCGATGGTATAGCCCTTCCAGGAATCCGGCGGCATGCGCTCCAGCGCCATGTCGACCTGCTCCATCCAGCCCTGCTGCCTGGGCGTGATGACGAAATGGCCGAGCATGCGCCGCGAACCGGCGACGCCGTTGATCATGTCGACCGCCTGGCGGATCTGCTCGTTGGGCAGCAGCCACCAGTTGGGATCGTCGAACGGCGCCCCGCTCAACAGCGCCACCTTGGTGTCGGAGTTGAGGAAGATCTGCTGCACGTAGTTCTCGAACTTGTAGTAGGCGAGGTCGAGCTTCTCCTTGCCGAGGTCCGGGTTCCAGTTCTCCGCCGCGAACAGGCCCAGGCCCAAAAGACCTTCCTGCTCGAAGTCGTCGTGCACGAAGTGGGTCTGGTCGTCGAAGATGAACTGACCACGCAGGCCGTCGGCGCGGGCCTGCGCCATCTCCGGCGTCGCCGCCTCGGCCCGGCTCACCTCGAACACCGGCCCGAACACCTCGTTCATGGCCAGGAAGGCCGCGGCCATGCCGGCGGCCGTGCCCAGGAAGCGGCGGCGGTCCAGGCCCTGCTTGCCGCCCAGCTCGTCGGCCAGCTCCTTGATCCGGCCCTCGACCCGGCGCTGCTGCGGCGACTGCGGCAGCGGATTGAACTCGCCGTTGGAGACCATCTGCGTCGGCACCGGCGAGCGGAAGGCGGCGCGCTGCGCCGGCCGCATGCGTTTCAGTTCGTCGTCGGAAAAGAAATGAGGCATGACGTCACCCTGTCCTGCTGGTTATCGGTTGATCGATACGCGACTGGGTACGCTCGACTGGTACGCCGGCCGGCCAGGGGCAACGCTCGCGGGGGCGGCCGCACGCCTTCAAGTTTGCTTCAGTGACGAAACGGTGGCAATGGCCGTGCCTTTGATGCACGGCGCGGTTGTCAGTCGCGCGGCAGTTGGTGCTTGAGGACCTTGCCGGTGGCGTTGTGCGGCAGCTCGTCCTCGAAGCGCACGTCCTTGGGCACCTTGTAGCGGGCCAGGTTGTCGCGGCAGTGGCCGAGGATGGCGTCCTCGTCCAGGTTGGCGCCGGCCTTGAGCACCACGTAGGCGCGGCCGACCTCGCCCCACTTATCGTGCGGCACGCCGATCACGGCGTTCTCCAGCACGCCGTCGAGCTGGTAGATCACGTTTTCGACCTCGACCGGATAGACGTTCTCGCCGCCGGAGATGAACATGTCCTTCCAGCGGTCGACGATGTAGTAGTAGCCATCCTCGTCCATGCGCGCGGCATCGCCGGTGTGGAAGAAGCCGTCGGCGGTGAACACTTCCCGGTTCGCCTCCGGCCGGTTCCAGTAGCCCGGCATCACGTTGGGCCCGCGGATCAGCAGTTCGCCGGTTTCGCCCGGCGCCACCGGCCGGCCGTCCTCGTCGACGATCTTCAGGTCCGAGTACATCGCCGGCAGGCCGGAGGAGCCGACCTTGGCGAGGGCCTGTTCGCCGCTCAGGATCAGGCCCAGCGGACCGGTCTCGGTCATCCCCCAGCCCTGCTGCAGGGTCAGGCCGACGGCGCCGAAATCCTCGATCAGCTGCAGCGGCGCCGCCGCGCCGCCGACGCCGAGGCAGACCAGATTGGAGAAGTCGGTGCTGGCGAACGCCGGTTCCTGCGCCAGCATCAGGAAGTTGGTCGGCACGCCGAGCGCATGGGTGACGTGGATCTCCTTGTCCGACAGCAGGAACAAGAACTGCGCCGGGTCGAAACTGCGCATGACCACGTTGCCGCCGCCGACGTGAAAGGTCGGGTTGGCATAGACGTTGAGGCCGCCGGTGTGGAAGGTGGGCAGGAACACCAGGTTGTTCGAGTTCACCGTCAGCGCCACCGACATGGTGCAGTGCACGGCGTTGAACAGGCACATCTGGTAGGTGATCTGGGCCCCCTTGGGCCGCCCCGTCGTGCCGGAGGTGTACATGACGGTCCAGACGTCGCTGAGCAGCGGTCGGACCTGCGGCAGCTCGCCCTCGGCCGCGGCGATGCCGGTCTCGTAGTCGCTGTCGGCCCCGTTGGCCATGCTTTGCAGGTGCGCGATCGCGCACAACCGGCCGACCTCGGTCGCTTCGACGGCGAATTCGGTGCCGTAGAACAGCACCTGCGGGCTGGAATCGTTGCAGATGAACTCCAGCTCCGGCACCGCCAGGCGCCAGTTCAGCGGCAGGAAGATGGCGCCGGCGCGCTGGCAGGCGAATTGGATCTCGAACACGTCGACGTCGTTGTGGCAAAGCACCGCAACGCGGTCGCCGGGCACGACACCGAGCCGGTGCACCAGGTGAAGCGCCAGCCGGGTGATCCGGCGATCGAATTCCAGGTAGCTGTAGCGGCGGCCCGAGGCCACGTCGAACACCGCTTCGCGGTGCGGCGAGAAGGCGGCGTGATGGGCGATCCAGTCGGCGGCCAGGGTCATGATGGCGTGCTCCCCGCGGCTTATTGTTCGTTTCGCGGGCTATTCATAGCGCGTCGGGGGCCCCGGCGGCGAGCCCGGGCCGCGCCGCCGTCGCCAATGCGGGAACCGCGGGCTAGTGGCTGGCGGCGGATTCGGCGAACTCGGCCATGCTGTTCAGCCACAGCCGCGTGTTGCGATTGAGGTTCTCGGTGTCGATGCCGCCGGCGACGTACAGCGGGTGCTCGAGCACCAGATAGCCGTCGGAATTGACGTAGGACTTGCCGAACACCCAGTTGCGGTTCCAGTTGTCGGCGATCGCCGCCTTGCGGTCGCCGGACATGTCACCGACGTCGAAGCCGACACGGAACTGTGCCTGCGTGCAGGCGGCCGCGGCGCAGCCGTAGAAGCGGACGGAGAAGCTGACCCCGTCGTGGCTGGCGGCGATCTGCGGATCGCCGCGGTCGTCAGTGTAGCTCACCAGGTCGTCGGCCTCGTTCATGCGCAGGGCGGCCAGCATCTGTTCGACGGTGATCGCGTCGATGCGGACGCCGTCCAGCCGCTTCTCGCCCTGGGCCGGTCCGGTCAGCAACGCGAGCAAAGCACATAGAAAGAAGAACGCCCGAACTGGCATGCCAACGCCTCCTACGCCTTAACTTCTCGTTAAGGGCCATTGTGCCGGTCGGGCGCGGCAATGGCTATGCCCGGGAATGGTTAACGCGGCGCGTCGGTATAAGACCGGCGCGCCGCGCTTTAGTCCCAGCCCAGGGTCTCGGCGTAGCGCTTCAGGGCGATCAGCCACTCGTCGGTGTTGTGGTTCAGGTTTTTCTGACTGACACCGCCCTGCACCACGAACGGCTGCTCGAGGAGCAGGTCCTGCTCCTCGTTGACATAGGCCTTGCCGAAGACCCATTCGGTGTTCCATTCGTTAACGATGTCCAGCATCTCCCGATGCGACAGGTCGCTGCGCTCGAAGCTGGCGCGGAACTGGCCCCACTCGCAGCCCCGGTCCCTGCAGTTGTAGAACAGCACCGCGAACGAGATGCCTTCGTAACTGGCATTGATCATGGGATCGCCCTGGTCGTCGGTCGTCTCTTCCAGGTCCGTCGCGCCCGCGCTCTCCAGTGCGGCGATCATTTGCTCGGCCTCGAGCAGCCGGTACATGCTGCTCTTCTTTACGTTCACCGCCTGCGCCGGGGCCGCGGCCAGCACGATCACCACGCCCAGCAGGGCCAGGATCCGATACGCCATAGTGCTTTGCTTCCTCCCGTATCCGCGGCCGGCGCGCGCCGGCCATCGCAGTGTTGACGCAGCCCCCCTATGCGCATGCCAGGGGGTTGCCTGCGCTACCAGCCGATCGCCGCCGAGAAGTCCTCCACCAGCTCGACCCAGAGATCGGCGTTGCGCTGCAGGTTGGCGCGGGTCACGCCGTCGCGGGCATAGATGGCATGCTCGAGCGTCATGTTGCCGTCGTCGTCGATGTAGGCCTTGCCGAACACCCACTCGCGGTTCCACTTGCCCATCATCCCGCGTGCTTCTTCCGCGGTAGTCTCGTCGTCCTGGAACTCGACCCGGAACGGGACCTTCTGGCAGGCCTCGTCCTCGCAGTCGTAGAACAGCACGTCGAAACTCAGGCCATCCGTTTCCGCTTCGATCTGCGGATCCCCCAACGAGTCGATCGAGGTGCTGAAGCGCCGGGCGCCGGCGTTGTGCAGGGCGGTCACGACCAGCTCGGCGGTGACCAGCTTGAACACCTCGTTGTCATCGGCGCGGGCCGTCGCCGGCCACAGCGAGCCCGCGGCGGATGCGAGCAACAGGGTGAACAGGGCGGCGATACGCATCGACATGACCAGAAAGCCCTCCACTTGGCGACGCCTGCCGCCTTATGGCGGTGGCAGGCGCAGAAACGCTCGGGCCGGTGCCGGCGCTGCGGCCGCGCGACCCCTCCAGCGCCAAGTCTGGCCCCGGCTTTGGCGCACAGCAAGGCCGGGGCGGGGCAAAATCAAGGCAGCGCGGTCAGGCCGCGTCGCTGGCACGATCGGCCGGCAACAGGGTGCGCAGCGCGTTCTCGACGATCCGGTGGCCGTTCTCGCCGTCCATGGAGAGGATCGATTCGGGGTGGAACTGCACCGCCGCCACCGGCAGCTGGCGATGCCGCACCGCCATCACCACGCCGTCCTCGTTGCGGGCGATCACCTCCAGCTCCGCCGGCACGTCGGCGGCCACGGCATAGAGCGAGTGATAGGCACCGACGCGGCAGGGCGACGGCACCCCGGCGAACAGGCCGCTGGCGTCGTGGCTGAGCTGCCAGTACTTGCCGTGCCGCGGGTGCTCGAACACGCCGAGGGTGCCGCCGAACGCCTCGACGATGCCCTGCAGGCCGAGGCAGACGCCGAATTGCGGCATGCCGGCTTCGGCCAGGCGGCGGACCAGCGCCGGCACGCCGAAGTCGCCGGGCCGGCCTGGCCCCGGCGAGTGGATCACCAGGTCGGGGCGTTCGGCCAGCGCTGCCTCCAAATCGGCGTTGTGGCGATAGGTGGTGACGGTGGCGCCGGTCTGACGGAAATAGTCGGCCAGGGTGTGGACGAAGGAATCCTCGTTGTCGACCATGACGATGCGCGCGCCGGCAAACGGCGCGACCGGCGCCGCCACCGGGGCCGGCACGGCCGCCGGCACCGCCGACAGGCTGTCCAGGGCGCGGAAGAAGGCGGTCGCCTTCAGTTCGCATTCCTTCTGTTCCTCGAGCGGGTCGGAGTCGTAGACCAGGGTGGCGCCGGCACGGTAGTCGGCCTGGCCGTCGTGCAGATGCACGGTGCGGATGGTGATGCCGGTGTTGACGCTGCCGTCGAAGCTCAGCGCGCCAATGGCACCGCCATACCAGCGCCGCGCCGAGACCTCTTCGCGCTCGATGATCTCCACGGCCCGGCGCTTGGGCGCGCCCGTCAGCGTCACCGCCCACATGTGCGAGAGGAAGGCGTCGAGGCCGTCGAACCCGGCGCGCAGCCGGCCCTCGACATGGTCGACGGTGTGGAACAGGCCGGCATAGCGCTCGATCAGCCGCCGCGACAGCAGCTTCACCGTGCCCGGTTCGCAGATCCGCGCCTTGTCGTTGCGGTCGACGTCGGTGCACATGGTCAGCTCGACCTCGTCCTTCTCGGAGTCGTAGAGCGCCTTGATCCGCTCGGCGTCCTCCATGGCGTTGGCGCCGCGGCGCACGGTGCCTGAGATCGGCGAGGATTCGACGCGGGTGCCCTCGATCCGGACGAACATCTCCGGCGAGGCGCCGATCAGCTGCTCGTCGCCGAACTGGATCACGAACTCGTAGGGGCTCGGATTGATGCGGCGCATCAGGCGGAACAGCGACGACGGCGGGCCGGCGTAGCTGGCGGAGAACTTCTGGCTGAGCACCACCTCGAAGATGTCGCCGGCGTGCATGTGCGCGCGCGCCCGCTCGACCTTGGCCATGTAGTCCTCGGGCCGGTGGTCGGACGTGACCGTGCCGACTACGCCGGCGGTCGGCGGCGGCGCCGGGATCGACGCGTAGGCCTCGTCCGACAGGCCGACGGTGGTGAGGTCGCGGCGGGTGAATTCGTACTCGTAGGCGAACGCCTGCTCCAGCCTCCGGTCGAGCACCAGCAGGCGGTCGGGCAGGTAGAGATGCAGCAGCTTGTCCTTGCCGTCGCGCGGCTGGCTCAGCGGCATCGGGTCGAACTGGAAGATCAGGTCGTAGCCGAAGGCGCCGTAGAGGCCCAGGAAGCTGTCCTTAAAGCCCAGGAAGTCCTGCATCAGGGCGCGGATCGGCGTGAATGCGGACGGCTGTCGGCTGCGTTCTTCCTCGGCGAAGCCGCCGGCGCTGTCGGCCACCTGCAGGACGACGCTGCCGGCGTCCTGGCTGACCAGCGTCATCGCCGGATCCTCGGCCAGCACCGGCGTCAGCATGGCCAGGATCGGCTCGCCGCGCCGGTTCAGCGCCCGCATCACGACCTCGCGGCCGCTGGCGGTGAGCTCGACCGGCGGGTCGACGAAGCCGAACTCCCAGCGCGAGTAGCGGTCCTGGTCCTCGACGCCCGACGAGAAGTAGGCGCCGCGCCGGCGGTCGAGGGAGTCCACCAGGAAGTCGATCCCGCGGGCGAAGTCGATCGGCCGGTCGGTGCGGTGGATCAGCACCCCGGAGGGGGAAACGAAGGAATAGCTGGCGCCGTTGCGCTCGGACATCGGTCGGTCCTCTCTGCCTTGCTGCCGGCCGGGGATCCATCGGATCCGGGCGGGCAAATCGGTCGTGTTCAGGTGTGGGCTAGAAACGCGATGCGGCCGGGGGCCGCGGGACGCAAGGCAGCGTCACCATCGAAAGCCGGGCGTGGCCGGCAGGTATTGGTTAACCATGTCGCGCGTAACTTGCATGGCGGCGGACGCTAGCACGCACACCCAACAACGTCCAGCGGGCCATGGCGGACAACGAGCTGAAGGCCAGCTACGAGGCCATCCCCTACATCAGCCTGCCGGTGCCGATGTCGCATCCCGACCGGGCCTGGGTCATCGCCCGGCTGCACGGCCTGGCCCCGGCCGACCCGGCCGGGGCACGGGTGCTGGAACTGGGCTGCGCCGCCGGCGGCAACCTGCTGGGCATGGCGACGGCCCTGCCCGCGGCCAGCTTTCTGGGCATCGACCTGTCGCCGCGCCAGGTGGCGGCGGGCGAGGCCGCGGTGGCGGCGCTGGGGCTCGACAACCTGCAGTTCCGGGCCGCCGACCTGATGACGCTGGATGCGGCCGCGCTGGGCCGGTTCGATTATGTCATCGCCCATGGTCTTTACTCCTGGGTGCCACCGGCAGTGCAGGCCCGGCTGCTGCCGCTGGTCGCCGAGCTGCTGGCCCCGGGCGGCGTCGCCTACGTCAGCTACAACTGCTACCCCGGCTGGCACCAGCGCCAGGTTGTCCGCGGCCTGATGCGCGCCCATGCCGGCGACCGGCCGACCGCGGCGGAACAGGCGCGCCAGGCGCGGGCGATCCTCGATGTCCTGGCGGCGAGCTACGACCGCGACGACGCCTACGCCCGTCTGCTGCGCGAAGAGCAGGCCAAGGTGCAGGCGCTGGACGATGCCTTCCTGCTGCATGACCTGCTGGAGGTGGAGAACCATCCGGTCTACGTCGCCGACTTTGCCGACCGGGCCGACGCGGCCGGCCTGACCTGGCTGACCGAGGCGAACATCGCCGCCACCCGCCCCGCGGCGTTTCCGCCGGCGGCGCGCCAGGTGCTCGAGGCGCAGGCGTCGCCGATGGCCCGCGAGCAGCTGATCGATTTCTGGCTCAACCGCAGCTTCCGCGAGAGCCTGCTGGTCGCGGCCGGCGCAGTGCCCGCGCAGGCGCTGGTGCCTTCGGCGATCGATGCGATGTACCTGGCATCGCCGCTGCAGCCGCAAACCGGCGCTGCCGGCGGCCCGGCGGCCGAGCGCTTTTTCGAGGCGCCGGACGGCGGCCGCTGCGGCATCGCCGAGCCGGGCGCGCAAAGGGCGCTGCTGGCGCTCGGCCAGGCCTGGCCCGGCAGCCTGGAATACGCTGCGGTTGCCGAGCTGGCGGGCGCGCCCGAGCTGGCCCGGCAACTGGCGCTGGACCTGTTCCTGCGCAACTGGCTCGAGCTGCGTCCGCACGCGGACGCCTTCACGCTGCGGCCCGGCGCGGCGCCGCGCGCGGCGGCGCTGCCGCGTTGGCAGGTGCGCAGCGACGAACGGGTGACCAGTCTCCTGCATCGCCAGGTCCGGATCGACGAGCCGGTCGCCCGGTGGCTGCTGTCGCGCCTCGACGGCGGCCATGACCGCGCCGACCTTGCCGCCCGGCTGGGCCGGCAACGCGAAGCCGGTTTGCTGCCCGCCGCACCGGGGACGCCGTGCGAGGCGGTCGACGCCGCCCTGGCCGTGCTGGCGCAACACGCCCTGCTGACCGCCTGACATCGTCGCGCTAAACTGCGGCGCAACAGTGGAGGGTGCGCCCAGGTGACGACGGAACGCGACTGGCCGCAGGAGATCTTCGATGTCCTGCGGCACTGGCAGGTGCGCCAGGTGGCCTATGTGCCCGACGCCGGCCACGCCCGTCTGCTGCGCCTGTGCGCCGACGCCGACGACATGACGATGGTGCCGCTGACCACCGAGGAAGAGGGAATTGCCCTGCTCGCCGGTGCCTGGCTCGGCGGTGCGCCCGGGGTGCTGCTGATGCAGTCGTCGGGCGTGGGCAACTGCATCAACATGCTGTCGCTGGCGCGCACCTGCCGCTTCCCCCTGCTGACGCTGGTGACGATGCGCGGCGAGTACGGCGAGTTCAATCCCTGGCAGGTGCCGATGGGCCAGCTCACCCCCAAGGTCCTGGGCGATGCCGATGCCGTGGTGTTCCGCAGCGAACGGCCGGACGACGTGGCGGCCACGGTGCAGGCGGCGGCGCGGATGGCGTTCGAGGGCCCGGCCCAGGCGGCGGTGCTGCTGGGCCAGGCGCTGATCGGCGCCAAGAGCTTCGCGCACTGACGAAGATGACGGGAATGCGACGATGACGACAGGCAGCCAACGGCTCGACGGCGACCGCGCCACGGCATATCCGCTGCGCCGGCGCGAGGTGGTGCGCCGGCTGCTCGACCTCGACGAGGACCTGCTGGTGGTGGCCGGCCTCGGCGCGCCGGCCTGGGACTGCACCGCGGCCGGCGACCGCGCGCTCACGTTTCCCCTGTGGGGTGCGATGGGTGGCGCGGCCGTGATGGGGCTGGGCCTGTCCATTGCGCAACCGGATCGAAAAATCCTGGTGGTGACGGGCGACGGCGAAATGCTGATGGGGCTGGGTGCCCTGGCCACGATTGGCATCCAGAAACCGCAGAATTTAGCCATCGTCGTGCTGGACAACGAGCGCTATGGCGAGACCGGCATGCAGCTTACGGCGACCGCCGGCGACATCGACCTGCCGGCTATGGCGGCGGCCAGCGGTTTTGCCACGACGAGAACGATCCGGAACGAGAATGAATTTGGCGATGCCGTCGCTGGCCTGCTCACGGCGCCGGGGCCGGGCTTCTACAGCGTCAAGGTGCGGGCGGAAGACCTGCCGCTGGTGATGCCGCCAAAGGACGGCGTCAGCCTGAAGGATCGCTTCCGGGTGGCGCTGCTGGGGGCCGCGCAGGCGCTCGCCTAAGCTGCCGCGGTGCCGGCAGGGGTGCGGCGTAACCCTGTTCGTTCACGTGCCGGTCAGACTTTGCCGCCTATGGTGCGCCCGCACCGGAGGAGAAGGGCCCGCAAGCACCGCCAAGGTGGCCGGGCCGAGGGAAAGCAAGCATGCCGAAGACGCAGCGGTTCGACTACGAAGCCGCCTTGCGCCAGCTCATGGAGCTGCGTTTTGCCGCCCGTTCCAGCGGCCAGGAGCTGAGCGAGGTCGGTCGCTGGCTGGAGCGACGCATCCACGCTCATGTGCTCTACCCGCACGACGACGCCGGCGCCGTGGCGGAACCGGGCGACGGCGCGCCGGGCAAGCGCGCGGCCTGAGCCGACAGCTCGAACAGACAGCCTGGCACGGACCGGCGGGAACGATCTCGGCGGGCGGCCCTACTCGCCGATGTGCATCAGCTGCCCGCCGACGCGGGCCTGGCGCAGGGCGAGCAGGAAGATGGCGACGCCGGCGGCGAAGTAGACGACGTTGATCGCCAGGGCCGAGACCAGCAGGTCGAAGCGCACCACCCCGTCCAGCAGCACCGCGCGCATGCCCTCGAAGACGTAGGCCGACGGCAGGCACCAGGCGACCGGCTGCAGCCAGTCCGGCAGCACGGCGATCGGGTAGTAGATGCCCGAAAGCGGCGCCAGGGCGAAGATCGAGACCCAGGCGAGGCTCTCGGCGCCCAGGCCGAAACGCAGGATCAGGCCGCTGGTCATCAGGCCGATCGACCAGCCCATGATCGCCAGGTTGAGGAACAGGGCGGCCAGCGTCAGGCCGAGGTCGTAGACCGAAAAGCCGAAGAAGAGGATCGCCAGAAAGGTCGCCGGGACGATGCCGATCACCGTGCGGGCGACGCTCATCACCGTCAGCGAGGCGATGAACTCGCCGGGCCGCAGCGGGCTGGCGAACAGGTGGGCCAGGTTGCGCGACCACATCTCCTCCAGAAAGGAGATGGAGACGCCGATCTGGCTGCGGAACAGCACGTCCCACAGCAGCACGCCGGACAGCAGCACGCCGAAGCCCTGTGCCAGATAGGACGATTCGGCATGGAAGAACTGGGTGATGAAGCCCCACAGGATCATCTGCACCGTCGGCCAGTACACCCATTCGACGATGCGGGGCCACGAGCCGCGCAGCAGGTAGAGATAGCGCAGGCTCATCGCCGCCACCCGCCCGGCCGAGAAGCGCGGGTTGACCTGTTCCGGCGGCGCCTCGGACGCGGCCGGCAGGGGATCGGCCACGTTCACGATGCCGTCTCCAGCCGTTCGTCGCGGCCGCGGGCGATGTCGAGGAACACCTCTTCCATGGTCTGGCGGCCATAGGCGGCAATCAGCGCCGCCGGCGTGCCGCGGTCGATGATGCGTCCCCGGCGCATCATCAGCACGTCGTCGCACATGCGCTCGACCTCCTGCATGTTGTGCGACGACAGCAGGATCGCCGCGCCGGTCTGCTGCTGGTAGCGGCGCAGGTAGCCGCGCACCCAGTCGGCGGTGTCGGGATCGAGCGATGCCGTCGGCTCGTCCAGCAGCAGCACGTCGGGGGCGTTGATCAGCGCCTTGGCCAGGGCGACCCGGGTCTTCTGTCCGGCCGAAAGGTTGCCGGTGTGGCGCTTGAGGAGGTCGGTGAGGTCGAGGTCGCGGGCCAGGGCCTCGACCCGCGCCCGCGGCCGGCGCAGCCCGTACAGCCGGGCATAGACGATCAGGTTCTGTGCCACCGTCAGGCGGTGCGGCAGGTCGACGTAGGGCGAGGAGAAGTTCGCCCGCTGCAGCACCGCGAAGCGCTCGCGCGCCATGTCGCGGCCCAGCATCTCGATGCGGCCGGCCGTCGGTAGCACCAGGCCGAGCAGCATGCCGATGGTGGTGGTCTTGCCGGCGCCGTTGCCGCCCAGCAGGCCGGTCACCGCACCGGCGCGCACGGCGAAGCTGATGTCGTCGACGGCCAGCACGTCGCCGAAGCGCTTGCTCAGCCCGGTTACCTCGATCACCGTGTCCGCCATGCGGCGGACTATGGGCCATTGCCGGTGCCGGCGCCAGTGGCTTGCCTTGGCCCCGCGGGGCTTCGCTGTTAACGTCGCCGCGGGATTACCTGTGGGGAGCCTGAGGCCATGTTCCGTTGGCCCGCGTTGTTGGTTTTGTTGTCGGGCTTCGCGCTGCTCGGCGCCTGCGATCCGGCGGCCGAGCTGTCGCCGGGCATGTGGGAGACGGACTGGCGGAAGACGGATTCGCACGACCGCACGTTCTATCAGAACGTGCCGACCTGCTGTCCGGGTACCGGCAGCGGCCCCTGACCGCGTTGCCGCCGTCTGCCCGGCGCCGGCGCTAGGACGCGGCTTCCACGGCCTCGCGACGGGCCGTCAGCGCATCGAGCATGCTCTCGACCACGCTGCGATCGATGTCGCGGGTGATGAAGACGAGGCGCGAACGGCGGTCGTCGCCGGGCCAGGCCGGCAGTTGCACGGGCGGGTGAAACATGTGCTGCACGCCATGCACCACCACCGGCGTTTCGCTCTCCTGGACGTTCAGCAGGCCCTTGATCCGCAACAGGTCGTCGCCGCGGTAGGTGGTCAGCAGCTCGAGCCAGGTCGCCACCTGTTCCCACGGCAGCGGCTCGTCGATGTAGACGCAGAACGAGCGGATGCGCTCGTCGTGACGATTGACGTCGTGCCCGTGGCCGTCGTGGTCGTGGGCATGGTGGTGGTGATCGTGATCGTGCGCGTCGGCATAGGCCTCGTCGCGCAGCCAGCGCTGCACGTCATGGCTCTTGCGTTCGGGATCGTAGAGCCCGCAGTTGAACAGCAGCGCCGGATCGATCTCGCCCTGCGCCGCCTCGTGACGCTCGGCGGCCGGATTCAGCGCCTGCAGGCGTTCCGCCAGCGCGTCGCGCGCCTCGGTGCCGGCCACGTCGACCTTGGTGACGACGATGCGGTCGGCGACGGCGGCCTGCTTCACCGACTCGTACTGGGCGTCCAGCGTGGCTTCGCCATGCAGCGCGTCGACGGTGGCGATCACGCCGTCGAGGCGATAGCGGCCGGCCAGCATCGGGTCGGCCATCAGCGTGTGCAGGATCGGCGCCGGGTCGGCCAGCCCGGTGGTCTCGATGACCACGCGCTCGAACTCGGGCACCTCGTCCTTCGCCCGGCGCACGTAGAGATCGCGCAGGGTGTCGACCAGGTCGCCCTTGATGGTGCAGCACAGGCAGCCCGAGCTCATCAGCACGACGTCGTCGTCGGCCTTTTCGACCAGGGCGTGGTCGATGCCGATTTCGCCGAACTCGTTGATCACCACCGCGGTCCGGGCCATGCCGGGATGCTTCAGCAGGCGGTTCAGCAGCGTGGTCTTGCCGCTGCCGAGAAAGCCCGTGATGACCGAGACCGGCAGCAGCTCGCCCGCCTCAACGCTCATGTCGCCCGCCGCCCCTGGTTGTATCCGCTCGATCGGAACGGCAGCAGTAGCATCCACGCCAGGTTCGAGCAAACCGGCCCGCGATAGGCGGACAGGCCGATGCTCATGGCCTCGTGGCCGTCGCGCGGCTGTGGCCGGTAAGAGGCGAACAGGTAGTCCCACCAAGCCAGGTTGAAACCGTAGTTGGAGTTGGTCTCCTCCGGACGGACCGAGTGGTGCACGCGGTGGAAGTCCGGCGTCACCAGCACCCGGCGCAACCGCCGGTCCAGCGCCAGCGGCAGCCGGACGTTGCCGTGATTGAACATGGCCAGGGCGTTGAGCAGGATCTCGAACACCAGCACCGCCAGCGGCGCCGCCCCCAGCAGCGCCACCGCGGCGATCTTGATCAGCATGGAGAGGACGATCTCCAGCGGGTGAAAGCGCAACGCCGTGGAGACGTCGAAATCCAGGTCGGCATGGTGCATCTGGTGCAGGCGCCAGAGCAGCGGCACGGTGTGGAACAGGCGATGCTGCCAGTAGATCAGACAGTCGAGCACCAGCACCGCCAGCAGCACTTCGAGCCAGAACGGCAGATCCAGCAGGTTGAAAAGGCCCCAGCCGTTCTCCTGGGCCAGCATGGCGACGCCGACCGCCAGCAGGGGAAACAGCAGCCGCAGCACCGCGGTGTCGATCGCGACAACGGCAAAGTTGGCGAACCAGCGCGCGGGCCGCGGCTGGCTCGGGCGGCGGCGCGGCCACAACCGTTCGGCAGCGGCCACGGCCAGCAATACGCCGGCGAAGACCGCCAGCCGGATCGGCCCCTCGGATGTCAGCAGCCAGTCCATGCTCACGCCTGTTTAAGGCTGTGACGCCGCATCGTCATGTCACGTCTTCTTCATGTAAGAGCTGGCGGCGGCGGCGCAAAGGCAACGGCGGCGGGCCAGGCCCGCCGCCGCCAGCTCTTATGCCTGCGGGGTTTCCGCTCAGGCCGAAGGATCGGGCACGATCCTCAGGTACGGCTTTGGCGCCCGCCAGCCGTTGGGGAACTGGGCCTTGGCGTCCTCGTCCGAGACGGCGGGGACGATGATGACGTCTTCGCCCTTCTTCCAGTTCACCGGCGTCGCCACCTTGTAGTTGGCCGTGAGCTGCATGGAATCGAGCACCCTGAGGACCTCGTCGAAGTTGCGGCCGGTGCTCATCGGGTAAGTCAGCATCAGCTTGATCTTCTTGTCCGGGCCGATCATGAACACCGAGCGCACGGTGGCGTTGTCGGCGGCGGTACGGCCTTCCGAGCTGTCGCCCTCATCCGCCGGCAGCATGTCGTAGAGCTTGGCCACGGTGAGCTCCGGGTCGCCGATCAGCGGGTAGTTCACGGCATGGCCCTGGGTTTCCTCGATGTCGCCGACCCAGGCGCGGTGGTCGCTGACGGGATCGACCGAGAGGCCGATGACCTTGCAGTTGCGCTTCTCGAACTCCGACTTGAGGCCCGCCATGTAGCCCAGTTCGGTGGTGCATACGGGCGTGAAGTCCTTGGGATGGGAAAACAAGATCGCCCAGCCGTCGCCGATCCACTCGTGGAAATCGATGGTGCCTTCGGTGGTGTCCACCGTGAAGTTCGGCGCTTCGTCGTTGATTCGCAGCGGCATGTCCCGCCTCCTCTGTTGCCAGGTACGTTGCGTGGGTACTGTTAAAGGCACTGACGCTACACTCGGCCGGACCGTTATCCCCGACCAGCCCGCCGCGTACGCTACAAATTCGCATATGGGGCCCCGCCATGCGGGCGCAAGTCGTGCCATTACATGAGCATTTCCTTGATTATAGACGGCCCCGACACGGCCACGATCACCTTCGCGTTAGCGCATGGCGCCGGTGCGCCGATGGACTCCGACTTCATGGCGTTCGTCGCCGCCGACCTGGCCGGCGCCGGCGTGCGCGTGGTCCGCTTCGAGTTCCCCTACATGGCCCGCCGCCGCGCCGAAGGCGGCCGGCGTCCGCCCGACCGCCAGCCGGTGCTGCTCGACTGTTGGCGGGCGGTGATCGCCGAGCTCGCGCCCGCCCGCCTGGCGATCGGCGGCAAGTCCATGGGCGGGCGCATGGCGAGTCTGGTCGCCGACGAAGCCGGCGTCGCCGGGCTGGTCTGCTTCGGCTATCCGTTCCACCCGCCGGGCAGGCCCGAACGCACCCGCACCGAGCACCTGGCTGGCCTGAGGACACCGACGCTGATCGTGCAGGGCGAGCGCGACCCGTTCGGCACGCCCGACGATGTCGCCGGCTACGACCTGTCGCCGGCGATCGGCCTGCACTGGGCGCCTGACGGCAACCACGACCTGGCCCCGCGCAAGGCCTCGGGACGCACGAAGGAACAGAACTGGGAAGAAGCAGCGGCAGTGGCGGCGGCGTTCCTGCGCGGCCTGTGAGCGACACCAGCGCCATTGACAAAGCGGGTCGACCGGCGCGGCAATGAGAGCGCAACGCAAGCAGGGAGCGGCCGGGCAGCGCAGCAGCGCCGCGGGCCGGCCGTTGGGGGGACGTGACGGAAACGGACGGAACGGCCCGGTTCCCCGGGCACAAATGGCTGAGGTACCTCGAGCCGGTTATGGTGGCGATCGGCATCATCGGCCCGCTGGCCGCCTTGCCGCAGCTGATCAAAGTCTGGTTCACGCACAGCCATCACGCGCCGGGACAGTCGATGCTGACCTGGACGCTGTACGCCGTCCTGGCGGTGATCTGGCTGGCCTACGGCGTCTACGTGAACCGGCCGGCGATCTATGTCGGCAACGGCCTGGCGCTGGTGCTGAACCTGCTGATGATCGCCGGCATCCTGGTCCACGCCGGGCTGACGTTCTGAGGTCGGCCGCCGGCTGATTCAGAGCCTGAGGTTGCGGGCCCGGGCGGCGCGCTCGATGGCGGCCGAGGCGAGCTTGTCGAGGCGCAGGTGCTGGCGCAGCAACTGCAGGATGCGCGCTTCCTCGGGCTCGACCTCGAGGTCGGCGGCGGCGATCTCGCAGGCGATCGCATAGGCCGTCTCCGCCAGCCGCGAGGGCAGCGAAGCGACGATGCGCTCGAGCACCTTGTCCAGGCCGTCGTCGCGCTGCAGCAGGGCGGCGCAGTCCTGCGCCGCCGGCAACAGGTCCTCGGGGTCGAAGTCGGCGAACACCGGCAGGTTGCGCACCTGGTCGCCGATCCGCGACAGCTCGCGGTCGGTCATGTGCCGGTCGGCCGCCGAGACCAGCACCATGATGTAGATCAGCGCGTCATGCGGGCTGAGGATGTCTTCGCTCATTCGCCTGGCTCCTCGCGTTGCGGCGCACGGAACATAGGGTCGCCGGGCGGGACCGGCAAGGCGCCGGGCTAGGTGCCGGTCTCGGCGAGAAAGTCGCGGGTCGCGTCGACCACCTCGGCCAGGCCGGTGCGGACGATCTCCACCCCCTCGGGAAAGGCCGGCAGCAGGCGCGAGGGCAGCATCGGGTCGAGCAGCACGAACACCCCGGCGTCGCCAGCCCGGCGCAGCAGCCGGCCGTAGGCCTGCTTCAGGCGAAAGCGCACCAGCATGTCGTCGTAGGCGCTGCCGCCGAAGGCACGCTTGCGCGCGCGGTGCAGCAGGTCGGGACGCGGCCAGGGCACCCGGTCGAACACGATCAGCCTGAGCGCCCGGCCCGGCACGTCGACGCCGTCGCGCACCGCGTCGGTGCCGAGCAGGCAGGCGTCTTCCTCAGCCCGGAACATGTCGACCAGGGTGCCGGTGTCCATCACGTCGACGTGCTGGGCATAGAGCGGCAGGCCGGCCGCGCCCAGCGGTCCGGCGATGCGCTGGTGCACCGCGCGCAGCCGCTGGATCGCGGTGAACAGGCCGAGTCCGCCGCCGGCGGCGGCCTCGAACAGCGCCCGGTAGGCGGCGGCGACCTGGGCGACGTCGTTGCGGCGCACGTCGGTGACGATGAACACCCGCGAGCGGGCGACGTGGTCGAACGGCGAAGCCAGGCTGACCCTGAGCGCCGGCTGCGGCAGGTGCAGCGCGCCGGTGCGGACCTCGGCCGCGCTCCAGTCGGTGGCCTCGGCCGCGGCGCTGTCGCGCAGGGTGGCGGAGGTGACGGCGACGCCGTGCGCCTGGGTCAGCGTGGTGCGGGCGAAGGGCACGGTGGGATCGACCCAGTGGCGGTGCATGCCGATGTCGACGTCGCGTCCGGCGATGCGGTCGACCCCGAACCAGTCGACGAACTCCTCCGGGGTCTCGTCGTGCAGCGCCGCCAGCATCGAGCGCCAGGCCGCGAGCATGTCGAGCCGGCGCTTCAGGCCGCGCCCGGCCGCCTCGATGCGCACCCGGCTGGCGCTGTCCAGCTCGTCGGCCTCGTCCTCGAGCCGGGCGAGCAGGCCGGCCCGCAGCGCCTGCAGCGGCTTGTGCAGCTGCAACAGCTCGACGTCCAGCGCGTCGGCCGCCTCCAGCAGGCCCGGCACCGGCTCTGCCGTGCCGGCCTCCAGGCCATAGGGCGACTGCGCGTTGTCGGCCCGGGCCAGGACCTGCTGGTGGACCCGGGCGAGGAACGTCTCCATGCCGCCGCCGGGCGCGCCCTCGGCGATGCGGCGCAGCCAGCCCGGGCCGGCCAGCGCGGCGGCGGCGCGGACGGCGTCGCCAAGCGCCTGCTCCGCGGCCGGCAGGCCGGCCGCCAGATCGCCCAGGCGCGCCTCCATGCCGCGGCCGCGGCTGCGCCGGCGGCCGGCCTCGGGGCCGCGGATCCAGCGCCGGAGCTCGCCGCCTTCCTGGCCCGACAGGTGGGCGGAGAAGGCGTTGTCGGCGGCATCGAAGATATGGTGGCCCTCGTCGAACACGTAGCGGGTCGGCAGCTGACCGTCGTCGCCGCGGGCGGCCTGGATCATCACCAGGGCATGGTTGGCGACGACGATCTCGGCGTGGCGGGCCCGCCGCCGGCTGATCTCGACGAAGCAGCGGCTGTAGTGCGGACAGGCCGAATAGATGCACTCGCCGCGGTGGTCGGTCAGGTCGAGGGTGCGCCGGCGGCCGACCACGCCGGCGAGCCAGGCCGGGAAGTCGCCGCCGATCATGTCGCCGTCGCGGCTGGCTTCGGCCCAGCGCGTCAGCAGGCCCAGGGCAACGGCATCGCCGCCGCGCGCCGTCGCGCCGCGGGCGGCCTCTTCCAGGTTAAGCAGGCACAGATAGTTCTCGCGCCCCTTGCGCACCACGGCCCGGCGCCGCTTCAGCGCCGGCTCGGGATAGAGCCGGTCGAGCTCCTGGTCGACCTGGCGCTGCAGGTTGCGGGTGTAGGTGGAGATCCACACCGCGCCGCCGTTGCGTTCGGCCCACAGGCTGGCCGGGGCGATGTAGCCCAGGGTCTTGCCGACGCCGGTGCCGGCCTCGGCCAGCACGATGTTGGGCGCGCCGGCCTGGTCGCGCGGCTGGAAGGCGGCGGCGACGGCGGCGGCATAGTCGCTCTGCTCCGGCCGCGGCTCGGCGCCGGCGTCGAGCAGGTCGGCCAGCCTGGCCCGGCTCTCGTCGCCGCCGATCGGCGCATCGCTCGGCGGCGGCGGTGGCGCGCGGTCTTCCCAGGGCGGCAGCCGGGTCCAGGCATCCAGGCCGCTGCCGCGCGGGCCGCCGTCCTGGTCGACGCCGAGCGCTGCCAGCACCGCCGGCGCCCAGGGCCAGCCGCCCTCGCCCATGGTGGTGGCGATGCGCCGGGCCGCGGCGAGGTGGCCGGGATCGCCCTGCAGTGCCGACAGCAGGGCCGGCGCCGCCTGCAGCAGCGCGACCGCCTGCGCCGCGGGATCGCCGGCCGGCGGCGGCTCGAGGCCCAGGGCATCGGCCAGTCCGGCGGGCGTCGGCAGGCAGAAGCGCGCGGGATGCACGAAGGCGAACAGCTCGAGCAGGTCGAAGGCGCGGAACGGCGGACAGTCGAGGCGGGCCGCGGTGGCGGCGGCGTGGCAGACGATCGGCGCGGTGGCGGCCGCGCGCCGGCCGGCCTCGGCCGGTTCGAGGCTTTCGACCTCGCCGTCGGCGCTGAGCCACAGCGCTTGCCCCGGCCCGGCCAGCAGCACCGGGGCGGTCGGCACGCGCAACGTCGGGCTGGTACCGGCGACACTCATCTCCGCCGGTATAACAGCGCGCCGCCGGCGCGGCCATGCACGCTTAGTGTTCCGGCAGCGGGGAGTACTCCTGCTCGCCGGCCGGCAGGGTGAAGCGGCCGTCGCGCCAGCGCTCCCCGGCCGAGGCGCGCCAGTCGGCCTTGGCCTGCTCGATCCGTGCCGGATCGCTGGCGACCAGGTTCCACCAGATCTGCCGCGGGCCGTCCGTCGCCGCGCCACCGATCAGCATCGCCCGGCTGTCGGCGGTGGCGCGCAGCTCGGCCGTGCCGTCGCCCAACACCGCCAGGCAGCCGGGCCGCAGCGCCGCGCCGGCCAGCTCGATGGCGCCCGAAACGACGTAGACGCCCCGCTCCTCGACATCGTCGGGCAGCGGCAACCGGCTGCCGGCCGGCATGGCGGCATCGGCGTAGAAGGTCGGCGCGGGCATCGCCACCGGCGAGGCGGTGGCGAAAGCGTCGCCGGCGATCAGCCGCACCGTGGCGCCGCCGGCGTCGACCTGCGGCAGGCTGTCGGCCGGATGATGGACGAAGCCGGGTTCAGTTTCCTCCAGCGCGCGCGGCAGCACGAGCCAGGTCTGGATGCCGTGCAGGCGATGGCCGGCGGCGCGGTCGTCGGGGTGGCTGCGTTCCGAGTGGGTGATGCCGCGGCCGGCCGTCATCAGGTTGACGGCGCCCGGGGTGATGGCCTGCTCGATCCCCAGACTGTCGCGGTGGACGATCCGGCCCTCGAACAGGTAGGTCACGGTGGCCAGGCCGATGTGCGGGTGGGCGCGCACGTCGATGCCCTCGCCGGGGGCGAAGGCGGCGGGCCCCATCTCGTCGAGGAAGATGAACGGGCCGACCGTGCGCTGCCGCGGCGCCGGCAGTATCCGGCGCACTTCGAAGCCGCCGATGTCGCGCGGCCGTCCTTCGATCAGCCGTGTTATCTCCGCCGTCACTGCCGCCGTTCCCCGATGCGAAAATCCGCCGTTGCCGGGGAGAAGTTAGATGGCGGCGGCGCGGCGTCAACGCGCCGGCGACGGCGGCCTCGGGGCGGCATCCGCGGTTGACCGGACGGGGCGATTCGCTACTGTCCGAAACCGGTCGAAGGCGGACACGACAACACCATGAGCAGCTCAGACATCGCGGCCAGGTCCTGGCCGTTCCAGGAGGCGCAGCGCCTGTTGCAGCGGACCGGCGGCGGCGTGCCGGACAAGGGCTACGTGTTGTTCGAGACCGGCTACGGACCGTCCGGGCTGCCGCATATCGGCACCTTCGGCGAGGTCGCCCGCACCTCGATGGTGCGCCGCGCCTTCGCCGAGCTGTCGGACGTGCCGACCCGGCTGTTCGCCTTCTCCGACGACATGGACGGCCTGCGCAAGGTGCCCGACAACGTCCCCAACAAGGAAATGGTGGCGCAGCACCTGGGCAAGTCGCTGACCGAGGTGCCCGACCCGTTCGGCACCCACGACAGCTTCGGCGCGCACAACAACGCCCGGCTGCGCGCCTTCCTCGACCAGTTCGGCTTCGACTACGAGTTCGTCTCCGCCACCGAGTGCTACCGTTCGGGCCGCTTCGACGCCGCACTGCTGGCGGTGCTGGCGCACTACGACGAGGTCACCGACGTCATCCTGCCGACCCTGGGGCCGGAGCGGCGCGCCACCTACAGCCCGTTCCTGCCGGTCTGTCCGCGCACCCGGCGGGTGCTGCAGGCGCCGGTGGTGGCGCGCGACGCCGACGCCGGCACCATCACCTACCGCGACGAGGACGGCAGCGAGATCGAGGTGCCGGTCACCGGCGGCCATTGCAAGCTGCAGTGGAAGGCCGACTGGGCGATGCGCTGGTATGCGCTCGACGTCGATTACGAGATGTCGGGCAAGGACCTGATCGACTCGGTGCGTCTGTCGGGGCGGATCTGTCGCATCCTCGGCGGCAGCCCGCCCGACGGCTTCACCTACGAGCTGTTTCTCGACGAGAACGGCGAGAAGATCTCCAAGTCGCGCGGCAACGGCCTGACGATCGAGGAATGGCTGCGCTATGGCACGCCGGAAAGCCTGGCGCAGTACATGTTCCAGTCGCCGCGCAAGGCCAAGCGGCTGTTCTTCGACGTCATCCCGCGGGCGACCGACGACTATCTCAACCATCTCGCCGGCTATTCCGGCCAGGACGAGAAGCGCTACGACAACCCGGTCTGGCACATCCATGCCGGCGAGCCGCCGGTCGAGCAGGTGCCGGTCAGCTTCGCCCTGCTGATGAACCTGGCGGCGGCCGCCAACAGCGAGGACAAGGCCGTGCTCTGGGGTTTCATCTCGCGCTACGCCCCCGGCGCCAGCGCCGAGACCAACCCGCTGCTGGACCAGCTGGTCGGCTATGCGATCGCCTACTACCAGGACTTCGTGAAGCCTAACAAGCGCTACCGCGAGGCGACCCCGGCGGAGGCCGCGGCGATGCGCGAGCTGGCCGATCTGCTCGACGAGCTCGACCCGGCCGCCGACGGCGAGCAGATTCAGAACCACGTCTACGAGATCGGCAAGCGGCACGGCTTCGCCAATCTGCGCGACTGGTTCAAGGCGCTGTACGAGGTCGTGTTCGGACAGAGCCAGGGCCCGCGGTTCGGTTCCTTCGTGGCGCTCTACGGGGTGCGCGAGAGCGCGCAGCTGCTGCGCCAGGCGCTGGCCGGGGAATTCCTCGCCGGCGGCGCGGCGGAAGCCGGCTGAGCCGGCGGGAGGACGACGATGCACAAGAGCCGGCTGGGGGCGCTGGTGATCGACTGCCAGGCCGACGAGCTGCAGGCGCACGCCAGGTTCTGGGCCGACGCGCTGGGCTACACGGTGGGCGCCAACGAGGACAGCGATGCCGACAAGTATGTCGAGCTGCGCGGTCCCGACGGCGAGGTCACGGTGTTGCTGCAGAAGGTCGAGCACGAGTCGCGCGTCCATCTCGACATCGAGAGCGACGACATCGAGGCCGAGGTCGCCCGCCTGGAAGGCCTGGGCGCCACGCGCATCGCCGCCATCAAGGGCTGGGTGGTGATGCAGGCCCCCAGCGGCCACCGCTTTTGCGTGGTCAAGCCGCAGCGCCCCGACCTGGACGCCAACGGCACCGCCTGGGAGTGAGGCGCGGGCGCCGCCCATCCTTCGAGACGCGCCCTTGCGGGCGCTCCTCAGGATGAGGTGGTGGGATTTCTCTGGCGCTGACCTATGCACGACATCCTCGTCCTGAGAAGGCCGCGCAGCGTCCGTCAAGACGCGCCTCAACGCGCGCTCCTCAGGGTGTGGGCCGAGGTCTCTCTGGCACCGGCATAAGCAAGACATCCTCGTCCTGAGGAGGCCGCGGAGCGGCCGTCTCGAAGGACGGGCGGCGGCAAGCGAGCAAGCGATGGGCGCCTATGTCTACATGCTGCGATGTGCTGACGGTCGCTTCTACGTCGGCTCGACTCGCGCCGCGCTGGAGCGCCGCATTGCGGAGCAGCAAAGCGGCCACTATGGCGGGTTCACGGCGTTACGTCGGCCCGTCGAACTGGTGTGGTCGCAGTACTTCGATCGGATCGACGACGCGATTGCCGTCGAGCGACAGCTGAAGGGGTGGAGCCGCGCCAAGAAACAGGCATTGATCGACGGCGACTGGTCGGGAATTCGGGCTTTGGCTCGGCGTGGCCGCCCATCCTTCGAGACGCGCCCTTGCGGGCGCTCCTCAGAGTACGGCCGGAAATGATCTCTTTGATTGCAGGCACTTACAGTGGGCTTCCACGTCCGCAGCAGCGCCGGGAGAGTGGGTGTCGGGCCGACAGTAGCCGGCCGCCTTCGGCACGC
>Ga0056121_1000119_pt1 | contig 36919 bp, 31 predicted proteins | sample WorMetHEROISLAND_FD_83872 | JGI IMG/M metagenome (GOLD analysis project Ga0056121, IMG submission 83872) | Marine gutless worms symbiont microbial communities from Max Planck institute for Marine Microbiology, Germany - Olavius sp. 1 HERON ISLAND ...
CCGCTGTTCCGCCGCCGCCCGCGACACCGGCACCGTCACGAGACGGCCCATGCCGCTGCGGGCATCGAACCGCGGCACCCGCTTGAGGCCGCCGTCGACGACAATGCGCACGCCGTCGATGGTCAGGCTGGTTTCGGCGATGGTGGTCGCCAGCACCGCTTTGCGCCGCCCCGGCGGCGCCGGGCGCACGGCCGCGTCCTGGGCGGCCGGCGGCATGGCGCCGTACAGCGGCTGCAGCTCGACATCGGCCGGCAGTCCGGCCGCCTGCAGCCGCGCCGCCAGGCGGCGGATCTCCGCTTCGCCCGGCAGGAACGCCAGCAGGCTGCCGTCCTCCCGGTCGAGCGCCCCGGTGATTGCCGACGCCATCGCCGCGTCCAGCTCGGGCCGCGGCGGCCGCGACAGATGGTGCAGCTCGACCGGATAGGCCCGTCCGGCGCTGGCCACGACCGGCGCCCCGTCGAGCAGGCCGGCAACGCGGCTGCCGTCGAGCGTGGCCGACATCACCAGCAGCTTCAGGTCGGGGCGCAGGCCGCGTTGCACGTCGCGCGCCAGGGCCAGACCCAGGTCGGCGTCCAGGCTGCGTTCGTGGAACTCGTCGAAGATCAGCAGGCCGACGCCCGGCAGATCGGGCGCCGCCTGCAGTCGCCGGGTCAGCACCCCTTCCGTCACCACCTCGATACGGGTGCGGGCCGAGACCCTGGCGTCGAAGCGGACCCGGTAGCCGACCGTGTCGCCGACGCGCTCGCTCAGGCTCGCCGCCATGTAGCGCGCCGCCGCCCGTGCCGCCAGGCGGCGCGGCTCGAGCATGACGATGCGAGACCCATCGAGCCAGGGTTCAGCCAGCAGGGCGAGCGGAACGCGGCTGGTCTTGCCGGCGCCGGGTGGGGCCTGCAGCACGACGCAGGCGTTGCCGGCGAGCGCCGCCCGCAGCGGCGGCAGGACCGCGTCGATGGGCAACCCGGCCGCGGCGCTCATGGCCGGCGCGTCGCGCGGGCGGGCGCGGCGTGGCGAGCCTCAGTCAGCCAGGAAATCCCGCACGATGGACATGAACTCGTCGAAGCGGTCGTGGTGCGCCCAGTGGCCGGCGCCGTCGATGTTGGCGTAGCGGGCATCGGCGAAATACTTGCCGCGGCCGTCTTCGACGGGGTCGCTGGCCCAGCTTTCGGTGCCGCGGATCAGCAGCGACGGGCAGGTGATCTGCGACCAGATATGGGTAATGTCGCGGCCGCCCAGGCCATAGGGCGGCCACAGCCGGACATAGTTGTCGAACTTCCAGCTGTAGCTGCCGTCCTCGTTCTGGTTGGCGCCGTGGATCGTCAGGTGGCGCGCCTGATCGGAAGTCAGGTGCGGGTTCTCTGCCTGCATGCGCTGGAAGGCCTCCTCGATCGAGGCGTAGCGCCGCGGCACCCGGCCGGAGATCCCCCGCAGCTCGTCGACCCAGTCGCGGATGCGTTCGTCGACCGTCTGCCTGGACCGCTCCGCCATCATCTTCGGCGACGGGCCCAGGCCTTCGATCGCCGCGACCTTGCGCACGCTGTCGGGATAGAGGCCGGCGTACTGCAGGGTGATCATGCCGCCCAGGGAGTGACCGATGATGGTCAGCGGCGCCATCTGCTTCTGATGGATCAACTGGGCGATGTCGTAGACGTAGTCGGTGATCACATAGTTGCCGGTGCTGACCCACTCCGAGTCGCCGTGGCCGCGCAGGTCGGGGGCGATGATGTGGTAGTCGTCGCGCAAGGCCTGGGCGACCCAGTCCCAGTTGCGACAATGGTCGCGGCCGCCGTGCACCAGCAGCAGCGGTGGCGCGCCCTCGTTGCCCCAGTCGACGTAGTGCAGTCGCAGGCGCTGCGAGAAGTAGATATGCGAAGTCGGTCCCGGTATCCGCTCAACCATGGCCATTTCCCGTCGTTTGCGGCAGCGGGCATACTATAAGCCATGGCCGTCGACAATCCGTCCGACGGCTTTCCTTTGGCTTTTTGCGTTTGCACGAGGAGACCCCGACATGGCCCTCACCGGCGTTCGCGTCGTCGACTTGACCCGGGTTCTGGCCGGGCCGTTCTGCACCGCCCTGCTGGCCGACATGGGGGCCGAGGTGATCAAGATCGAGGCGCCCGACGGCGGCGATCCGGTGCGCCGGCAAGGCGTGATCCCGCAGGGCATGAGCTGGTACTTCGCCCAGTTCAACCGCAACAAGCGCTCGCTGACACTGGATCTGTACAGCGAACAGGGCAAGCAGGTCCTGGCCGACCTGCTGGCCGATGCCGATGTCCTGGTGGAGAACTACCGGCCCGGCGTGCTGGCGCGCATGGGCTTCACGCCCGAGCGGCTCGATAAGATCAACCCCCGGCTCGTCGTCACCTCGATCAACGGCTATGGCGCCACCGGTCCGTTCGCCGCCCGCCCCGCCTTCGACTTCATCGCCCAGGCGATGAGCGGCTTCATGAGCGTCAACGGCGCCGAGGGCACGCCGCCGATGCGGGTCGCGCCGCCGGTCAGCGACCTCGTGGCCGGGCTCTATGCCGCCTTCGGCACCGTCTGCGCCCTGCACCGCCGGCAGGCAGACGGCGCCGAGGGCCGCGGCCAGCAAGTCGAAACCAGCCTGGTGAACGGCCTGATCAGCATGCTGGCCTACCTCAGTGCCGAGTTCTTCGCCACCGGCGAGCTGCCGCCGCGCACCGGCAACGACCATCCCATCGTCGCCCCCTATGGCCTGTTCCGCGCCGCGGACGGCGATATCGCGGTGGCGCCGTCAAACGACGTGTTCGTCGAGCGTTTCCTGGCCGCGCTCGGTCTTGCGGCGCTGCTGGAGCGCCCGGAGTTCGCCGACAACCAGGCCCGCATGCGCCACCGCGAGGACCTGAAGGCGCGGATCAACGAGGTCGTCGGCAGCCGCCCCGTCGCCTACTGGATCGAGCAGCTGAACGCCGCCGGCGTGCCCTGCGGCCGGCCGCAGAACCTGCATGAGGTGTTCGCCGATCCGCAGGTGCAGGCCCAGGAGATGGTCATCGAGGCATCTCATGCCGATGGCGAGACCATCAAGATGACCGGCTTTCCGGTCAAACTCAGCGCGACGCCATGCGCGCTGCGCCGGCCGGCGCCAGAGCTGGGCGCCGACAGCGAGGGGGTGTTGGCCGAGCTCGGCTACGACGCCGCGCGGATTGCCGCCTTGCGTCAGGCCGGCGTGATCTGACGCCAGCGGCCGGCCGCCGGGCTCAGGCGATTTTACCGGATCGTTAACGATGCCGGGGCTACCGTAGGGCCCGGATTTCGTGGGGGAACCGCAGGCATGCCGCAAAAGGCGGGGCTCTTCAGCATCGTACGACCGGGACGCAGGTCAAACGGCAGGAACATGCAGGTAGACGGCTTCGACAGCGGCATTGCGGCCTACGGCAGCACCATGAACGACGTGCTGGCGCGCGAGATCCGGCGCCAGCAATACGCCGTCTACTGCCGCCAGGGCCCGTTGCTGATGCTGATCAGCCTGCTCGTCGCCGTGCTGGTCGCCGTGGTCGCCCTGGTGCAGGTGCCAACGGCGATCCTGGCCGGCTGGTTCATCGCCGTTGTCCTGGTGTCGCTCTATCCGCTGCGGGCCTGGCTGCTGATGCGGCGCAACCCGCGCGGCCTCTCCGGCAGCCGCGGCGTGCTCGGGCGCGCGGTCGGGCAATGCCTGGTCGCCGGCCTGATCTGGGGCAGTGCGGCACCCCTGTTCGTGCCCTATCTGGGCAGCGAGCAGCTGATCTTCGTCGCCCTGATCCTGGCGGCGATGGCCAGCGGCGCCCTGGTCGTGCTGGCGACCATACCGGCCGCCGCCGCCGCCTATGCCATCCCGCCGGCGCTGCCGGCGATCTTCCTGTTTCTGACCTCCGACAACCTGGCCTTCGTCGCCATGGGCCTGATGATCGCGGCCTTTTTCGGCACCATGCTGCTGGCGACGCGGTCCTACCTGCCGTCGCTGGTCGGCGGCCTGCGCACGCACCTGGTCGATTCCGTCGCCCACGAGCTGCAGGAACAGCGCTTCCGCGACTTCGCCACCGCCGCCGGCGACTGGCTGTGGGAGACCGACAGCCGCGGCAACTTCGTTTTCCTTTCGGCCGACAGTCGGGCCCGGCCGCGCCTGCAGCCGATCTCCGACCTGCTGCGCCGGCCCACCGGCATCGACGCCAGCCACGTCTTCGACCCGCACAACCACCTGCAGGCCCTGGCCGCGGTGCAGCAGCGCAACCGCTTCCGCGACCTGATCTACACCATCAGCACCCGCGACGGCCGGACCCTGCACCTGCGGGCATCGGGGCAGCCGCGGCTGACCGAAGACGGCAGCTTCGCCGGCTACCGCGGCACCGTCGCCGAGGTCGTCGACGACGCCGATCCGGCGCTCTCCGCCCACGCCTGAAGCCGCTCACGAAACCGTCACGCGGATTTGTCGTCGCCGCCCCTGGCCGTCCCGGCATGGCCGGGAGATCATGCCGGCAGATGCTGCGGTTCGTCGTCATTGCCGTCCTCCTGGGCCTGCTCCGCTCGCCACCGGCATGGGCCGACTTCGCCGATGGCCTGCGCGCCTTCGACGCCGGCGACTACGCCGCCGCGCTGGCGGCCTGGCAGCCGCTGGCCGAAGCCGGCGATGCCGATGCCCAGGCGGCCCTGGCGGGCCTCCACCTGCAGGGCCTGGGCGTGGCCGGCGACGCCGCCCGCGCGGCCGCCCTCTACCGCCAGGCGGCGCGCCAGGGCCACGTCATGGCCCAACTCAACCTGGGCGACCTGTATCGCCGCGGCATCGGCGTTCGCCGCGATCCCATCGAGGCCTATCGCTGGCTCGCGCTGGCCGCCGGCCAGGGCCATCCCTGGGCGCAGGCGCGGCTCGCCGAGCTGGCGCAGACGCTGTCGCCGGCGGCGCTCAGCGAGGCCCGGCGGCGGGCCGTGCTGCCGGCGGACGCCGGCAGCGACTGACGCGTCGCGGCGGCCACCGCCGGCCGTCGCCGGGCCGGCCAGGGCGAATTCCACGTCTGCCGGATTCGGTCTATCCTGGCGACAGGGAAAAGTATGACAGACAAGGTCGCCGCCGGACGCTCCGAACCCGGCGCGCCCGGCGATGTCGAGCGCGCGCTGCTGCTGTTGCGCGAACTCGCCATCGAGTTGCGTCCAGAGCGCGCCCATACCTTGGATGTCGGCGAGGACAGCGAGCTGGAACGGGATCTCGGCTTCGACAGCCTGGCCCGGACCGAACTCATGCTGCGCCTGGAACGCGCCTTCGACGTCACCCTGCCGGAACACGTCCTGGCCGAGGCCGAGCGGGCCGGCGACCTGCTGGCGGCACTGCGCGAGGCGGTGCCGGGCCGGTTTGCCGGCAGCCCCGTCGCCGCCGGGCTGCGGGTCGGGCCGCCGGCGGCACGGCCGGACCGGGCGACGACCCTGACCGAGATGCTCGACTGGCACGCCGAGCATCAGCCCGAGCGGCCGCACGTGATCCTCAGCAGCGGCCGCATCGACACCCGCACCCTGAGCTATGCCGACCTGGCGGCAGAAGCGCGCCGGGTCGCCGGCGGCCTGCGGCAATGGGGCCTGGAGCCGGGCGACCGGGTGGCGATCATGCTGCCCACCGGGGCCGAGTTCCTGGCCAGCTTCTTCGGCGCGCTCTACGCCGGCGGCGTGCCGGTACCGATCTACCCGCCGTTCCGGCCCTCGCAGCTCGAGGAACACATGCGCCGGCAGGCGTCGACCCTGGCCAATGCCGGTGCCGCCACCCTGATCACGGTGCCCGAGGCGCGCGGCGTGGCCCGGCTGTTGCGCGCCGCCGTGCCGAGCCTGCGCGCGGTGCACAGTGCCGATGAACTGATGGCCGCCCCGCCGGTCGCCGCCGCCGTACTGCCGGCCAAGCCGGACGACCTCGCCTTCCTGCAGTACACCTCCGGCAGCACCGGCGATCCCAAAGGCGTGATGCTGACGCATGCGAACCTGCTGGCCAACATCCGCGCCATCGGCCAGGGCCTGCAGGTGCGAGACGACGTCGTCGTCGTCTCCTGGCTGCCGCTGTATCACGACATGGGGCTGATCGGCGCCTGGCTCGGCAGCCTCTATTACGGCGTCCCGGCGGTGATCATGTCGCCGTTGAGCTTCCTCGCCCGGCCGGCCAACTGGCTGTGGGCGATCCATCGCCACCGGGGCACGATCTCGGCCGCGCCGAACTTCGCCTACGAACTGTGCCGGACCCGGATCGCCGACGACGAGATCGAGGGCCTCGACCTCGGTTCCTTGAGGATGTGCGCCAACGGCGCCGAGGCGGTCAGCGCCCATACCGTGCGGGGCTTCATCGACCGCTTTTCCCCCTATGGCTTCAAGCACGAGGCGATGGCACCGGTCTATGGCCTGGCCGAGTGTTCCGTCGGGCTGGCCTTTCCGCCGCCGGGGCGCGGCCCGGTGATCGACCGGATCAGCCGCGACCGCCTGGCGCGCCAGGGTGTCGCCGAGCCGGTGCCGCCCGGCCAGGACGGGGTGGCGGTGCAGGAGGTCGTCGCCTGCGGCCAGGCCCTGCCCGGGCACGAAATGCGCATCGTCGATGCCGGCGGTCGCGAGCTGCAGGACCGCCGCGAGGGGCGGCTGCAGTTCCGCGGGCCCTCGGCCACCAGCGGCTACTACCGCAATCCCGAGCGCACGGCCGAGCTGTTCGACGGCGACTGGCTGGAAAGCGGCGACCGCGCCTACATGGCCGGCGGCGACATCTACCTGACCGGGCGGATCAAGGACATCATCATCCGGGCCGGCCGCAACGTCTATCCGCAGGAGGTCGAAGAAGTGGTCGGCGAAGTCGCCGACGTCAGGCGCGGCTGCGTCGTCGTGTTCGGCGCCCCCGACGCGACCAGCGGCACGGACCGCATCGTCGTGGTCGCCGAGACCCGGCTGAGCGACCCCGCCGCGCGGCAACGGCTCGAAGCCGAGGTCGCCGGGGCGGCAACGGACGTGCTCGGCGACCCGCCCGACGAGATCGTCCTGGCCCCGCCGCGCGCCGTGCTGAAGACCTCCAGCGGCAAGATCCGCCGCGCCGCCTGCCGCCAGCTCTACCTCGACGGCGCCCTCGGCCGCCCGTCGCGCGCACTGTGGTGGCAGGTGCTGCGCCTCGGCCTGCACGGCCTGCTGCCGGGGCTGCGCCAGCTGCTTGGCGACGCGCGGGCCCTGGCCTACGCCGGCTGGTGGTGGACGGTGACGGCACTTACGGCGCTGCTGATCTGGGCGGCCGTGATGGCCGTGCCCGGGCGGCGGGCCCGCTGGTCGCTGTTGCGCCTGGGCTGCCGTTTCATGCTCTGGGCGACGGCGACGCCGGTGGCACGCGAAGGCCTGGACAAAGTGCCGGCCGGTCCGCTGATCATCGTCAGCAACCACGCCAGCTACGTCGACGGCATCGTCCTCAGCGCCTACCTGCCCGGTCCGATCGCCTTCATCGCCAAGGGCGAGCTGCGCGAACACCCGACCGCCGGCCCGGCCCTGCGCCGCCTCGGCATGCACATGGTCGAGCGCTTCGATACCGAGCAGAGCGTCAGCGAGCTGACGGCGCTGCAACACGGGCTCGACGAAGGCGAGCGCCAGCTGTTCTTCGCCGAAGGCACGCTGACCCGCATGCCGGGCCTGCTCGGCTTCCGCCTCGGCGCCTTCCAGCTTGCCGCCGAGACCGGCGTGCCGGTGCTGCCGGTGACCCTGCGCGGCAGCCGCAACCTGCTGCGCGGCGACCAGTGGTTCCCGCGCCGCGCGCATATCCACCTGGACGTCGCCGCACCGCAACAGGCCGACGGCAGCGACTGGGCGGCCGCGGTGCGACTGCGCGACAACGTGCGGGCGGAGATCCTCGCCCGCTGCGGCGAGCCGGACCTGGTGCACGTCAGCGCCAGCGACATGCTGCGCGACCCGCGCTGAGGGCGGGATAGAAGCTAAAGGCTAAAAACAGAACAAAGCACGATTAAAGATCGAACATTGGCGCAGACCGGCGGGTTTGCGCCTTGAACCGGCCGGCCGCCCCCCCACATAGACACTGCGGCGCCGTCATGGGCCGCGGCCGGATGCCCGTCGGGATCCGGCAGGTGACCAACAGGCCGTGCTCGCTCATGTCGGAGGAGATGTCGCCTTGGACCGCATGTCCGTATTCAACAGCCCGCTGCTGCTTGGCTTTGACCATTTCGAACGCACGCTCGACCGCGTTGCCAAGAGTGCCAGCGACGGCTATCCGCCCTACAACATCGAACGCATCGGCGACGACGGGCTGCGCATCACGCTGGCCGTGGCCGGCTTCGCGCGCGAGGATCTCGACATCGCGGTCGAGAACAACCAGCTCAGCATCCGTGGCCGCCAGAGCGACGATCAGGAGCGGGTGTTCCTGCACCGCGGCATCGCCGCCCGGCAGTTCCAGCGGACGTTCGTGCTGGCCGAAGGCATCGAAGTCGCCGGCGCCAACCTCGACAACGGCCTGCTGCACGTCGACCTGGTACGCCCGCAACCCGCCGTCGTCAGCCGCAGCATCGCCATCAACGCCGGTCCGCCGCCGCGCGAGACCATCGACGTCACCACCGACGTCGCGGATCAGCAGTCCTGACGCCGCCATGCGTTGCCCAGGAAGGTAGCCAAGCCATGTACCCAGAAGAGTTAGCCCGCCAAATTACGCCCGAGGCCTTTGCCGTCCTCGGCGCCGAAGACGTCGCCTACATCAAGCCCGAGGCGATCGACGGCCAGACCGTTTACGTCGTCTACCGCGCCGACGGCCAGCAGCTCGGCGGTTTTGCCGCCCGCGACGTCGCCTTTGCCGCCTGCCGGCAGAACGAGCTGGAGCCGGTCAGCGTCCACTAGGCCGGCGCTTCAGGCGCCGGCGTCCACGATGAATTGCTGGAAGGATGTGGCGCGCCGCCGTCGGCGTTGCGCCGCGCGGCCTGCTCAGGCGGCGGAAGATGCCGAACCCGCGGTGGGCTCGACCAGTAGCGCGTAGAGCGCGTCGGCGTTCTCGGAGCTGCGCAGCTTGGCGCACATGGTTTCGTCGCGCAGCAGCCGCGACACCTTGGCCAGCGCCTTGAGATGGTCGGCGCCGGCCGATTCCGGCGCCAGCAGCAGAAAGATCAGGTCGACCGGCTCGTCGTCGATCGCATCGAAATCGATCGGCTTTTCCAGCTTGGCGAAGATACCCTGGAGCTGCTCCAGCTCTTTCAGCTTGCCGTGCGGAATGGCGATGCCGCGGCCGACCCCGGTGGTGCCCAGGCGTTCGCGCTCGAGCAGGACATCGAAGATCTGCCGCTCGTGCAGTCCGGTCAGCTTCGCCGCGCGCACCGACAGTTCCTGCAGCACCTGCTTCTTGCTGCCGGCCTTCAGCGCGGCAACGACGGCGCCCTGCTGCACCAGTTCGTTCATTTCCATACCCTGAGGTGCCTCAATCCTTGTTGACCCCGCCGTCGTCGACAAGCTCGATCCAGCCGATGTGGCCGTCGTTGCGTCGATACACGGCATTCAGGCGGCCATTGCCGGCGTTGCGGAACAGCACCACCGGCGGCTCGCCCAAGTCCAGCTCCATCACCGCTTCGCCGACCGAACGGCTGTGCAGCGCGTGCGTGGTCTCCGCCACGATCACCGGCTGGAACTCCTCCGCCATCTCCCCTTCGTCTTCCGGCTGTTCTGGCTCCAGCACGTAGTTCTGCGCCAGCACGCCTTCGTCGTTCGTCCGGCCGCGTTCATGGTGGCGACGCAGGCGCCGCTTGTAGCGGCGCAAGCGCTTCTCCGCCCGGTCGGCCGCCAGGTCGAACCCGGCATAGATGTCATCGGCGTCGGCGTGGCTCTGCACGTTGATGCCATGGCCGACATGCACGGCGCAGTCGACGCGATAGCCGTGGCCTTCGCGGCTGAACACCACATGGCAATCGATGGGGTTGGCAAAATACTTGGCGATGCCACTGCCCAGCCGGTCTTCGACATGCCGGCGCAGCGCATCGCCGACGTCGATCTGTTTGCCTGTAATCAGGATCTGCATGATGCGTTGGTCAACCCACAACGCCGGCCTTGGTCGCCGTATTCCGGCCGAGTTCGCAGCCCCGGACGTCGAAGGGCCGCGACCATAGTGGCGACCCTATGGACTGTCAACCAAGTGAAACGGCCCCCGACGGCGCCGGCTTTTGCGGCCCCGGACGCGCCCCGGACAGCGCCGCGGGCGCGGTCCTCGACGCCGTTCCGACGGCGGGAACAGCGCCGGCGGCAGGGGTCAGGCGCTCAGGCGCTTCATCCGGCGACGCTGCACCGATGAGGGGATTCCCATGCCTTCGCGGTACTTGGCCACGGTGCGGCGGGCGATCTCGACGCCGTTGTTGCGCAGCCGTTCCACCAGCTTGTCGTCCGACAACACCTTGTCGGCCGTCTCGGCATCGATCATCGCCCGGATCTGCTGGCGCACCGCCTCGGACGAGACGTCCTCACCGCCGGCCGAGGCCAGGGCCGAGGTGAAGAAGTACTTCAGCTCGAAGATGCCGCGCGGCGTCGCCATGTACTTGTTGGCCGTCACCCGCGATACCGTGCTCTCGTGGATGTCGACGGCGTCGGCAATGGTGCGCAGGTTCAGCGGCCGCAGGTGCTGCACGCCGTGGGCCAGGAAGCCGTCCTGCTGGCGCACCAGTTCGGTCGACACCTTGAGGATGGTGCGGGCCCGCTGGTCGAGCGACTTCATCAGCCAGTTGGCCGACTGCAGGCATTCCGAGAGATAGGACTTCTCCTCGCGATTGCGCGCCCGCCGGCTGACCTCGGTGTAGTAGTGCCGGTTGAGCAGCAGCCGCGGCAGGGTGTCGTTGTTCAGTTCGACGCTCCAGCCGCCATCCTGCTTGGGCCGCACGAAGACGTCCGGGATGACCGGGACCGAGACCTCCTGGTCGTACGCCAGGCCAGGCTTGGGGTCGAGCGACTTCAGCTCCGCCAGCATGTCGCGAACGTCCTCGTCGTCGACGCCGCAGGCCTTGACGAGGCCGGGCACGTCCATTGCCGCGACCAAGTCGAGGCGGTCGATCATCGCCTGCATGGCCGGATCGAAGCGATCGCGCTCGCGCAGCTGCAGGGACAGGCACTCGGTCAGGCTGCGTGCGCAGACCCCGGTGGGATCGAACTGCTGCAGCCGCGTCAACACTGCCTCGACATCGTCGACCGAGCAGCCGAGCCGTTCGGCGACGGACGCGGAATCGTCGCTGATGTAGCCCGCCTCGTCGACCGTCTCGATCAGCTCGGCGCCGATCAGGCGCTGCGCCGGCTCGATGTTGGCCAGCTGCAGTTGCTCGCGCAGGTGCTCCTTCAGGGTGAGTTCGCGGCTGAGGACCTGCTCGAAGCTGAAGTCGTCGTCACCGCGATAGCCGCCCCCGCCGGTCGCGCCCCATTGCGTCAGGCTGTAGCCGGCGTCGTCGCCGGTCGGCGCCGGCGCGGCATCGGCCGGGCTGTCGTTGGTGAACTCGTTGGCGTAGTCGGTGTCGAGCGGCGCTTCGCTGGTCTGCACCGGCGCCGTCAGGTTGTCGCCGCCCAGTTCGGTGGCGGCACTGTCGCCCTGCCGGGCCGCGCCGTCGGCGTCGCCCTCGCCGGCACCGTTGTCGGCCGGGCCGGCCTCGCCCGCCGGAGCGCTGTCGTCGACACGCTCGAGAATCGGATTGCGCTCGAGCTCGCCGTCCACATAGGCGGTCAGTTCGATGTTCGACAGCTGCAGAAGCTTGATCGCCTGCTGCAGCTGCGGCGTCATCACCAGCGTCTGAGCCTGGCGGAACTCCAGCTTGGGGGAAATGGCCATGACGCGAGCGGACAGCGCTAGAGGCTGAACCGGTCCCCGAGGTAGACGCGGCGAACGTCCTCGTGCGCGACGATATCGTCGGGCGTACCGCTCATCAGCACCCGGCCGTCATGCAGGATGAACGCCCGGTCGATGATGTCGAGGGTCTCGCGCACGTTGTGCTCGGTGATCAGGACGCCGACGCCGCGATCCTTCAGATGCGACACCAGATCGCGGATCTCCGACACGGCAATGGGATCGATCCCGGCCAGGGGCTCGTCCAGCAGGATGAAGCTCGGTTGGGTCGCCAGGGCGCGGGCGATCTCGACGCGGCGCCGCTCGCCGCCGCTGAGCGCCAGGGCGGGCGTCCGCCGCAGATGCGAGATCGAGAACTCCGCCAGCAGGTCGTCCAGCATCGCCTCGCGTCGTTCCGGAGCCGGCTCGACCACTTCCAGCGCCGCGCGGATGTTGTTCTCCACCGTCAGCCCGCGAAAAATCGAGGCTTCCTGCGGCAGGTAGCCGATCCCGAGGCGGGCGCGCCGGTACATCGGCAGATCGGTAATGTCGTGGCCGTCGAGGGTGATGCTGCCGTAGTCGGGCGCAAGCAGGCCGGTAATGATGTAGAAGCAGGTGGTCTTGCCGGCGCCGTTCGGCCCCAGCAGGCCGACCGCTTCGCCGCGTTGCAGGTCCAGGGTGACTTCGCGCACCACCGGCCGCTTCTTGAAGCGCTTGCCGATCTTATTTACCCGCAGGCCCTGGCTCTCGGCCACCAGCCGCGGGCCCTGGGGCGGTTGTTGTTGTTCTGAATTCGACACTATCGCCTTACGCTCTTGATTTGGCAGCATAATCTGCTGCGCTTGCTGGATCAGCCTAACGTTGCGGGGTTACCCGACCCTTACTCGCGGATGAACTGGCCTATTCCTTGCCTGTCTCCTTGTCGTCCGATGGCGGCGGCACGAACAGGCCGCGGACCCGGTTGCCGCCGCCCTGGATCTCACTGCGGCCATTGGCCATGTTGAGCACCAGCCGATTGCCGCGGATGACGTTGTCGCCACGGGTCAGCACCACGGCGCCGGTCAGGGTGATCTGCTTGGCCGGCACGTCATAGACGCCGACATCGCCCTTGGCCGTCTCCTCCGGCGAGGAGACGAAGACGTTGCCGTTGGCGTCGATCCGGGTGATCGTGCCGCCGGCATCGGCCGCCTCGCTGCCGCCTGGCCGGTACCAGACCTTGAGCTCGTCCGCCTGCAGCTTGATGCGCCCCTGGGTGGCGTCGACGTTGCCGGAGAAAATCGCCAGGTTCTGGTCCTGCCGGACCTCCAGGTTGTCGGCGTTGATCTCGATCGGCTGGTCGGCGTCCGCCCGCGGCGCCAGGCTGCTCTGCGCCGATACCGACGGCCCGGGCGCCGGAAATGCGGCGATACAGACAGCGGCCAGCACCGCCAGCGCGGCACGCGACAAGCCGCCGGTCGCACGCGTCATCCCTGTCCCCCAACCGCTTGGGGGCGGATCACCAGCCGGACATTGCCGCGGAAGAACAGGCGCTGCCCCCGCTCCTCGGCTTCCATCCGATCCGCGGTCAGGGTGCCGAACGGCCCCTGGCCGTGCACCGGCGCCAGCGACTGCGCGGCCCCGCCGACCAGGTCGATCTCTGCCGCTTCGGTGCGGAACTCGTAGCCGGCGTCGGAGAAGATCTCGATCGGTCCCTCCAGCAGCAGGTACTGATGGCCCTGGTGGTAGATGCCGTTGCCGGCGAGCAGGGTGAACCAGGAGCCGTCGCGCGCGGTCAGGTCGGCCTGCAGCGCGGTCAGCGTGACCTGGCGCTGGTCGACCGGATCCTGTTCCGCCGCTTCGGCGGTGATGACGAAGGGCTGGTTGTCGCGGTCGGTGCCGAGGTAGCGGGGATTGAGCATCGTCAACTTGTCGGCTTCGTCCTGCTTCAGGGCAGAGAACGACAACGGGATCCCGGTCGAGCGCTCGAACGCGGTCGGCCAGGCGATCACGGCGACGATCAGGGCCAGCGCCAGCATCGGCAGCAGCAGCTTCATCATGCCGACGAAGCGGGTGTAGCGCGGACTGGCCGAGGCCCGCCGACGCCGCGACGGCGCGGCAACGCGGCGCGCGCCGGCACTGGCGCCGTTGGTCGGGGGGTCGACGTCGGTAACGGACATGGCCCCTTCAGGCGATGCCTTCGCGCAGGATGTCATGGACATGGACGATGCCGACGGGGATGCCGTCGTCATCGACCACGAACAGGCAGGTGATCTGGCTGTCGTTCATCTGCCCCAGGGCGTTGGCGGCCAGCGCCTTGGCGCCGATGGTCTTGGGCCCGGCGGTCATCACCTCGCCCGCCCGCCGGCGCATCAGGTCCGCATCCATATGCCGGGCGAGGTCGCCGTCGGTGATGATCCCGATCAGCCGGCCGTCTTCGTCCTTCACCCCGACGCAGCCGAACCGACAGGCGGTCAGGGTCAGGATCGCCTGCGACAGCGGCGTCTCCGGCGTGGTCAGCGGCATCGCCTCGCCGCTGTGCATCAGATCCTCGACCTTGAGGAAGGCCCGGCCGAGCCGTCCGCCCGGATGCAGCACGCGGAACTGCTCGGACGAAAAGCCGCGTCGCCCCATCAGCGCCACGGCCAGGGCGTCGCCCAGCGCCAGCATCATGGTGGTCGACGTCGTCGGCGCCAGCCCCATCGGGCAGGCCTCCGGCACCTCGGGCAGGGTCAGGGCGACGTCCGCGGCGGCCGCCAGCGGCGAGCCCGCCTTGCCGACGATCGCCAGCAGGGGAATGCTGCGGAAGCGGGTGTAGGCGACCAGGTCGCGCAGTTCTTCGGTGCCGCCGGAGTTCGACAGCAGCACCGCGGCATCGCCATGCAGGATCATGCCCAGGTCGCCATGGCTGGCCTCGCCCGGGTGGACGAAATGCGCCGGCGTGCCGGTCGACGCCAGCGTGGAGGCGATCTTGCGGCCGATATGGCCGCTCTTGCCCATGCCGGAGAAGATCACCCGACCGGTGACGCCGGCGATCAGGTCCACCGCCTTGACGAAGTCGTCGTCGATCGCCTCGGCCAGGGCCCGCAAGCCGTCGGCCTCCAGTTCCAGCACGCCACGTGCCGCGGCGAGGTCACGCGCACCCGTCTCGGTCGTAGCCGATCCGACTGGTCCGGCGCCCGACGCCGGCTCCTGATCCATACTCTCGACCCTCGTGTCGTTGACGGCGTATGTCGCTGTTTTAAAACGCCCCTGGCAACAAAGCGAAAATCATGCCAACCGCCGCCAGGGCAGTATGGGCGATGCCCGACTCGCGGTCAAATGGCGGCCCCGAAACGGCGGCCGGGCCGCCGCGGGACGCGCTCAATGGGCGAGGATGTCCTCTTCCGGCCAGCCGGCCAAGTCGAGGGCGGCGCGTGCCGGCAGGAAATCGAAGCATGCCTGGGCCAGCTCGAGGCGGGCTTCGCGCTGCAGCAGCGCGCTGAGCTTGTCGTGCAGGCGGTGCAGATAAAGCACGTCGCTGGCGGCATAGTCGAGCTGCGCCTTGGTCAGATCCGCAGCGCCCCAGTCCGAGCTCTGCTGCTGCTTCGACAGATCGACCCCCAGGAGCTCGCGGCACAGATCCTTCAAACCGTGCCGGTCGGTGAACGTGCGCACCAGCTTGGAGGCGACCTTGGTGCAGAACAGCGGGGTCGCGTCGACCCCCAGGTAGTGGCTGAGCACGGCGATGTCGAAACGGGCGAAGTGAAACAGCTTGGTCACGCCCGGGTCCGACAGCAGCGCCAGCAGGTTCGGCGCCTGGTATTGCCCGACCGCGAACTGCACCAGGTGGGCATTGCCATCGCCAGCCGACAGCTGCACCAGGCAGAGCCGGTCGCGGTGCGGCTTCAGGCCCATGGTCTCGGTATCGACGGCGACCATGGTGCCGAAATCGAGATCGTCGGGCAGGTCGCCTTTGTGCAGATGGATTGCCATCGCGCCCTATTCGGACATCGCCCGTGAGGCTTCGGCTGCCGGGGCGCCGTCTTGACGCCGCGCTCGATCGCCTGGTCGCAGGGACCCGGCGGTCCGCGGGTTCGAAGATGGTGCCCAGGAGAAGACTCGAACTTCCACGGGGTTACCCCCACTAGCACCTGAAGCTAGCGCGTCTACCAATTCCGCCACCTGGGCACGGTGCGCACAAATATGGCCCGCGGCGGGGGATGTCAAGCAGACCAGCGCTGGCATCGCCGCGGCGGCACAACTATGATGCGCCGCCGGCCGCGGCTGGCGCATCGGCGCGGCGCGCCGGTATGGCGCCTGCGTCCGGCGCAGCGCGGGAGCGAGGGCAATGCAGATAGACAACGTCACCGTGTTTGGCGGCTCCGGCTTCATCGGCCGCTACCTGATCAAGCGCCTGGCGGCGCGTGGCTGCCGCGTGCGCGCCGCAGTCCGCGACCCCGAGGCGGCCAGCTTCCTCAAGCCGATGGGCGAGGTCGGTCAGGTCATGCCGGTGCAGGCGAACATCCGCGACGAAGCTTCGGTGGCGCGCGCCGTTGCCGGCGCCGACGCCGTCGTCAACCTGGTCGGCGTGCTCTATTCACGCGGCGCCCAGAGCTTCGAGCGCGTTCACGCCGACGGCGCCGGCAGCATCGCCCGGGCCGCTGCCGATGCCGGCGTCAGCCGCGTCCTGCACGTCTCGGCGATCGGCGCCGATGCCGATTCCGGTGCCGCCTATGCCCGCAGCAAGGCTGCCGGCGAGGCGGCGGTTCGCGCCGCCCGCCCCGACGCCACCATCGTCCGCCCCAGCGTGGTGTTCGGTCCCGAGGACAGCTTCTTCAACCTGTTCGCCTGGCTCGCCACGTTCAGCCCGGTGCTGCCGTTGATCGGCGGCGGGCACATGCGCATGCAGCCGGTCTACGTCGGCGATGTCGCCGAGGGCCTGGACCGGCTGCTGGCGGACGACGCCGATACCGGACAGACCTACGAGTTCGGCGGACCGAGGATCTACACCTTCCGCGAGCTGATGGAGCTGGTGCTGGAGCAGACCGGACGCCGCCGCCTGCTGGTGCCGCTGCCCTATGCCGTCGCCAAGATCGATGCCCTGTTCCTGCAGATGGCGCCGCGCCCGCTTCTGACCATGGACCAGGTCGAATTGCTGAAGACCGACAACGTGGTTGCCGAGGGGACGCCGGGGCTGGCCGAGCTCGGCATCACGCCGACGCCGGCCGAGGCGGTTTTGCCGAGTTATCTCTATCGCTATCGCCGCGGCGGGCGTGCCCCGGCCGCGCCCGTCGACGTCTGATCTCCGGCGCCGGCCGGCACGGCGTCAGGCGTTGGCCCAGTACAGCAGGCCGGCACCGAGAGCCAGGCGGTAGAGCACGAACGGCAGGTAGCTCGAGCGCTGCAGCCAGCGCATCATCAGGCTGATCGCCAGCAGGGCGCTGACGAAGGCGATGATCGCCGCGACCACCGGATCGGCCTGCAGCGTCAGCTGTCCTTCGGCGGCCAGCTCGCGTCCGGCGAACGCCCCAGCGGCGAGGATCGTCGGCACCGACATCAGCATGGAGATGCGCGCGGCCTCGCCCCGCTCGAGGCCGAGCAGGCGGCCGGCGGTGATGACGATGCCGGCCCGGCTGGTGCCGGGGATCAGCGCCAGCGCCTGGGCCAGGCCGAGCAGCAGGGCGCCGGCAACGCCGACATGATCGAGCCGGTTCACGGTCATGCAGGTGCGGTCGACGACGAACAGCAGCAGGGCGAAACCGATGGTGGCCCAGGCGATCACCTCGACCGAGCGCAGCTGCGCCATCAAGTCGAGGCGGACGACGACATAGCCGGCGACGACGACGGGGACGGTCGCCAACACCAGCAGCAGCAGCAGACGGCCGTCCGGGGTCATGCGGCCGCGCAGCAGGAACCAGAAGCCGCGGATCAGGCCGACGATATCGCGCCACCAGTAGACCACGACAGCGCCCAGGGTGCCGACATGCACGGCGATGTCGACCAGCGCCCCCTGATCCGGCCAGTCGAACAGCACCGGCACCAGGATCAGGTGCGCGGAGGAACTGATCGGCAGAAACTCGGTGATGCCCTGGACCAGGGCGACGACGACGATGTGCAGGAGGGACAAGCGCCTGCTCCGCGCAGCTTGTTGATGACCGCCGCCGGTTCGCACCCGCCGGCGCCGTGGATCGAATCGCTTATATCACCTCAGCCGGACGCCGGCTATGCGACTGCCTCCGGATATAGTCTCGTTTCGGGATTACTTTCTCCGAACCGACCCACAAGATGCTGTGGCCTGCGGCGGGGATGGATCAAGCATCCGCCATTTAGGTCAGTATATATGACCTATTAAGGACTTTTCGCTCGCATTTGCGGCCGGGGTGCCGTATACCGTCAACGCCTGCCGGGGCAGCACCGTGCGTGCTGCGGATCCGATCGCCTGGATCGCCGGCATGCCCGGGAGGATCATCCGGGCGCACCCGCGCCATGGAACCCGCGCCGAGCCCGGCCTGCCGGCCGGCACGACCCGGCACCCGCCCGTGACTGTGCCGCCCGTGACTGTGCCGCCCGTGACTGTGAACGTGACCGCGAATGGACGCCCGATGACCGAGCGCATGTTGAAGTTCGTCGATGTGGAGCAGCGCTATCCCGACAAGCGCGCGCCCGAAAAACGGGTGCAGGACTTCGACGAGATCTACCGGGATTACGCCCGCGAGAAGGCGGAAGAGCAGTCCGCCCGCTGCTCGCAATGCGGCGTGCCGTTCTGCCAGATCCACTGCCCGCTGCACAACAACATCCCCGACTGGCTAAAGCTGACGGCGGAGGGGCGGCTGGAAGAGGCCTATGCCGTGTCCTCGGCGACCAACACCTTTCCGGAGATCTGCGGCCGGATCTGTCCGCAGGACCGCCTGTGCGAAGGCAACTGCGTGATCGAGAAGGACTTCCAGTCGGTCACCATCGGCTCGATCGAGCGCTACATCACCGACACCGCCTTCGCCGAAGGCCTGGTCAAGCCGATCGTACCGCGCCTCGAGCGGCCGCAGTCGGTCGGCATCGTCGGTGCCGGGCCGGCCGGCCTGGCCGCCGCCGACGCCCTGCGGCGCAAGGGCTACCAGGTCGACGTCTATGACCGCTACGACCGCGTCGGTGGCCTGCTGATCTATGGCATTCCCGGCTTCAAGCTGGAGAAGGACATCGTCCTGCGGCGCTGGCAGCTGCTGGCCGACGGCGGCATCCGCTTCCACGTGAACTTCGAGGTCGGCCGTGACGCCAGCCTGGAGGAGCTGCGCGAGCGGCACGACGCGGTGCTGCTGGCGACCGGGGTCTACAAGGCCCGGGACATCGCCGCCCCCGGCAGCGGTCTGGGCAACATCGTCATGGCGATGGACTACCTGACCGCTTCCAACCGCAAGGGCCTGGGAGATGCCGTGCCGGCATTCGACAGCGGCGACCTGAACGCCGACGGCAAGCATGTTGTGGTGATCGGCGGCGGCGACACCGCCATGGACTGCGTGCGCACAGCGGTGCGCCAGGGCGCGCGCTCGGTGAAGTGCCTGTACCGCCGCGACCGCGTCAACATGCCCGGCTCGCTGCGCGAGGTCAGCCACGCCGAAGAGGAAGGCGTCGAGTTCGTCTGGCTGTCGGCGCCCGAAGCGTTCCTGGGCGACGACAACGTCGCCGGCGTGCGCGCCCAGCGCATGCGCCTGGGCCTGCCCGACGCTACCGGCCGGCAGACGCCGGAGGTGGTCGAAGGCGCGTCGTTCACGCTCGACTGCGATCTCGCCATCAAGGCCCTGGGCTTCGACCCCGAGGACCTGCCGGTGCTGTTCGGCGCGCCGGAGCTGCAGGTCACGCGCTGGGGCACGGTGAAGGCCGACTTCGAGACCCTGATGACCAACCTCGACGGCGTGTTCGCCGCCGGCGACATCGTCCGCGGCGCCTCGCTGGTGGTCTGGGCGATCCGCGATGGCTGCGACGCCGCCGAGGCCATGCACAACCACATCCAGGCCAACGCCGCCGGCCAGGCGTCGCGGCGGCTGGCAGCCGGCTGAGGGCAGACACCATGAGCAAGCGTCACCATCGCGATCAGGGCTCTAAGTTCGTTGCCGACTGGCAGGCCAATGCCGCCCGCCTGCAGGCCGCCGGGGCCTACGACCCGGGCATGGAGCGCGACGCCTGCGGCGTCGGCTTCGTCGCCGCCGTCGACGGCGCGCCCAGCCGGCGCGTGGTGGTCGCCGGGATCGATGCCCTCAAGGCGGTCTGGCACCGTGGCGCCGTCGATGCCGACGGCAAGACCGGCGACGGCGCCGGCATCCACGTGCAGATCCCGCAGGACTTCTTCCGCGAGCACGTCGCCCGCACCGGCCACGAGCCGGCCAGCGGCACCCTGGCCGTGGGCATGGTGTTCCTGCCGCGCACCGACTTCGGCGACCAGGAGACCTGCCGCACCATCGTCGAGACCGAGGTGCTGAACTTCGGCTACCAGATCTACGGCTGGCGCCAGGTGCCGGTGAACTCGGGCGTGATCGGCGAGAAGGCCAACGCCACGCGGCCCGAGATCGAGCAGATCATGATCTACAGCCCCCGGGACATCCCGGAGGCACAGTTCGAGCGTGAGCTCTACATCATCCGCCGGCGCATCGAACGGCGGGTCGCGCATGCCTCGATCAACGAGTTCTACATCTGCTCGCTGAGCTGCCGCTCGATCATCTACAAGGGCATGTTCCTGGCCGAGCAGCTGAGCGCGTTCTACCCCGACCTGCTGGACGAGCGCTTCGTCTCCAGCTTCGCCATCTTCCACCAGCGCTACTCTACCAACACCTTCCCGACCTGGCGGCTGGCCCAGCCGTTCCGCACGCTCGCCCACAACGGCGAGATCAACACGCTGAAGGGCAACGTCAACTGGATGAAGAGCCACGAGATCCGCATGGCCTCGGAGGCGCTGGGCGAGTATGCGGAAGAGATCAAGCCGGTGATTCAGCCCGGCAGCTCGGATTCCGCCGCGCTGGATGCCGCCTACGAGCTGCTGGTCAACGCCGGCCGCTCGGCGCCGATGGCCAAGACCCTGCTGATCCCGGAGGCCTGGACCAACAACACCAAGCTGACCGACGAGCAGCGCGCCATGTACCGCTACTCCAACGCGGTGATGGAGCCCTGGGACGGCCCGGCCGCGATCGCCGCGACCGACGGCCGCTGGGTCATCGCCGGCCTCGACCGCAACGGCTTGCGGCCGCTGCGCTATTCGCTGACCTCGGACGGCCTGCTGTTCTGCGGCTCGGAGACGGGCATGGTGCCGTTGCCGGAATCGGTCATGGTGGAGAAGGGCCGGGTCGGGCCGGGCGAGATGATCGGCGTCGACCTGCAGGAGGGCCGGCTCTACCACGACGGCGAGCTCAAGCACATGCTCGCCGCCGAGCGCCCGTTCCAGCAGTGGGTGAAGGAGAACGTGCGCTCGATCAGCTCGATCGTGCGCACCGACGCCGGCGAGCCGACGCTGTACGACAGCAACGACCTGCGCCGCCGCCAGTTCGCCGCCGGCTATACGCATGAAGAGATCGAGCTGATCCTGCATCCGATGGCGGCCGACGCCAAGGAACCGGTCGGCTCCATGGGCGACGACACGCCGCTGGCGGTGCTGTCCAACCGCTACCGCGGCCTGCACCACTTCTTCCGCCAGCAGTTCAGCCAGGTGACCAACCCGCCGATCGATTCTCTCAGGGAATACAACGTGATGACCCTGAAGACCCGGTTCGGCAACCTGGGCAACGTGCTGGCCGAAGAGACCAGCAACGTGAAGGTGCTGGAACTCGATTCGCCCGTGCTGTCGAACCGCGAGTTCCAGGACATGCTGGCCTACATGGGCGACTACGCCCGCTGGATCGACTGCACCTTCCCGGCCGGCGACGACGACGGCGCACTGCGGGCAGCGCTCGACCGGATCCGCGACGAGGCCGAGGAGGCCGTGCGCTCCGGCGCGGTGCACCTGATCCTCAGCGACGAGCACGTCGGCGAGCAGCGGGTGGCGATCCCGATGATCCTGGCCGCCGGCTCGGTGCACAGCCACCTCGTCAGCCAGGGGTTGCGCGCCTACACCTCGCTCAATTGCCGCGTCGCCGAATGCATGGACGTGCATTACTTCGCCGTGCTGATCGGCGTCGGCGCCACCACCATCAACGCCTACCTGGCGCAGGAGACGATCCGCGACCGCCAGCGGCGCGGCCTGCTGGGCGACCTCAGCCTGCAGCAGTGCGTGCAGCGCTACCGCCAGGCGGTCGACCAGGGTCTGTTGAAAGTGATGTCGAAGATGGGCATCTCCGTGCTCAGCTCCTATCGCGGCGGCTACAACTTCGAGGCCCTGGGCCTGAGCCGGTCGCTGATGGCCGAGTACTTCCCGGGCATGGTCTCGCGGATTTCCGGCATCGGCCTGCACGGCATCCAGCACAAGCTCAACCAGCTGCACGAGCGGGCCTGGCACGAGGACACCGTGGCGCTGCCGATCGGCGGTCTCTACCGCTACCGTCGCGGCGGCGAGGTGCACGCCTACGACGGGCGCCTGCTGCACATGCTGCAGGACGCCGTCGCCAAGGATGCCTACTCGGTCTACAAGCGCTTCGCCGAAGGCGTCGAGGAGATGCCGCCGGTGAACCTGCGCGACCTGCTCGACTTCAAGCCACTGGGGGCGCAGGTCGAGCTCGACGAGGTCGAGTCGATCACCGAGATCCGCAAGCGTTTCGTCACCGGTGCGATGTCGCACGGCGCGCTCAGCAAGGAGGCGCACGAGACCCTGGCGATCGCCATGAACCGGATCGGCGCCAAGTCCGATTCCGGCGAGGGCGGCGAGGATGCCGAGCGCTTCCATCCGCGCGCCAACGGCGACAACGCCAACTCGGCGATCAAGCAGATCGCCTCCGGCCGATTCGGCGTGCACGCGGAATACCTTGCCCACGCCGACGAGCTGGAGATCAAGATCGCCCAGGGCGCCAAGCCCGGCGAGGGTGGCCAGCTGCCCGGCTTCAAGGTCTCGGCCGAGATCGCCCGGCTGCGTCACTCGACCCAGGGCGTGACGCTGATCTCGCCGCCGCCGCACCACGACATCTACTCGATCGAGGACCTGGCGCAGCTGATCTACGACCTCAAGCAGATCAATCCCGAAGCGCGGGTCTGCGTGAAGCTGGTGGCGGAATCCGGCATCGGCACGATCGCCGCCGGCGTCGCCAAGGCCAAGGCCGACGTGATCATGATTTCCGGTCATGTCGGCGGCACCGGCGCCAGCCCGCAGAGCAGCATCAAGTATGCCGGCACGCCCTGGGAGATGGGCCTGACCGAGGTCAACCAGGTGCTGACCCTGAACCGCCTGCGCCACCGGGTGAAGCTGCGCGCCGACGGCGGCATCAAGACCGGCCGCGACATCGTCATCGCGGCGATGATGGGCGCGGAGGAGTTCGGCATCGGCACCCTGGCGCTGGTCGCCATGGGCTGCATCCTGGTGCGCCAGTGCCACTCCAACACCTGCCCGGTGGGGATCTGCACCCAGGACGAGGCCCTTCGCGCCAAGTTCGACGGCACCGCGGAGAAGGTGGTCAACCTGGTCAGTTTCATGGCCGAGGAGGTGCGCGAGATCCTCGCCGCCATCGGCGCCCGCTCGATGGACGAGATCGTCGGCCGCACCGACCTGCTGATGCAGGTGAGCCGCGGCGCCGAGCATCTCGACGACCTCGACCTCAATCCGCTTCTGGTGCAGGCCGACGCCGACGAGAACGGCCGCGTCTGCTCGGTCGAAGGCCGCAACGAGGTGCCGGAGACGCTGGATGCGCGGATGATCGAGGACGCCAAGGCGCTGTTCAAGGACGGCGAGAAGATCCAGCTCGCCTACAACGTCCGCAACACCCACCGCGCCGTCGGCACCAAGCTGTCGGCGCGGATCACCAAGCAGTTCGGCATGCACGGCCTGCAGCACGGCCATGTCACCGTCCGCCTGCGCGGCTCGGCCGGGCAGTCGCTCGGCGCCTTCGCCGTGCAGGGCCTGAAGCTGGAGGTGTTCGGCGACGCCAACGACTACGTCGGCAAGGGCCTGTCGGGCGCCACCGTGGTGGTGCGTCCGACCCCGGCCAGCCCGCTGGTCAGCGAACGCAACGCCATCGTCGGCAACACCGTGCTCTATGGCGCCACCAGCGGCCAGCTCTTCGCCGCCGGCCTGGGCGGCGAGCGCTTCGCCGTGCGCAATTCCGGCGCCGAGGCGGTGGTCGAGGGCGTCGGCGCCAACGGCTGCGAATACATGACCGGCGGCATGGTGGTGATCCTCGGGCCGATCGGCGACAACTTCGCCGCCGGCATGACCGGTGGCATGGGCTTCGTCTACGACCCGGCCGAGGAGTTGGAGGACCACGTCAATCCCGACGCCGTGGTCTGGCAGCCCGTGCGCACGGCCTACTGGGAAGGCGAACTGAAGCGGCTGGTGCAGGCGCACCTGCAGGAAACGCAGTCGCCGCTGGCCGCGCGCCTGGTCAACGACTGGGACCTGGAGCTGCCGAAGTTCGTGCAGGTCTGCCCCAAGGAGATGCTCGACAAGCTGGCGCATCCGCTCGACGACAGCGCCGAAGCGGCCACCGCCTGAGCCGGTGCGCCGGGCCGGCTTACGGCGCAGGATCCGGATGGTCGGTCGCGGCGAGCGCGGCTAACCTGCCGGCCCATGGAAACGGATCCGGCGACAACCATCGACGCCCTCGACTGGCCGGCCATCGAGCATGGCCTGCGCGGTATCGGCTACGCCGCCTGCGGCCCGGTGCTGGCGCCGGCGACGTGCCGGACGCTGGCGGCGTTGTATGACGACGACCGCCGGTTCCGCTCGACCGTCGACATGGCCCGCTACCGCTTCGGCGAGGGCCAGTACCGCTACTTCGCCCGGCCGCTGCCCGACCCGGTTGCGCAGCTGCGCCAGGCGCTGTACCGGCGGCTGGCGCCGATCGCCAACCGCATGGCCGCCGACATGGGCCTGGAGGTGCGCTATCCGCGCAGCCTGAAGGCCTATCTGCGCGAGTGCCACGCCGCGGGTCAGGAGCGGCCGACGCCGCTGCTGCTGCGCTACGACGCCGGCGGGTATAACTGTCTGCACCAGGATCTTTACGGCGACTTGCGCTTTCCGCTGCAGGCGGTGATCCAGCTCAGCCGTCCGGGCGACGACTTCGCCGGCGGCGAGTTTCTGCTGGTTGAGCAGCGCCCGCGGGCTCAGTCCATCGGCCACGCCTTGAACCCCCGCCAGGGCGAAATGATCGTTTTTCCCGTCGCCGAGCGGCCGGTGCGCGGCGCCCGCGGCTTCTACCGCACCAAGATGCGCCACGGCGTCAGCCAGGTCCGCGCGGGCACACGCATGACCCTGGGCCTGATCCTGCACGACGCCGCCTAGAGCATCATCGGCGCCGCGGCCCTTGCTCCGGCGCCGGCTGCGTGCTTCTTGTTGCCTGCCGTTCGCAACCGGAGAAGGCGTCGATGAAAGCCGTGGTTTGCCGTCGTCTGGGCCCGCCCGACGTGCTCACGATCGAGGACGTGCCGCCGCCCGCGCTCGGTCCCGGCCAGGCGCGGGTACGGGTGCGCGCCGCCGGCGTCAACTTCCCCGACGTGCTGATGGTCGCCGGCGGCTATCAGCACAAACCGCCGCTGCCTTTCATCGTCGGCATGGAGGCGGCCGGCGAGGTGGTCGAGGTCGCCGACGACGTCACCGGCGTCGCCGTCGGCGAGCGGGTGATCGCCCGCGCCAGGCCGGGGGCGTTCGCCGAACAGGTGGTGCTGGCGGCGGATGCCCTGACCCCCACGCCGGAACGCTTCGACGATCGCCAGGCCGCCGCCTTCCTGGTCGCCTACGGCACCGCCTGGCATTGCCTGATCGACCGCGGCCGGCTCAAGGCCGGCGAGGTCGCGCTGATCCATGGCGCCGCCGGCGGCGTCGGCCTCGCCGCGGTCGAGGTCGCCAAGCTCAAAGGCGCCACCGTGATCGCCGCCGCCGGCAGCGACGACAAGCTCGCGGCGGTCGCCCGCTACGGCGCCGACCACCTGATCAACTATCGCGACCAGGACTTTCGCGAGGTGGTGCTGGGGCTGACCGACGGCCGCGGCGCGGACGTGATCTACGACCCGGTCGGCGGCGACGTGTTCGACCAGTCGCTGCGCTGTATCAACTGGCGCGGGCGGATCGTCATTGTCGGCTTCGCCGCCGGGCGGATCCCGCAGATCCCGGCCAACTACCCGCTGCTGAAGGGGGCCGAAATCATCGGCGCCCGCGCCGGCGAGTTCCGCCGCCGCGAGCCCGAGGCCGGCAAGGCCATGGAGGGCGAGCTTTTGCGCCTGGCCGCGGCCGGCCAGCTCAACCCGCACATCTCGCACACCCTGCCGCTCGAACAGGCGGTCGAGGCGCTGGAGCTGATCCGCTCCCGCCAGGTGATCGGCAAAGCCGTCCTGACGGTCGACTGACGGCGGCGATCTCCGTCAGCCCGCATTTCTCACCATGGCCACGGTCTCAGCGCCGCTGTCGGCCCGACAGGCCAGGCGAGACGCGCAGCGCGATGTGGGACATCGGGCAAGCGGCTCAACGCAGACTGTCGGGCCGACAGCGGCGCCCACAGGGTCGGCCAGGGCCGGCCGTCCGCGGCGTCAAAGGCCTTCACCGTAGCCCCACTACGCTTTCAGTCCTTCTCCTGGCGGACCGACACGGCCCTGGTCGACTGAGGCCATGGCCATGGTGAGAAATGCGGGCTAGGTTCCCGTCCATGCGGCTGCTTTACCACTTCTGGCTCTCGCCCTACTGCCGCAAGGCCCGCATCATGCTGGCGGAAAAGGGCGTGGATGCCGATCTGGAACCGGAGAAGTACTGGGAACGGCGGCGCGACTTCCTCGAGCTCAACCCCGCCGGCGAGGTCCCGGTGCTGCGCGAGCCCGACGGCACCACCATCGCCGACAGCCAGGCGATCTGCGAATACCTCGACGAAGCCTATGACGGCCCCTCGCTGCTGGGCACGCATCCGGTCGGCCGGGCCGAGTGCCGCCGCCTCGTCGCCTGGTTCGACCACAAGTTCCACCGCGAGGTCACCGACTACCTGCTGACGGAAAAGCTGCTGAAGCGCTTCATGGGCATGGGCGAGCCGCAGTCGGAGTTCATCCGCGCCGGCAAGGACAACATCGGCTATCACCTCGACTACATCGGCTACCTGGCCGAGCGGCACAACTATCTCGCCGGCGAGGAGTTTTCCCTGGCCGATATCGCCGCGTCGGCGCAACTGTCCTGCCTCGACTATCTGGGCGACGTCCCCTGGGACCGCTGCGATGCGGCCAAGGACTGGTATGCCAAGGTGAAATCGCGGCCGAGCTTCCGGCCGATCCTGGCGGATCACATCCCCGGCCTGCCGCCGCCCAAGCACTATGCCGACCTCGACTTCTGAGCCCGCGCCCGAGACCGCGCCGGCGCTGGCGGCGGTCAAGGCGGCGCTCATCGGTGAAGCGAGAGGACTGGGCTTCGATGCGATCGGCATCGCCGCGCCCGATGCCGTCGGCGAGGCCGGGGTCCGGCTGCGCCGGTTCCTGGCCGACGGCCGCCACGGCGACATGGACTGGCTCGAAGCGAAGGCCGACCGCCGGGCCGATCCGCGCGTGCTCTGGCCCGAGGTCGAGAGCGTCATCGCCGTCGGCCTCAGCTATGCCCCGGACGGCGACCCGTTGGCGGTGCTGACGCAACCGTCGCGCGGCGCCATCTCGGTCTATGCCCACCGCCGGGACTACCACGACGTCCTCAAGAAGCGGCTCAAGCGGCTGGCCCGCTGGCTGATCGCCGAGGCCGGCGGCGACGTGAAGGTGTTCGTCGACACCGCGCCGGTTCTGGAGAAACCGCTGGCCCAGGCCGCCGGTCTCGGCTGGCAGGGCAAGCACACCAACCTGGTCAGCCGGCAGCACGGCTCCTGGCTGTTCCTGGGGGCGATCTACTCCACCCTGGCGCTGCCGCCGGATGCGGCGCACGCCGACCGCTGCGGCAGCTGCCGGCGCTGCCTGGCGGTCTGTCCCACCGATGCCTTTCCCGCCCCCTACCAGCTCGATGCCCGACGCTGCATCGCCTACCTGACGATCGAGCACCAGGGCCACATCGACGCCAGCTTCCGGCCGGCCATCGGCAACCGGGTGTTCGGCTGCGACGACTGCCTGGCGGTCTGCCCGTGGAACAGCTTCGCCGCGGCCGCGCGGGAGACCGCCCTGGCGCCGCGGACGGAACTGACCGCACCGCGCCTGAGCGATCTGCTGGCCCTCGACGAGACCGGCTTCCGGCGCCTGAGCGCCGGCACGCCGTTGCGCCGGCTTGGCCGCGCGCGGCTCATGCGCAATGCCCTGATCGCCGCGGGCAACAGCGGCGATGCCAGCCTGGCACCGGCGGCCGAGGCGCTGCTGACCGACCCCTCGCCCCTGGTGCGGGCGATGGCGGTGTGGGCGCTCGCCCGGCTGCTCGGCGCCGAGGCCCTGGCCGCGCTGCGCGCGCGCCATGCGCCGGGCGAGGCCGACCCGGCGGTGCAGGCGGAATGGGCCGCCTGACGGCGCGTTGCCGGCTCAGCCGCCGTCGCGCAACGCCGCCTGTTCCAGATAGGCCTGCGCGGCATCCCCGGCCGGCGTGCCGGCGTGCTCGCTGGCGACCCTGAGCCAGTCGGCCCGGGCACCGGCGCCATCGCCCAACGCCGCCCTGACCAGCCCACGTTCCAGTCGCGCCGAGGGGTTGCCCGGGGCCAGCCGGACCGCGTGCTCGGCCGCCGCCAAGGCTTCCTCGAGACGGCCCAGATGGCGCAGGGCGGCGGCCCGGAAGGCCGCGGCGTCGCCGTCGGCCGGCGCCAGGGCCAGCGCCCGGTCGAGGTCGGCCAGGGCGCCGGCATAATCCTTCAACTCGGCCAGCGCCCGCGCCCGGTCGACCAGCAGGGCCGGGTTGTCGGGCTCGCCCAGCAGGGCGAGGTCGATGGCCTGCCGGGCCTGCTCGGGCGAGCCCGCGAGCAGCCAGACGTTGGCCGCCTGGGCCAGCAGGTCGGCCGGCGACGGCCGGCTCTCCGGCGGCAGCCGGGCGGCCAGCGACTCCAGCAAAGTGGCCGCGCGCTCGTACTGCTCCGCCTGCAGCAGCGCCAGGGCGGCGCAATGCTGGGCCGCCGCACCACCGCCGACCGCCTGCCAGGATTGCGCCGCCTCGTAGGCCTCCCACGGCGCCCGGTAGGTCAGGGCGATGCAGGCCTTGTACTGCTGGGCATGGTCGACGCGCTCGGCCCGGACCGCGCCCGCCGGCGCCAGTGCCGGCAGGATCAGGGCCAGGACCAGGGCCGGGACCAGGCCGCCCGGCGGCGGGAGCAATTGTCGACACGGCCGCATCGCCCTAACTTCGTGTGCGGACGGTGGCGAGGCAAGCGTCGGAGCCGGCATGGCAGACATGAAGCTGTTCTGTTTCGGGCTGGGCTATACCGCGCAGGCGCTGATCCGCGCCCTGCCGGCGGGCTGGCAGGTGGCCGGCACCTGCCGCAGCGAGGAAACGGCCGCCGGGTTCCGCCGCGACGGCATTGACGCCCACGCCTTCGACGGCGACCGCCTGCCGGGCGAGGCCGCGGCCTGGCTTGCCGGCAGCAGCCACGTGCTGTCCTCGGTACCGCCGGGCCCGGGCGGCGATCCCATCATCGAGCATTTCGCGCCCGTCCTGGCGGCGAGCGACGGACTGCGCTGGCTGGGCTATCTCTCGACCACGGGCGTCTACGGCGACCGCGGCGGCGCCTGGGTCGACGAGACCACGCCGACGGTGCCGACCGGGCCGCGCGGCGCCCGGCGCGAGGCCGCCGAGCAGGCCTGGCTCGAGCTCTGGCACGCGCACGGGCGGCCGGTGCACCTGTTCCGCCTCGCGGGCATCTACGGCCCCGGGCGCAGCGCCCTCGACAGCGTGCGGGCCGGACGCGCACGCCGGGTGATCAAGCCGGGCCAGGTGTTCTCGCGCATCCATGTCGACGACATCGTCTCCGTGCTGCTGGCGTCGATGGCACGTCCGCGCGGCGGCGCGGTCTACAACCTGTGCGACGACGAAGCGGCACCGCCGCAGGACGTGATCGCCTATGCCGCCGAGCTGCTCGGGGTCCCGCCACCGCCCGAGGTGGCGTTCGACGACGCCGAGCTGAGCCCGATGGCGCGCAGCTTCTATGCCGAGAACAAGCGCGTGCGCAATCAGCTGATCAAGGAGGAGCTGGGCGTCCGCCTGGCCTATCCCAACTACCGGCTCGGCCTGCTGGCGCTGCTGGAAGCCGAGCGGCAGGCCGGCTGAGCCCGGTCTCAGGCTGCCGCCACGGCCTGCGCCAGGTCTTCCACGGTGTGGCACAGGCGGTCGATGTCGGCCGGTTCCGACAGCCGGTGATCGCCGTTCTTGACCAGGCTCACGGTGACGTCGTCGCCGCCCAGACGGTCGACCAGGTCCAGCGCCCCGCGCCAGGGCACGTCGGGGTCGCGCATCCCCTGCAGGATCCGCACCGGGCAGGTCACCTCGCCCGCCGCCGGCAGGGCCAGGTGCCGGCGGCCGTCCTCGATCAGCTCCAGGGTGATGGCATAGGGCTCGTCGGAGTATTCCGAGGGTTCGTGGTAGACACCGTCGCGTTGCAGCGTCTGCCGGACCTCTTCGGGGAAATCCTCCCACATGCGCTCGACGAAATCGGGGGCCGGGGCGATGCCGACCAGGCCGGCGACCCGCGCCGGCCGGCGCTGGGCCAGCAGCAGCATGATCCAGCCGCCCATGGACGAGCCGACGACGACCTGCGGACCGGTCGTCACCGCGTCCAGCACCGCCATCGCGTCGTCGGCCCACAGGCCGATGGTGCCGTCGGTGAAGCGGCCGCCCGACTGGCCGTGACCGCGATAGTCGAAACGGGTATAAGCACGACCGTTCCGGATACACGACGATTCCAGCGCCAGCGCCTTGGTCCCGGTCATATCGGACATGAAACCGCCGCAAAACAGCACCCCCGGGGTCTCCCCGGGGCTGTGATGGTAGGCGATCGCCGTACCATCCGGCCGTATCAACGTTTGTGGTTCGGTAACCGCATTCATGGTTAATTCGTCAGGCATGGTGGAAGCTCTGCAATCTAGCACCCGCTACGAGGGCGACAAGGCCGCAGGCGCGACGGTACTGCAGGTGCTGCCGGCGCTGGAAACCGGCGGCGTCGAACGCGGCACGGTGCAGGTCGCCTCGGCCCTGGCGACCGCCGGCTGGCGGCCCCTGGTGGCCTCGGCCGGGGGCGCCATGGTGCGCGAGCTCGACCGCTTCGAGGCCGAGCACTTCCAGCTGCCGCTGGCGAGCAAGAACCCGCTGCGCATGGTCGCCAATGCCGACAAGCTGGCCGCCCTGATCAACGGCCAGGGCATCGACCTGGTGCACGCCCGCAGCCGCGCCCCGGCCTGGAGCGCGTTGAGCGCCGCCCGGCGCACCGGCAAGCCGTTCGTCACCACCGTGCACAGCCCGTACGGCCATAACTGGCTGAAGCACTACTACAACGCGGTGATGACCAAGGGCGACCGGGTGATCGCCATCTCCGACTTCGTCGCCGACTACGTGCGCCGCCACTACCGGGTCGACGACGACCATCTGGTGACGATCCCGCGCGGCATCGACATCGACCTGTTCAATCCCGGCGCGGTCAGCGCCGAGCGGATCATCGCCCTGTCGCAGAGCTGGAACCTGCGCGCCGACCACCCGGTGGTGATGCTGCCGGGCCGGCTGACCCGCTGGAAGGGCCAGGGCGTGCTGCTGGAGGCGCTGGCCCGGCTCAAGCGCCAGGACTTCGCCTGCGTGCTGGTCGGCAGCGACCAGGGCCGCCATGGCTACCGGGCGGAACTGGAAGCCAAGGTGCGCGCCCTCGATCTGGAATCCGTGGTCTGGATCGCCGATCACTGCCGCGACATGCCGGCCGCCTACATGCTGGCCGACGTCGTGGTCTCGGCCTCGACCGAGCCGGAAGGCTTCGGCCGCGTCGCCGTCGAGGCCCAGGCCATGGGCCGTCCGGTGATCGCCACCGATCACGGCGGCGCCCGCGAAACCGTGCGTCCGGGCGAAACCGGCTGGCTGGTGCCGCCGGGCGATGCGGAGGCGCTGGCGACGGCGATCGAATTCGCCCTCTCGCTGGCACAGGACGACCGCGCCTGGATTGCCGCCAACGCCCGCAGCAATGCCGTCGACAACTTCTCCGTGGCGCTGATGACCGACCGGGTATTGTCGGTCTATGCCTCCCTGCTCGGCTGAGATGGCGGCGCCTGAGATCCTCATCATCCGGCATGGCGCCCTGGGCGACATGATCCAGTCGCTGGGCCCGTTCGAGGCGATCCGCCGCCACCATGCCGATGCCCGCATCACCCTGCTGACGACAGCGCCTTTCGCCGCCCTGGCCGAGGCCTGTCCGTGGATCGACGAGGTCTGGCTCGACCCGCGGCCGGGCTGGCGCCAGCCGGCCGCCTGGCTGGCCCTGCGCCGCCGCCTGTCGAGCCGGCGCTTCGAACGGGTCTACGATCTGCAGACCTCCGGTCGCTCGTCGCTCTATTTCCATCTGTTCCCCCGCCGGCACCGGCCGCAGTGGTCGGGCATCGCCGTCGGCGGCTCGCATTTCCATGCCAATCCGCACCGCGATCACATGCATACCCTCGACCGGCAGCGCGACCAGCTGCGCCTGGCCGGAATCGACACGGTGCCGGCGCCGGACCTGTCGTGGTTCGACGCCGACATCGCGGCGTTCGCGCTGCCGGCCGACTTCGCCCTGCTGGTACCGGGCGGTTCGGCCCATCGTCCCGGCAAGCGTTGGCCGGCGTCGGCCTATGCCGCGCTGTGCGGCCGGCTCGATGCGCACGGCCTGACGCCGGTCCTGCTGGGCGGGCCCGACGAAGCCGGGCTGGCGGCCGAGATCGCCGCGCAGGCCGGCGTGCCGGTGCGCGACCTCAGCGGCCGCACCGACTTCGCCGCCATCGCCACGCTCGCCCGCGCCGCCCGCGTTGCCGTCGGCAACGACACGGGCCCGATGCATATCGTCGCCGCCGCCGGCTGTCCGTCGGTGGTGCTGTTCTCAGACGAGTCCGAACCGCGGCTGTGTGCGCCGCGCGGCCGCGCCGTGCGCGTGCTGCAGCAGCCGCGGCTGGCCGACCTCGCGGCGGACCAGGTCTGGGCCGAGGCCGAGAAGTTGCTGGCCAGCGACGCCATGCCGACGCAGGCACGGGCATGAGCAGGCGGCCGGACAAGCCGGCGGCGGGCGGGCTGCGCGGCCGGGCGCTGCTGAACGACAGCCGCCATACCAGGTCGACGGCCTTCACCCGCGCGGAACGCGACCGCTTCGGCCTGCGCGGCCTGCTGCCCTACAACGTCTCCGACCTTCACACGCAGCAGTCCCGGGTGCTCGCCAACCTGCGGCGCAAGCCATCCGACATCGAGCGCTACGTGCAGCTCAACGCCCTGCTCGAGCGCAACCAGACGCTCTACTACCGCACCCTGATCGACAACATCGAGGAGCTGCTGCCGCTGGTCTACACCCCGACCGTGGGCCAGGCCTGCAAGCAGTTCGCGCACATCTTCCGCAAGACCCAGGGCTTCTACATCACCCCCGAGGACCGCGGCCAGGTGCGGGCGATGCTCGACAACTGGCCGGAAGACGACGTCCGGGTGATCGTCGTCACCGACGGCGAGCGCATCCTCGGCCTCGGCGACCTGGGCGCCAACGGCATGGGCATCCCGATCGGCAAGCTGGCGCTCTATGTCGCCGGCGCCGGCATCCACCCGCAGCAATGCCTGCCGGTGATGCTGGATGTCGGCACCAACAACGAAGCCCTGCGGTCCGATCCGCTGTACCTGGGCTACCCGCAGGGCCGGCTGACCGGCGCGGACTACGACGCGCTGGTCGAGGAGTTCGTCGTCGCCGTACAGGACAAGTTCCCGCAGGCGCTGATCCAGTTCGAGGACTTCCTCACCCCCAACGCCTATGCCCTGTTGCACCGCTACCGCGACCGCGTGCTCTGCTTCAACGACGACATCCAGGGCACCGCGGCGGTCACCCTGGCCGGGGTGTACGCATCGACGCGGCTGTCGGAGATCCCGTTCCGCGACCTGACGGTGATGTTCCTCGGCGCCGGCTCGGCCGCCACCGGGATCGCCGACCTGCTGGTCGCCGCCCTGCGCGCGGAAGGCCTGAGCGAGGCCGAGGCCCGCCGGCGGCTCTGGTTCGTCGACGTCAACGGTCTGGTGGTCGCCGGCCGCGACTACCTGATGCAGCACAACCTGCCCTACGCCCATGACCATGCGCCGCTCGACTTCGCCGCTGCGGTCGACGCGATCCGCCCCGACGTGCTGATCGGCGCCACCGGCGCGCCCGGCACCTTCACCAAAGACATCGTTCAGCGCATGGCCCGCCACAACGCGCGCCCGACCATCTTTGCCCTGTCCAACCCGACCGACCGCGCCGAATGCACCGCCGAGCAGGCCTACGCCTGGACCGACGGCCGGGCGATCTTCGCCAGCGGCAGTCCGTTTGCGCCGGTGACATGGAACGGCCGGACCTACCGGCCGGGCCAGGGCAACAACGCCTACATCTTCCCCGGCATCGGCCTGGGCGCGGTGGCCGGCGCCGCGCGCCACATCAGCGACGAGATGTTCCTCGCCGCCGCCCGCATCCTTGCCGACGAGGTCGGCGAGGACGACCTTGCCGTCGGCGCCATCTACCCGCCGCTGCCGAAGTTGCGCCAGGCCTCGGCCCGGATTGCCGCCGGTGTCGCCCGCACGGCGCAAAGCGCCGGCCTGAACCGCAGCGAACTGCCCGACGATATCGACGGCTACGTGCGCGAGCTGATGTACGACCCCGGCTACGACTGAGGCTTGTTGGCCGGCCTGTCCCGGGCGCAGATGCGCTGCAGGGCGCGCCACTGACGCGCCGACAGGACTGGCCGGCCCTCAGTCGCCTCGGCGTCGATGCGCGCCGCGCGCTCGGCCAGTTGCGGATGCGTGCCCAGGTAGTCGGGCAGCCGGAACCAGTCCTGACCGTTGGCCGCCGTGCGCGCATCCATCGTTATGAAGAACCGGCGCAGCCCGGACGCACCGATACCGCGGTCCCGCAGGCGCGCCACCGCATAGCGATCCGCCTCGAGCTCCATGTCCCGGCTGTAGGACAGCAACAGCAGGGCGCCGCCGACGCTGGCCGCGGTCTCGACAAAGCCGCCGCCGAAGAAGGTATCGAGCAGAAAGGTCGTGCCGAGCGCCCGTACCGCACCCTGGGTGGGATGACGGCCGGCGACATGGCCAAGCTCGTGGGCCAGCACGCCGGCGACGGCGCTGGCGTCACCGGCCTGTTCGAGCAGGCCGCGCGTCAGCAGGATGCGCCCGCCGGGCAAGGCGAAGGCGTTGACGATCTCGACGTCAGCGACGCTCACCCGAACCGGCAGGCCGAGCCCTGCCCCGCTGGTCAAATCGGCGGTCAGCGCCGCCAGTGCCGCCGTGCCCGCTTCCGTTTCGCACCTGCCCCAGTCGTCGTGGAACTGCGCGGCGATGCGGTCGCCCGCCGACACCAGCCATTCGGCCGGCAGCCAGACGGCGACCGCGGCCGACATGCGTGGCACGCCGAACCACAGGGCAGCCGCGAAAGCGACGGTCAGGACCGTACCGCCGGCGACCCAGGCCAGGGTGCGCCGGGCCCGGGTTCGCTGGAACAGCTCCGGCGCCGCGGTGCGGAGCGCGTCCCGGAAGGCTGCATCCTCGACCACGAGGCGAGCCGAGCCGCCCGCGGCCGGCGCAAGTACCAGCCGGCCATCGCCCGCGGCCGCCGGCACCACCCGCACCTGCACCAGCGGCCAGACGTCGAGCTGCGTGCCGTCGCCGGCGATCAGCTCCAGCCACGTCGACGACAGGCCGACCGCGACCGCGTGGCGTGCCGCCGTCCGACCGTCGAAGTAGGCCGCCCGGTAGCGTGTGGTGGTCACACCGAGCCCATGTCGAAGGCTTCCGCCAGGCCTTCGCCGACCCGCGGCGCCGTAGCCGCGGACTGATGGATCGTCGCCGGATCGAGACTGCCGGCAACCGCCAGGTGGCGGCAGAAGAAACGGAAGTTGCGCAACTGAACGAACGGCATCGCCAGCCCCAGCGTGAGCAGAATCAGCAGCAGGTTGCCCATGAACAGGCCGATCGTCTCCGGCGTGCTGGCACGGAAGGCGAATGTCAGCTCCCGGAACGCGGTCGCATCGGCCAGGCGCGCGTACTCGCGCGTCTTGTAGAAGGCCAACGGAATCGTGGCGGCAAAGGCGAGCACGGCGTAACCGACCGCGAGCAAGACGACGGGAAGCAGTTGGACCAGGCCCGGACTCGCCTCGCCGAGGTTCTCCAGAGCCCACCCGAACTGTGACCCCACGACGACAGCCACCGAGCTGGCGAGGGCGCCGACGGGCACCAGCAGGAGCGCGGCGATCGTCAGGGCCCCGAAGAACGGCCCATACAGCCGGCGGGCCGGCAGCCGACAGGCGAAAGTCTGATCGCCGACGGCGGTCTCGCGCATCAGTCGCGACAGCAAGCGCGCCCGGGTGAAGGGATAGGCCAGGCCGATGCTGAACACATTGAGCAGCATCAGGCCGAGGTAGATCAGGCCGTATCTCACCGACGAGCCCTGCATGGTGCCGCGGATGCCGCGCCACAGCGTGCGGCTGAGGCGATAGCGGCGGGCGCGGTAGATCGCCATGCCGATCAGGCACAGGATGGCGAGGTAGGCAATCAGACCGGCACCGAAGACCGCCGGGTGATCGGGTGCCAGCAGCAGCGGCAGTCCCTGGGTGAGGAACAGCAGCGGCACGATCACCACGAACAGGATGAAAACGAAGCCGAGGAACAGCTCCATCCCGACGCCGGTGTATTCCAGCGGCTCGTCCATGAACCGGGTCGTCCGCCAGAGGTAGCGGCGCACGTTGGTCCGGCCCCAGAAGCGGTAGATGGTCAGCGTGATCAGACCGAGCAGCACATTGCGCAAGACGATCGGCAGCAGTTCGCGGTGCTGGCCGGCTTGGCTGAAGCGCGGACCGGCCACCGCCGCCGGCGCGCCGGCTTCGAGGGAACGACCATCGCTGTCACCCATGGCTCAGGACTCGTTTGCGCAACTACGCCGGGAATGCCCCGGCGGGAACTTTCCTTTCGAGCATACACCAGGACAACGG
>Ga0056121_1000120_pt1 | contig 36618 bp, 38 predicted proteins | sample WorMetHEROISLAND_FD_83872 | JGI IMG/M metagenome (GOLD analysis project Ga0056121, IMG submission 83872) | Marine gutless worms symbiont microbial communities from Max Planck institute for Marine Microbiology, Germany - Olavius sp. 1 HERON ISLAND ...
AGAGAGGCCTGGACGATCTCTTTGATCAGGGGAGTTAGGACACCGCCTGCTCCGGTTCAGAGACTTACCTTTGAGAATCTCATCATAAGCCTGTTTGCGAAAAGTTTCGAAATCGACGGGGTTCCCATCTTTGTCCGTTGTTTTTGCCATGTCGTACTCCTTAAGATAATAATAACCTACTTGAGGTTTGACACAGTTGATTGAACATACCCTTTTCTCAATCCGCTTGGGGCTTGATGCGCTCTCAAGCGAACAGTCTCTGCTCAACCCTCACAACAGCAGAGCCGCCGGGCAACGAGGTCGTATGGCAATCTGATCGCTGGGTTATCCCGGATGCGGTGAAGGCAAGAAGGGCACGAAAAAACGAGACGGGCTGCTTCTGGATAGCGATTGCGTAATGCTTGATGACTACCCGCTAGCAGATAAAACGGCCTGGAAAACCTACCGCCAAGCGCTGAGAGATGTGCCACGGCAGACGTCATCTTCAAGCAGTATTACTTGGCCGATAGCGTCGGCAAAAAACTAAAATTTCGGAAATTCTCATTTTGAATGCAAAGTTGCAATAGACCAAAATTCCGAAGCTGGCTATACTACGCCGACTTTTTTGTATAACCCCCAATAGGTAAATATTCGTTTAGAAAATTTTCACCAAACGGGATTGCTGTTGTTTAGGTAGGAATGTATGAGCTTTGATATTGAAAAACTGCGTAATATTGGAATTAGTGCTCACATTGACTCAGGGAAGACGACGCTTACGGAGCGCATTCTGTTTTTCTGCCAAAAAATTCATTCTGTCCATGAAGTGCGCGGTAAGGATGGAGTTGGAGCCACCATGGATTTCATGGAGCTTGAAAAGGAGCGCGGTATTACGATTGTTTCTGCCGCAACCAATGTTGACTGGAAGGATCACTCCATCAATATTATCGATACTCCCGGTCATGTCGATTTCACAATAGAGGTGGAAAGAGCTTTGCGTGTTCTGGATGGGGCCATCCTGGTTCTTTGTTCGGTAGGTGGTGTTCAAAGCCAGTCCATCACCGTTGATCGCCAACTGAAGCGCTATAACGTGCCCAGGGTGGCCTTTGTTAACAAAGCCGATCGCACTGGCGCGGACCCTTACAAGGTTTGCCGGCAACTTGCAGACAAACTTGGGCTAAATTCCGTGATGATGCAGGTTCCAATCGGGCTGGAAGAAAGACATAGAGGCGTGGTGGATATTGTCAGCATGAAGGCAATCTACTTCGATTCCAATGAGGCCCGCGGAATTCGCATTGCGGAACTGCCAATTGAGCTCCAGGCTGAGGCGGCGGAGAGACGTGAAGTTATGCTGGAAGCTCTCACCATGTTTGACGACCAATTAATGGAGAGGGTGATGGATGGTGATGAAATCCCGGAGAATCTCATCCACAAGGCTGTTCGTGCTGGCACCCTGACAAACAAATTGGTTCCCGTTTACCTTGGGAGCGCATACAAAAACAAGGGTGTCCAGCCCCTGCTGGATGCTGTTGTTCGCTATCTGCCCTCTCCGACGGATGTTGTTAATGAGGCCCTTGATCTAGGCAAGATCGAAAAAAAAACAAACCTCCAGCCTGATCCCATGAAGCCGCCCGTCGCACTGGCGTTCAAGCTGGAAGATGGGCAGTATGGACAGCTGACATATATACGAATTTATCAGGGAGCCATCAGAAAGGGCGCTGAACTGTACAATGTTCGCAGTCAGCGAAAATTCAAGGTTGGACGCCTTGTTCGAATGCATTCCGATTCAATGGAGGATATTACCGAGGCAGGTCCCGGGGATATAGTTGCGCTCTTCGGTATTGATTGCGCCTCAGGAGATACTTTTTGCGGGTCCGGGTTGAAACTTTCAATGACATCCATGTATGTTCCCAATCCAGTTATTTCCCTGTCAGTGAAGGCGAAAAATAAATCGGCATCGGATAAGATGGCTAAGGCTCTGGGCCGTTTCACCAAGGAGGATCCGACATTTCGCAGTTATGTGGATGCGGAAACGCGTGACACCATTGTCCAGGGAATGGGGGAGCTGCATCTTGAAATCTATATGGAGCGAATGAATCGCGAGTACAATATCGAGGTGGAAACTGGGGCGCCCCAGGTGGCCTATCGTGAGGCGATAACCAGAAGAGTGGAATGGGAATATACCCACAAAAAGCAGACGGGCGGCAGTGGTCAGTACGCAAGGATAATTGGGACCATGGAGCCCTACGAGGAAGAAAACTATACTTTCGAAAACAGGGTGAAAGGAGGGAGTATCCCCATTGACTACATCCCCTCGTGTGATAAGGGCTTCCAAAGTGTGATGCAAAAGGGCCCTTTATTGGGTTTCCCGATTATTAACGTGAAGATGACAGTTGTGGATGGGGACTCACATCCTGTTGACTCCTCGGATATGGCCTTCCGGACAGCCGCAGTCTTGGGTTTCAGGGAGGCCTATAAGAGGGCGGACCCCACCATTCTCGAGCCGATAATGAAGGTTGTGGTGGAAGGGCCAACCGAGTTCCAGGGCAGTGTATTTGGTAGCATAAACCAGCGTCGGGGTGTTATACTGTCCTCACAGGAAGAAGCGTATAATTGCACGGTGGAGGCGGAGGTTCCGCTTAGCGAGATGTTCGGTTACTCCACAACGCTGCGCTCCTCCACCCAGGGCAAGGCGGAGTTTACAATGGAGTTTGCAAAGTTTGCGAGGGTGCCTCAATCGATCGCTGAAGAATTGATTAGGAGCGCGGATGAGGCTCGGAAGTCCGGCAAATAGGGGGATCTTGTGGTAAAGGGTGAGCTGATCAGAAAGAGCCCGCTTCGGAAATTCGATAAATCGATCAGAGGCGGATTGGGCCGGGGGAATATTGGCATTATTGCCTCCCGCAGGGGTATTGGGAAAACCGCATGTCTTGTACATATTGCCACCGACAAGCTGATTGCCGGGCAGCGGGTTATCCATGTTTCCTATGCGAAAAGGGTGGATCACATCATTAGTTGGTATGAGGACATTTTTAAGGAGATTAGTCAGAAGCGCGATTTGGAAAACGCGATGGAAATTCATGATGAGATAGTTCACAACCGCGTAATTATGAATTTCAGCCAGCATGGCATTTCTGTCGCACAGGTTATCTCAGGTCTCTCGGCTATGATGGAAAATGGGCAGTTGAATACAGAGGTTATCGTTGTTGACGGTTATGACTTTACTCAAGCTGATTACCGGGATGTTTCAGCATTCAAAAAATTCGCCTTCGACAGGGAGGTGGAACTCTGGTTTACGGACGATTACCCCGGAGACAGCGCTGACACCCCTGTGCTCAGTGATGAGGGTATACCAGCCAATTTGATTCCCTTCCTTGATCTAATAGGCATAATCGTCGTCTTGAAAGCTGAAAAGGACTATCTTCATTTGTATCTGGTGAAGGATCATGAGGAAGTCAACATGAAGGATCTCCCACTTAAATTGGATCCGAGCACCCTGCTGATCGCAGAGGTATAATATGCTTCCGGGAAGATTGAATCTCACAAGATCATGACTCGGAGAATCTCGTATCAGGTAAGATTTGGAGTTCCTACCGAGTTCGGAGGCCGAGAGCACATGCTTGCCTCAGTCGATTCAGCTCTCGGAGCAATCGAGGGGTTTGATCGCCTGGTTGCAAATTCCATAGGCTTGGAGCTAATCTACAAGAGAGAGCTCAAAGAGATTGGAGCCGCGTATTTCGACTATGAGGTGACGCTCTTCCTGATTTGGCCAGCTCAGATGCAATTTGGCGGCTCCCCAAAGCTAAGTTCCATCAGCTTCGTTATAGGTCAGGTTCACCAGTTTTTGCTTAAGTCGCTTGGATCTGATTCAGTGGATGTTGGTGAATTTATCGATAACTGGGATAAATGGGCCGGGAAGGTGAAATTTGCGAATTCTTTCACCTATCTTGCCCCGTCCGCGGAGCGTCTCCAGCCATTGCTCGATAGTTTTGCCAGGGTTGCTCATGGCCTTGATGTTTTTATTACCTAAGACGCTCGTCTGCTATTTGGAAGTCGTTTTTGCCTAATTCTTCTGTCCCCTAATTTCCTTTTCTCGCTGTTTTCCCCTGTTGAAGCGCCGAGAACGATGATTTTCTGCTCGGTCGCGGCGACTTCCTGCCTAATGCGCTCATATCGGTTCAAGCCCTTCACATAGTCGTTTATCGGGCTGCTCAGCTGTTTGGGCTTATCGAAAAAAAGTCCGAATATGTTTCATCTAAAAAAATATCGAAAAATTATGTAGTCTATGGAAGATTCTCATTCAGGGAACTATTATTCGTGTAGGAGGACTTCATGTTCGATTTGGATGAACCCATCGATTCCGAGAACGGCGATGAAGAAACCGATGACAGAGAGCTGTCCTTAGAAGATCTCGAGAACATGGAAAACGAAGGAGATCGTCAGCCTGGCAGCTTTGTGGATGAAGATGGCTGGGGTGATTCCTTCGATGACTTGGATGGAGGAGCATGGGAAGATCGGTATAACGATGAGGAGGTAGAGCGAGATCCATGGGAGCTCGGATAAAAAAGTGAGGGGCAGGCGCAGTGAGTTAATCGACAGACTGCAATATACCTTCATCCGGGGCACATATCGGGAAATAGATGCCCTAATCGCCGCGCTGCACGGCAAGAGCAATTTCGAGAACATATGTGAGGAGCTTTTTCAGGGATGCTCGATAGCTGACAATGGATATCTGATTCCCGCCGGCTTCTTCTCGGATGAGGATGGATCGGCCTCCTTGCAATATGTGATGTATGAATTACTGGGCCGCTCTCCGGATACCTTCTTGTTGAAACACAGAGTTACCAGAGTAAAATTTATTCGAAGCCGACTTAGTGGAATGTTCCGCTTCCCCTTGAAGTTGTTTTCATTACCCCGTTTACAGGTGCTGATCGTGCGTGATATGGGAATTAACCGGTTTCCCACGTTTACCAGCATCAATAGAACTATTACGGCCGTTGATTTGGAAGGGAATGAAATCGAGACCTTCCCCGATGAGCTCCTTTGTCTGCCAAATCTGTCTATTTTGAACCTTTCCTACAATGAGTTAGAGAAGATTCCGGATGCTCTATGCAGATTAAAACATCTGCGGGTTTTAAGCCTCAAAGGCAATATTATCAGGGAAATCCCCAAGGACTGGCACAAGATGCAAAATCTTCGTATTCTAGATATGTCTATGAACCGTCTGGAGATTGTTCCGGATTCCCTGCGCGCACTCGGAGCACTTAGGAATTTGAGGCTGTCATTTAATGATCTTCCGGCTTCCATTGAGGCGTATTGGGAAAGGAGTATTGCAAAGGAGAGTAGGGGGGAACAGTCCTCCCAAGGAATTAGCAGCTATGTATCTTCCCAATATTTCAAAGGATCGTTATGAAACCGATCCGACTCACCACCGTCGCTATTCGTCTCGGAACATGTTTACCGGTGCAGTTTGGTTTTACCTGCAGTACATAATCCTGGTTATTTGTTCAGGAATAAAGTTCTTTTTTGTGAAAGATCCTCAACGTGCGGTTGTGCGGCAAGCGCTCCTCGCAATGCGGATTGTGGAGGGGCAGGGGGCGCATCTGACATTTGAAGGGATGAACAAGTATCCGGCCGAGAGGGGGCCCTATGTGTTTGCCTGCAATCACATGGGCGCCTTGGAAGTAAATGCCCTGCCGGGATTGATTGCCTCAAGAATCCCCATGACCTTCGTAGTTAAGGACAGTCTGCTGAAAACACCGTTTTTCGGAAAGGTTTTACGCAGGCTAGGGGCTATTCCCGTTAGAAGATGCCATCCTGGCGAAGATTTGATGCAGGTTATCAGGGTTGGCGAAGAAAAACTCTCTAAGGGCATTTCCGTGATCCTTTTTCCGGAAGGCACCCGTCAGAACGTCTTTTCACCCCGACGCTTCAACAGCCTGGCCATCAAGCTCGCTCTTAAGGCGGAAGTGCAGATTGTTCCCGTTGCCCTCAAGACGGATTTTTGGGGGACCGGCAAACTGATAAAGGATTTTGGAGCTCTAAACAGGGATAGCCGGGTAAACATAGCTTTTGGGGATCCAATTTTGCCCAGTGGACGGGGAAAATTAGAGCAGCAAATGATTGTGGATTTTATCTCGAACCATCTTCGTGAGTGGGGTTCGCCGGTGGATGCGGCTTAAAACAGCGACTTTCGTGGATACCCTGTGGATAACCTGGGGAAAGTTGGATATGCACGAGATTCCGCAATTTCCTCATTCTTTAGCCGAATTGATTCAACGAACCCAAATATGCCCGATTAACGATCCTTTTCAACTGAGATTTTGTGTTTTTTTGAGCGGCTTCCGCATATTTTTCTCGTCGGTAGACAGAGAATCCTGGTCGCGTGTCATCTCTGCGCCCCAGAATGTGGGTGCTTTGTCTGTGGATAACTTGTGGACAACCTTGGAGTATTCGGGAATACCGGGGACGGCATGGATGCTTCAGCCCGGCAGTGTTCCGTCAAGTGAACACCTCTAAAAACGGCGTTTCCAGGTTGGATTCGATGTGATCTTGAGTGTTTTGTAGTTTCGCAAGCGGTGTGAAACTTTTCCGTGTCGTCAGTCTTTTGACTTCTTTCGTGGTTTTGTTTTCTCGTCGGCTATGCCAAGATAGATTGTTTCCCGATCCAGACCATTCGGCGCATAGGCGATGTTAGTCATAGCAATCTTGATCCTGGCCCGTTCTATGCCAATGGTCCGGATGAATAACCCCATGATGTTTTTCTGATGGGCAGAGACATGTTCAACTCTGCACCGAACCTTTGAGCGTGCTGCATTGGACTTTTGCAGTTGGGAGTTGAAATCTTTGGAAGCTGTGCGCTGATCACAACATCTTCCCGCCGATGGCCAGAATTCTAAGAAATTTGGTTTTAGCACTGCTTCCAGTTTCCACAACTTATCACTTGATTCAAACCCCGTTTAGGCCGCATCTTTGCTCTGTATGATGGATTGGATATGGATAGCTGTTTTGACCCTGCTCCCTGTCACCGAACTCAGAGGAGGTCTGCCATACGCGTTAGCCCTAGGCACCCCCTGGGCTCTGGCCTATCCGTACTGCGTATTGCTCAACTTCCTCGTAGCCCCAATTGCCTACCTGTTTTTGGACAGCGCTCACAAGTTATTTTGCCGCTGGCAATTCTACTCCACAATATTTGATAGGCTTGTCGAGCGGGCCCGAAGGAAACTAACAAAGCAAGTTGAACGCTTCGGATTCTGGGGCGTTGCCGTATTCGTAGGCATCCCTCTACCAATCACCGGGGCGTGGACCGGCACTCTGGGCGCCTGGGTACTCGGGCTCAGCAGGTGGAAAACCATGCTTTCCGTTCTGATTGGAGTTGCCATATCGGGATTAATCGTATCGGCCGTGGTATTATTCGGGATAGAGGCGCTGGATTTTCTTATCAAACACAGGTGACAGAGGACAAACCCTCAATCCCGGAAGCGTTGCCAAGCTGCCGAAAAAAGCTCACAGCCGTTTTATTTTCCCATCCCATGACGCTGTAAGAATTCCACGGCCCCCTTTAGCACTCTTTTCCCGGCTTCATAAGTAATTCTCTCCAGGGCTTCATGATAGGTTAACCACACTCGCTCAAGAATTTCTTTGCCGTCCGGGAGGTTCCCCTCGTTCTGCCGCGCGGCAGCAGCCATGGCGGTTCCAGCGTTCAGCCTCTGACTTTCATTGGGAGCGCCAATCCTCCTTCCCAGATAGTACACAACCTCCTTTCTGCGCCCATTGGGCAGATCCCAGGTTTCGTTCATTTGAAACCCATTTATCAATATCACATCGATGTTGCCCTCTTCACGGATCTCCCTTATAGCCGTTTCAAATGGTGTTTCACCGGGATTGGCATGTCCCTTCGGATGGCTCCAGTGCTGCCCGTTCGAGTGCTGAACCAAAAGGAATTTCTGCTCATTGTCAACAACCACCGCCCCCCAGGACCGATCGATTTCCATTATCCGATTTTCTCTAGGTCATATGGAGTTAACTGATAGACATAGTAGTTGAGCCAGTTGGAAAACAGTAAGTGCGCATGGCTGCGCCATTTGATAACAGGATACCCATTTGGATCGTCATTGGGGAAATAGTTACGCGGAATGGGGGGATTGTCCCCCCGCTTCAAATCACGTTCATATTCTTCCTTGAGAGTAAGAGGATCGTATTCGGAGTGCCCAGTGACAAAAATCCGCCTTCCATCCTTGGCAATCACAATGTAAATGCCTGAATCCTTGGATTCCGAAACTATCAGAAGGTCTTCTACGCCTTCAATATCACTTCGCCTCACCTCAGTGTGTCTGGAATGCGGCGCATAAAACTGATCGTCAAAACCACGGACAAGGGGTACCTTGGCATCTACAACACTGTGTCGAAACACGCCTGAAATCTTTCTTTCCACCGGATGCTTGGGGATGCCGTAGTGATAGTAAAGCCCTGCCTGCGCCGCCCAGCATATGTAGAGCGTGCTATACACATGTGTCTGCGCCCAGTCCAATATCTTTGAAATCTCATCCCAATAATCAACTTTTTCAAAATCCAGGGTTTCAACAGGCGCACCTGTAATAATCAAGCCATCGAATTTGAAATTTCTTATGTCCTCGAAGGACCTATAGAAGATGTCCAAATGTTCCCGGGGAGTATTCTTGGACTCATGAGAAATAGGCAGTATCAGCTCTACCTCGCACTGAAGAGGAGTGTTTGAAAGCATGCGCAAAAGCTGGTTTTCGGTAACTATCTTAAGCGGCATTAAATTCAGAATAAGTATCTTTAATGGCCGTATATCCTGATGTGAGGCCCTGGAAGCAGGCATCACAAAAATGTTCTCCCTTCCCAGCACCTTAATTGCAGGCAGGCCGTCTTGAATGGTTATCGGCACGGACGCCCCTCCAAATGCAGATTATTCAGATCATCGATTATTGGGACAAGTTATTTTGAAAATCAACCCTAGCCCCTCACAAATGGATTGCTGCGCTTTTCACTCCCAACCCTAGTTGAAGGGCCATGTCCCGGATATATAATTGTTGAATCATCCAAACTGTATATCTTAGTTTGAATGGACTCTGCCAACTGATCGAAATCACCGCCCGGAAGATCGGTGCGCCCCACGGAATCCCGAAATATCAGGTCTCCAACAAAGCAAATCGAATGGCCTGGAATGTAATATGCCAGTGAATCTGGTGTGTGCCCGGGCACCCCGAGTACCTCGATTTCGAGTCCAGCCACCGATACTCTGGCTCCTTCTGCCAATAAAACTGAAACCCTTCCTCTCGGATACTCATCGACATAGCCCCCAAGCATATCAAAGGTTTGAGGATTAGCAATCTCATCCTGTGAGGCGCTATGGGCATAAATGGGAATATCATCCTCGGCGAAGTACCCAATATCCAGGATATGATCGAAATGCGAATGTGTAACAAGAACGGCCTCAAGTCGGCGCCCTGTCTTCTTTAGTACAGTGCCGACGATGTCAAAACAACCCTGGGGAGCGTCTAATAGAATTACTCCCTTATTGGCATTCAATCCGACGAGATATGCATTCGTTTCAAGGGCACCGCAGGTTAAGGTCTTAAAAAAAAGCATAGGCTGATAGCTTTTGGCTATTCGAGCTTCCAAGAATCCCGGGCATCATAGACTAAAACGAGTCGACAGAATATCTATTTTGGAATTCAGAAGCGCGATATCTTCACTGTCCAACCAATGCTCGGGCGGAAATTGCAGCTTGACTGGATTAATTGGAGCTCCATAGTAATGAACCTCATAGTGGCAGTGGGGCCCGGTTGAAACACCAGTGGAGCCTACATAGCCGATAACCTGACCTTGGATTACCCGAGCCCCAGCATAAATTCCGGGGGCAATTCTGCTAAGATGGGCATACATGGTATCATAGTGATTCGCATGGGAAATTTTAACCCTAAGGCCATAGGAGTTATGCCAACCCGCAATCAGAATCTTTCCATCCCCAGCCGCCATAATCGGGGTTCCAGTTCGAACTGCAAAATCAATGCCATAGTGCAGACCTTCAAAGTTGAGTGCCGGAATTTTCCGATATCCAAAGCCTGATGAAATACGGGCGCCATCGACCGGTGTTTTCAATAGAGTCCTTCTAACGGATTTTCCATCCGATTCGTAATAATCAATCTCCCCATCCAGTTTCGTGTGCTGCCAAAAACTGACATCCTTCTCGTTGCCTTCCAACCTTGCATATATCAAATCGCCGGCAGACATGTATTCATCGTCGTGGTCATATATTTTTTCATAGAGAATAATCAGCCTGTTGCCAGGCTTGATATCCCGCTGAAAATCGACATTGAAACTGAAAAGCTCTATTGCTTTCATCACAACTGAGGAGGGCACGTCATTATTCCTGGCGGTTTCAAAGAGAGAGCTCTCGATAGTGGCAGTGGATATTGTGGGAACCGAATAGGTATCCGTGATATCCTCTTCGACTCGCCAGGAATTCCCGTCATATTTTGTTCTAACGGTCCGATCAAAATTGACTTTCAGCTCAACTTCTTCTATCCGCCCATTCTCGGAAGACTTGACAAGCACCTTTTGTCCCGCGAGAATTTTCCTCATATCCAGTACCTGACTGAGACTGTCCATGATATCAAAAACGACAACCGCTGAATAATCGACACTCAATAAGAGGCCGGACAGGGATTCGCCTCGGGTGAGTTTCAGAACAGCCTTGTTGTAGCTATTACTATTCGGGATTGTGGAAGGCCGCGCAATATCAATAAGCTCTCCACTAGCCGATTCACTCACCTCTTCAGCCTTCACACCGACTGCTGCATGAATTGGATAATAGAAAACAGCTATTAACGCAAAAACAAGAAAGGCGGTAAATAAATAGCCGTGCGTAAAGATAAACTTCGATACAGTCATGTGCATCACCCTCTAAAAGTGCAGCTAGTGACATAGGCAAGAAGGCGATTCTTGTCCTGGCTGCTAAGCCTGGCTTTGATTACAAGCCACTTATCGTTGTATTTTTCGCTTAGTACCGTCGATTCCCTGTGCAGCTTGGCCCTCAAATCCCACCTGCTGGGAGGCAGATTCAAAGTTACTACCGGATAATCGGCATCCAAAGTTTCAGCAAACATTTTCAGCAGTTTTTCAATTCCCTCCCCACTTCTCGCTGACACCAACAAGGCATCGGGATATCTCATGCAAAGCTCTTCCCGCGTGTGCTTACCTAATCTATCGGCTTTATTAAGAACAAGTATTTGTTTTTTGTCACCGGCATTGAGCTCTCGCAGCGCCTTGTTCGTAACCCGAATATGCTCATCCAACTCGATGCTGCTCGCGTCAACCACTAGGAATAGCACATCGGCATGAAGGGCTTCTTCCAAGGTGGATTTAAATGCCTCGATAAGACCGTGGGGGAGTTTTCTGATAAATCCAACAGTGTCGGTAATAAGCAGTTCACGCCCATCCCGCAGCTCGAACTGCCGTGTGGTAGGATCCAAGGTTGCAAAGGGCCTATCTCTCACAAGTACATTCGAATCGCTTATTGAATTCAGTAAGGCGGATTTTCCCGCATTGGTATAGCCCACTAACGACGCCGAGGGTATGGGCCGTTCCAGCCTTCTTTTTCTGCGGATCTTCCTCTGGTCACTCATCTTCTTGAGCTCTCTTTTAAGCCTGGCTATTTTATTTAAAACAAGACGCCTATCCGTTTCCAACTGTGTTTCACCCTTTCCTCTATTTCCTCTAGCGCCACCCTGTTGTCGGGAAAGATGAGTCCAGGCGCGGGTTAGTCTGGGGAGGCTGTATTTCATCCGGGCGAGGGAAATCTGCAGAACAGCCTCCCTGGTAGTTGCTCTGGCGGCAAAAATATCTAGGATTACTTCCTGCCTATCGATAACCGCTGCTTCCCATCTACTCTCGAGATTCCGCTGCTGAGCGGGTGAAATATCGCAATCGAAAACCACAAGGTCAATTTTCTTATCCGCGATTATCCGGGCGATTTCGTTCACCTTGCCATTCCCGATTAAGTAACGTGGATTGATCGATTTAAGCGTGATCGATATGGATTCACTCACGGAAATTTCTAGAGTTTTTACAAGGTTTTGCAATTCATCCAGATGAGCATGCGCGTCAGCCTGCGTTTCCTTCGCATCATATACTCCGATAAGGAGAGATTGCTTGCAGGAGCGAACAAAAAAATCGTGCCTTTCTAACACAGAAGAGCATTGTCTACTGAAAAAGCAATTATGCTCAAGAATACCCTCTTACACTACGGCGGTTATTGATGTGTAGACAGTGAAGCATCTTTTCCGACTCTGCCAATAGCGAAATCGTTTTGGGGCCATGATTCAGAACGTCATCCCTCCGTCCCGGACCGGCGCATCTTAACAGTTTTTCCACGAATTTTTCTGCTAGTAAAAAACAAGTTGGATGGACGGTAAGAAATAAAGCATGCTAGTTCCAGGTTGTCTATGCAGGTATTTCAAGGAATTCAACATATGAATATGAATAGCATCAAGTGTGAAAAAAAAGAACCCAAAAACTGCTTTTTCAGGTTCGATATCAGCAGGCTTCTAAGCAAATTGAATCTTCTTATCGAAAATTTTGACCGTCTCAGGAATAGCATAAACAGTGTCAGATATGATATAAGCAGCCTTGAAAGTAAATTGAAATGGATCAGAAGCAATATAAGCAGCGTTAGACATGATATAAGAGATATTGAAGATTTCTTGTTAAATCACAACATATTTAGCAGCGAATGTATCAGTATGCGCAACAAGTGCTGTCTAATAAACCTCAATAGAAAAATGGGCAATGAGAAATGAGTTATCGATCAGCATTAGAAGGCCTTCTTGACCTTCCCCCTAAAATCATCCACTAGCTCTTTTTGAGTATTCTGCCTTTTCTTCTCCTTCGTCATATAGCTGGAAAAACTCTAAGTAAGAGTCATATCATCCAACGTACTGTGAGGCCGAATTTCGTTGTATTCTGAGCCTCCATCTTTGTCCGCTGTTTTTGTCATATCTACTCCTTAAAACAATGATGTTTTAGGCTGGCGCAGTTAATTGAACAGATATGATCCAAGCTTAGGCGCATGGGGGTCTGTCAAAGACTGCCGCTTCGATGATATCCTAGGTGAGTATGACACCGACACGTGAGAACGCTCTGGCGCTTTTTAAGCAGTACAACGAGAGTGAAAGCCTTTACCGTCATGCCATCTCTGTGGAGGCCGCGATGCGTTACTTTGCGGCTGAATACGGAGAAGATGAGGATAAGTGGGGACTTATCGGATTGGTACATGATTTAGACTGGGGTAGGTGGCCCCAGGAGCACTGCTTGAAAACGAAGGAGATTTTGGAGGGCAGGGGGTGGCCGGAGAGCTGGATTCGAGCGGTGCTTTCACACGGCTGGGGCTTTGTGACTGATATTAGGCCTGAGCACATAATGGAGAAAGTTCTGTATGCGGTTGATGAGCTTTGCGGGCTTATCACGGCAACAGCGCTGATGAGACCCTCTCGGAGCCTTATGGATTTAAGTGCTTCTTCCGTGAAGAAGAAATGGAAGGATAAGAGCTTTGCCGCCGGGGTGAATAGGGAAATCATTGACCGAGGAGCCGAGATGCTTGGGTTGGAGAGGACCGAGCTGATTGAGAAGACAATTGAAGGGATGCGCGTGGCGGCCTCCGAATTAGGCCTGGGATAATTGGCTTAGTGACTGATTATCGTGCCTGTGAATTCCCTCCCTGCCAGTATGGCGCCCAAATTTTCGAAATCGTCCCCGGACGCGCAGATTATTTTGAGCCCGGCCGAGGATGCCCTTTCGCTCGCAACTGGATCGAAGGGAATATTGGCTCCGGGCTGCCATTTCGATCCTGCGAGTTTTTTATACTGATCCCAAGTTAATTCGGGTATGGCCTTGGCAAGGCTGTCTGAACTTGGATCCTTATCGTAGATTTGAGAGATATTGCTCAGCACTATTATTTTATCCACCCTAAAGCGCTCCGCGAGTATTACGGCATCGTAATCGGTTGAGAAACCGGGCTTCCAACCGGCCGCTACTAGCACCCTGCCGCTAAACGAGAAATTCCCGCTGGGATCTGTCACTACCGGATCTGGGCAGAGCATTCCCAACAACCCTCGGACCAGTTCAGCATTGAGCCGTGTGGCCATCACGCCTACCCAATCAAGTGTTTCGGAAGAGCTGTGGGGGGCCAGTGCTTTGAGCGCCCCCTGCCACTCTCTGGCAGCGCCGCCGCCGCCGACAACAAAAATGGCGCCGCGCGAGGGATCATCCCCTAACCACGAATTCAAAAAATCCAGGAAATCGCGGAGGTATGCTATATTCGGTTTGTCTGGCGCAACGATGGATCCTCCCATATCGAAAATGTGTAACTCCCGCTGTCCATTCATGATTATACCCTTAGCTGATAGTATGGTAGCCCGCGGCTGATTAGGATAGAGGGATTTCCCAACCTTGACGATAGCCCTTATAATAGGATGTAATGATGGATGAGGGTTAGACACTTGAATTTTTGTGATAGGCGCCGATTGCCTTGGATAAGCGTTCTCCTCTTGATGAGGGGCGCTTTGTTTGCGCAGGAAACCGCGCTTGACTATTTCAATTCCGTGTCCGAGCACTATAAAACGATTTTAGACTATTCTGCTGACATAGCCATAACAAGAGGCGGCACAGTTCAGTCTGCAAGGCTTTGGTACAAACAGCCGAATAAACTGCGTTTGGATTTCACTTCGCCACAGGGTATGGTGATGACCGTGGATGGGAGTTTGCTCCAGGTGTGGGTTCCCGCGCAGCAGGCGCTTTTTGCGCAGCCTCTAAGGCGCGATAGCCAAGCCCAGCTTGCAAGTGTTGCCGGCTCCGGAGGGCTTGAATTGATTAAGAAGTACTACACACTGTCCTACAATCCCGGACCGGAGCTGGTGATCCTGGAACCAGGTTCCACTATCAAGGTAGTGAGACTGAAGGCAGAGTGGAAGACAGGCATTCAGGGTTTCAGAAGACTGGATTTGAGTATTGATACAAATAAGCAAATACGCAAGGTGGTAGGTATTACAACCACAAATGAGGAGATTACTTTCAGTTTCTCGAATCTATCGCTAAATCGCGGGATTTCTGATGCTAGATTTCGGTTTGAAGCTCCGTTAACAGGTAATACTGTGGAGAATTTCCTATTCGAGCCTTGAAGAGTTAGTGCATGAAGACAATTGGGGAAATACTGAAGAATGCGAGAGAGAACAAGGGATTTTCGATCGATCAAGCAGCAGACGAGACGAATATATCAAGGGAATTTATCGAGGCGTTGGAAAACGAGTCCTTTGATATATTTCCGGCTGAAACCTATTTGATTGGCTTCCTAAAGAACTATTCAATTTTTTTGGAACTGGATCCTGATAAGGCGGTTGGGATGTATCGAAGTTACATGCTGAGCCTGGAACCCACGCCTATTGAGGAGTTGATAGGGCCGAAGAGGGGAGTTGTTGCTCGCCGCTACTTAATTTGGATAGTTCTTGCCATGTTTGCCGCCTTTATGGGCTTTTTCGGGGCCCCATGGCTTATCGGCGTGATTGGTCAGGCCAGAGTCGGGCGTACGGCGACAGTCAAGACCTCGGATGTGAATCTGCCGCCTAGGGAGCTCCGCCCGGAGCTGCCGTTTTGGGAGGGGGTGGTTCACCCCTCGGACATCGTTATACTCAAGGACTCCGCGGGGGCTGTGGGAGGGCCAGAAACCGGCGAGCTCCGTCTGGTGATAGACGAGGATGGCGAAAGACTTCGAATAGATGGGGTGGAACGCGGAGAATGGCTGATGAGGCTGGGAGAAGAAATCCATGTTCCCAACAGCGATGGAAAACCTGCCTGGCGAATTTACCTCAAGGACATTGGTTTGATTGGCGGCGGAGCGGTTATTGAGATTCAGGAAATTGTTTCTGCAGAGGGAGATTTGCTTTCGGGATCAACTAGGTTGCCCGGCGGCGGGAATGAGGAGAAAATCCAGATACTGCGAGAGGGCGCTATTACTCCGGAGCCCTTCGTTTTAAACATTGTGTTCCAAGATTTTTGCCTCTTCCGCTACCAGGTGGATTCCGAAAAGGCAGTGGAGGCTTACTATAGTGAGGGCGACAGTATTCGCTTGGATGCGAACTTGGGCGTTACCATCTGGGGTTCGAATGCGGGCGCGGTCAATGCAAAAATTGAGGAAGAAGAGTTGGACCTTGGTCGGAATGGTGAAGTGTTTGTGCATGTGGTGAGCTGGATAATAGATGAAAACCAAGGGACCAACAGTTTATTCTCCGCCCCGATTTGGTAAACTAAAAATGGGGAACGAGAAATCTATCGTGAGATTGCTGCCGCTGCCATTTGATATTGCTCCGGAGGTGGGCGGGGAATTGCGCTTGCGTGGGGGCTAAGATGGACTCAAGGAGGGCCTATGCCCGCTAACCCATCCAAGGCGCGATGGCTCGAAGATTTGAATCCCCAGCAGAGGCAGGCGGTTGAGCATGGCAGCCGGCCCCTTCTGATACTCGCGGGTGCCGGCTCCGGGAAAACACGTGTCATAATATCCAGAATTGCCTGGATGGTGGCCGAAAAAAAATTCCATCCGTCCTCAATACTCGCTGTAACTTTCACGAATAGGGCTGCAGTTGAAATGAGGGAGCGCCTAACCGCGATGGTTCCCGAGGCGGATGAAGTTATGATACGCACTTTCCATTCCTTTGGCGCCTGGTTACTTCGCCGGAATTCCGCTGCAGCAAAGCTCCTTCCAAGCTTTACAATATACGATGAGGATGATCAAACTTCCCTTCTGGCTCAGGTTTTGGAGGGAACTTCGCGTTCCGAGCTCCGTATGTGGATCCATTTGATTTCAAGGGCCAAGGATCAGAGTTTGGGCGCCGATGATGAGCTTTCCGCAATAACAGCCAATCCTTCTTTTCCGGAGATATACCAGCGCTATGAGAGACGGCTCCGAGAAGTCGGAAATGTCGATTTTGGCGACTTGATACAGCTGCCGGTTCGGCTGATGCAAAACTATCCGGAAATAAAGCGAAATCTTCAGCAGCGATTTCGAGCTGTGCTGGTTGATGAGTATCAAGATACCAACGTTGCGCAGGATCGGCTTTTAAGGGAATTGACGGGCAGGGATAGCTGGGTTGCTGTAGTGGGTGATGACGATCAATCTATCTACGGATTTAGAGGGGCCGAGGTTGACAACATACTCAATTTTCCGAATAACTTCCCGGGCGCCAACGTGATTAAGCTCGAACAGAATTACCGTTCGAGCGGGACAATCCTGGATATCGCCTCGTCTGTGGTTGCCAACAATTCGAAGAGACTGGGGAAGACACTGTGGACGAATAGGGGGAAGGGAAGCAAGGCCACCCTGGCTTATCTGGAGGATTACGAGGCTGAGGCCCGATGGTGCGCGGGTTTTGTCAACTCAAGGGGAGGCGACCTCTCCGAAAGCGCTATTCTGTATCGCACAAATGCCCAGTCTCGAATCTTTGAAGATATGCTCCGCCGGCAAAGCATTCCCTATCGCATAGTTGGCACATTGAGCTTTTATCAGCGTGAGGAAATCAAGGACGTTCTTGCCTATCTCGCCTGGATATCGAATTCGCGCGATGAGGTGGCCTTCAGGCGCATTGCCAACAGGCCTCGGCGCGGCTTAGGCGCGCGCAGTGTGGAGAAAATTATTGAACTAAGCCTTGCGGAATATGGGGGCGACATACTCACTGCCGCGGAGAATTTCAAGGGCAGAGCATCCGCGGCCGCGATATCACTGGCGGCGCTCGCCAAACGGTACTCCGAGCCTGGTTCCTTTGAGCATCTTGGTTTTATGATTCAAGACCTAATAGATGTGTCCGGCGTACTTGAGCACTATAGGAAAATCGACAGCATCGAAAAAACGCAGCGCACCTTGAACCTGGATGAGCTTGTGAACGCGGCTGCGGAATACTCGGCAAACACCGAGAGGATAACGGCATTCCTGGAGCTTATTGGGCTTGATCGGGCGGCAATTGATGAAGAGGATGGCAATGATAACCGCGTTACTCTTATCACCATGCACAATACCAAGGGGCTGGAATTTGACAGAGTTGTCATTTCCGGCATGGAAGAGGGCCTGTTCCCCCGTGACGATGATGTGGCCGAAGAGTTGGAAGAGGAACGGCGCTTGTTCTATGTAGCCATCACTCGGGCTCGAAGAGAGCTTGCCTTTACATGCAGTAGACGCCGTATGCTCTGGGGCTGCCTTCAGGAGAGTGTGCCATCGCGATTTCTGGATGAGATTCCCCGAGAAAAAATTCGTGTGGAGGGCGAGCCGGGTGAGGCAGTTTCCGATCCGTGGCAGAAGGGAGCAATGCTCTCACACAAGCAGTACGGCGTTGGGGTGGTGCAAAGCAGAATTTTCAACCGTGGTCACACGGCTATAATTGTGCTGTTCGAGTCGGGCCGCAGGGCCACCTTTTTGCCGGAATTTTCATCTCATCAGATGGAATATCTTGGCGTGATTCAGGAGAATCTCTAGTGCTGCCCGTTTTTTTGCCCTCCGGCAGCATTCAGACCGGCGGCCTCTTTGCGCAGAGTGATCCCTGATGCACGGTCCTATGAATGCCGGGGAGAGGGCTCTTATTGCCAGGCTGCCGAGCATTGGGCGCGCACGGGGATACTATCTGTATGCGCTGGATGGGAGCCGCTGGTTGGATTGCTGGGCTGAGGGCGGCCGAGCCTTGCTGGGCCATCGGCCAAGAGGCCTTTCCCATCGCTTGAAGAACGAGATTGACAGGGGTTTATACTCGCCCTATCCAAATAAGTGGTTGCGGCGCTTAGAGGCTGCCTTAATACGGCTTTTCCCGGGATATGCTCAGGCCCGGATATATCGGAATTCTGAGCAGGCCATGCTGAGCTTAGGGCTTAAGGAGCGGCCGATAGATCCACTGGATCCGGAGGTTGAAACAAGCCCCGCGGCATTATGGGGCCGTCCGCTTTTGTCGAAACATCCCCAGGCCGAGTATCTTTTTCCAATTTTACCCCTACCGGGATTGAGCGAGACCCAACCGGTTTTGATGAGATCAGACAGGCTTCGCTTCGCGGAGTCTCATCCTGTATCTCCAGTGATCTTAGCAGCCCTTACCCGCAGCTGCACCGCGGCTGCCTACTGGAGAGGAGCAAAGAAATTCGGTAAGCTAAATGACATATCAGCCGCGAACTTCAATGTCGAAGAAATCTTATGGCCCCGCGTCAGCGCCGATGTCTGGGAACGGAAGGGGCCCTATCTTAGCTATCGCGGCAGGGTGGAAGAATATACTGAATTATTCGAATATCTTTTTGTGCATAAAATACTGATCGCGCCCTCACATAAAAGGCCTTCATTGCTTTTTCCGGGCGCATCACGGAAGGAAATAGCTTTGCTAAGCGCCAAGGAGCCGAAAAATGTATGATTTAGAGGCCATTCCAATACTTGTCCGGCTGGTCTGTTCATTCGGAGCTGCATTTCCGGCAGTTGCAATTTGGAGAAAAACCCGAAGCGGAGCCTGGGTTCTGGTGATTTTGAGCGCCGTATTCTTCTTCATTGATGCTCTTTATTCCACCTTGGTGATGATTGGCATTGCCTCTTACAATCTGGCTTTTTTAGGAGATGCGCCGGTGCTGCAAATGATTTTGACCGGAATTCCCTATCTATTCATGGCCGGCGGCTTTGCATTCTTTTTGATCTCACACCGACGCTATTGACAAAAGATGCTGATTTGGCAACCATGGCGATTGGTGATTCAGAGAGTTCACCTTAAGGCAGCGATGAAAACGATTTATGTGAAACCCGGGAAAATAAAACGGAAGTGGTATTTAATTGACGCGGATGGCAAAGCGCTTGGGAGAGTGGCTTGCAAGGCATCTTCTATTGCCCGCGGCAAACATCGGCCCTTCTATGTGCCCCATCATGAAGTTGGTGATTATGTTATAATTGTCAATGCCGAGAAGGCCAAACTCAGTGGCAGCAAGTTTCAGAACAAGCTTTATTATCGGCACAGCGGATATCCTGGCGGGCTCAAAGTAGAGAGCTATGAAGAATTAGTGGGGCGGCTGCCTGCCTCTCCCATGAAGAAGGCGGTTAGGGGTATGCTTCCCCGTGGCCCTCTGGGAAACAAGCTCTATGGCAATATCAAGATATATGCCGGTAAGGAACATCCGCACCAGGTACAGAACCCCGAGACTTTGGAGCTTTAGGAGTAGTTGTGGTCAAAGTTCTTTCTAGAGGAACCGGTCGCCGTAAAACCTCGGTTGCGCGGGTCTATGTCCGAGAGGGCGCCCCGGGCATTAGGGTTAATGGCAGGAGTTTTGATGAATTCTTTAGAACTGATGCCCTCAGAAAACAGGTGAGGCAGCCTCTTATGATTACCTCAGAACACGGGAAATTGAATATTTTCATCAGGGTGCAGGGAGGCGGCATCAACGGGCAGGCCGGCGCGGCGCGGCACGGCATAGCTCGGGCGCTCGCGGATCTCGACGAGACAAACCGTCCCGCCTTAAAGGCCAACGGCTTTCTTACACGGGATGCGCGTATGGTAGAGAGAAAAAAATATGGCCGGCCCGGCGCCAGGAAGAAATTTCAGTTTTCCAAACGGTAGGCTGGCTGCATAGCACCGCGCATCGGCGTGATTGCAGCTTGGGCTCCCAACAGCACGCTGGGGTTTCATGTCGAAATCAGCGGCTGTCCTCTCGCTTGGGTTTTCCTATTGTCCTACCTAATTCAGGATAGATCAGCATTTTCAGGCAGTATTGCGGCAGAGATAAGCACGCCTGCTGTGCTAGAATCAGGCGGAACAAAACAACGATGACTCTTGAGACTAGAAGTTACATTGCAAGCGGCAGAGTCCAAGGAGTTGGCTACAGATGGTTCGTTATGCATCGGGCGCGGGCCTTGGGCATTGTTGGCTGGGTTAGGAATCGGCGTGATGGAACCGTTGAGGTGTGGGCCAAGGGCAGGGAAGAGGCTTTGAGAGAGTTGGAGAAGGCATTGAGAGAGGGGCCTCCAGGGGCCCTGGTTCGTGGGCTGCATGGCGGCCAGCTCGCCTCGTCGGCCACACACAGGGACTTTGTCGTAAGATATTGAATAGTGATTAGCCCGGGGTATAATCACACTGCCATGGGGGGATTAGCTCAGTTGGCCAGAGCGGTTGGTTCGCAATCAACAGGTCGTCGGTTCGAATCCGATATCCTCCAAATCCAATCCGTCAAACACCGGGATCAAAAATTAAAGCTGGTGAGACATCAAGACTAGCCGGTTAAACCCAATTCGATGCCGATGCTGGCGGCAGTATCCGCATTGAGGTAGCGAACGCCAATGAATGCGGCCAGGTAGGATGCGCCCCCCAGGAGATCGAAACGACCCTCCAAACCGCTTAGGAGTGTGGAGTTAACCAGACCCCGTGGGAGATCCGGTCCTCTAAATGCCGTGGAAAATCCTACCAGAAAATTCTCACCCTCATGATATGCTCCCAGACTAAGAGACTGGACGGTTCGAACCGGACTTGCTAGCCGCCAGTTTTCACTGTCCGAGCCCACAAAGGTGAGGGAGATAGTCGGCGCAAGTATCAGATTCCAGTGATTGAAGGAGAGCTCCATTGGGGTTACAAGGTGGAGTCCCGGGAGAATCATAGAGGAATTCGTTTGGGGTATGCGATCGAATCCGGAGGCAAGTCCATCGTGGGAAAAAAGCAGCGCCAGGTTAACCTCAAATGGCCCCGGTGTTGGGTTAATTCGCCACGAACCGGATAGGGACGAGTGAATACTTGTGGCATCAAATGGGCTGCGTACCCCCACACCGAATCTTGCGCTGAGCTCCCACCTGCTGCCCGGGGACATTCTGAATCCAACTCCCACCGAAAATTCACTGGAGGCGGCGGAATTGCCGATGTCCACACCAATCCCCGTGGCAGTCTGCCAGACTCCCGGAGGCAGCATGGATGCGCCAGGGCTGTAAAGCAGACCGGGTAGGGTGTTTAGCATAAGACGAGCCTCACGCCGAAATCGTGAATCAATGCTTAGCGATGTTATTGAGATGCTGCCCGCGCCGTCCTTGCCAATACCACTTGCAGCTATTTTGTATCGGCCGTCTGCCAGGGCATTGCCGCCTTCCTCCATCGGCCTCCAGTATACCGAGCCTCGCGCAGTCGAAATCCTTACCGGTATCTCGGTTATCAGCTCGTTACTGGAATCTAAAATTCTAAATGTGACCTGCCCGCTTGAACTCGCTATCCAGTTGATTCTGAATCCGCGCCGATCGCTCGGCGGAAGTGATTTCGGAATGACTCTGAGTTTTCCAAGTTCAAAGGCCTTCCGTGTTCCTCTGTAGCGCCATTCAACCCTTCCGCCGGGTGGAATTTCTATCGCCGATTCGTTAGTTTCCCAACCGAAAGCAGTTATTCTTAAACGGCGCTTGCCTGCCCTCACCGAAATTTCATTTCCAGCGTAGGGGATCCCATCGATTTCCACCTCCGCCCCGCTCGGCATATCCCTCAATACCAATGTGCCCCCCGGTTCACCTATCTCTATAGTAACCACGGTGCGCCGGTCGCTATGAACAGTCACCGGAAATGCGCTTAGCTCAAAGGTCCTGAGTATCAATCGAACCTGGTATAGACCGGATTCCAGATTGTTTTGTTCCCAGGGCGTTCGACCAACCTCCTCGCCGGAGAGCAGGATTCTAACGCCATCCGTATCGGTGATTATCTCCAGGCCCGGCTGGTATTCAAAAGACTTCTGTCTGCGATAATCCTCTTCTTCCATCCGAGGGTGGCGGGTGTAGTTCCATGATTCGTACTCGTTGATTTGAATGGCCTTGGAGCTGTCGCCAAAGGTTTTTCCCGCGGGCAGCAGAAGAGCAGCAAGAATGATTAGCCTTCGGAAACTGGCCGGCATGCAGCAATCATGTACTTGCCCGGCATCTGTTTCAACCGCAAAACCTATCCTCCAGCGCCCCAATAACCGATACAATAATTAAATGGCCGCAATTCAAGCGAGAGGATGGGGGGTTGCAGCAAGATTGAGACTTGCAGGGAATTTTGTGATAGGCAGCCTGCTTCTCATTTTCCCAGCGAAACTGGCCCCCCAGACCTTGGATACGGAGGGGCTGGATAGGGCCGATATCCCTCGTACCTACCGGAGCTTCACTCTTGGGATGAGTTCGGACGAAGTTAAGGGAAATCTTGAGCTGGATAACTGGTTCAACTATCGGGGCGATCCTGATGTGAGTCTGCTTCAGCGCCCGCGCGCATCTGTGATAGATACCGAGGGGTTTCTCTTTATCAGCAGGGCCTTATTCCAGTTTGAGGAGGACTCGTTAATCGTCATAATCCTTGAACTAAACCCCCAAAGACTTGATTGGCACACTGTTTACTCGACGCTCGAAGACAAGTACGGGGCGCCTTCGGATCTGGGCCCGAGCATGATAATCTGGGAGGATGACCACACCAGGCTGACAATGGAAAAACCTCTAACAGTGAAGTATTTGGACAGGGCCGCATTTAACGCGGTTTTGGATGAGGATTTCAATCGGAAGGCCTGGCTGGCCCAGGCGCGCGGTGAATTTCTAAATGAATTCTGAAATCAATACCGGTTTTTGCAGCTTGCAAAGTCTCCGAAAGGGGAGAAATGCCATCCGGATCTGCGCTCGAATCACCACAGCCATGCTCTTGATACCGCTATCGACCTGTAGGGTGGAAGTCCTGCCCAGGGAGGATATGTTTATCTCCGGGCACAGGCTGAGTGTCGAAATAGCCGATGAGCAGGAGGAGCATACCAGGGGCCTGATGTTCCGCAAACGGCTGGCAGAGAATCGGGGAATGCTGTTTGTGTACGAAAAAGACTCAAAATTGACATTTTGGATGAAGGACACTGTGCTCCCGCTCTCGATCGCATTTATCGCCTCCGATGGAGTTATACGAGAAATTCGGGATATGGAGCCCCTTAGTCTCAACTCCGTTCGATCAAGTAGAAATGTCCGATATGCCCTGGAAGTCAACCAGGGGTGGTTTAGAGACCGCGGGATAAATGTCGGCGATAGGGTTCAACTGCCGGCAAGTCAGAGAGATTAGAAGGGTTTGAGTTCCGCCTTGCCGCTTCCATCCAGTGAAGGCTCGTTCGAAAGAATTTCAATCTTTCTCTCGAAGCTTCGGAGCTCCTTTTCCAAGCCCTTTGACAATTCGACACCCTCATCGAACATTGCCATGGCCTTCTCCAGGGGAACATCTCTGTCGCGTATCTTTGCGGCCAGCCCTTCCAGGTGGGCCAAACGTTCTTCAAATGCCTTCATTGCTTCTCCTCATTCCGATTTTGTCCCAAGAATTTCTGCATCCGCCCCCCCGCGGGCAAACCTCAGCGCTATTCTATCCCCTATTGTGAGCTGAGCGGAATCGTCAATGCCAATACCATCCCTCGTTACACATGCGAAACCTCGTTTCATGATGGCCCTTGGAGACGCGTCGGCTAGTGCGCGCGCCGCAAGCTCCAGCCTGTGCCTGAGCTCGACAAGCCGGTTTCTGCCAGCCCTTTCCATGGACTCCCACGCCTCATCGCTTCTGCGCAGGGCCTCGTTGAGACGCGCGCCGGCTATCCCGGCCAGCTCGGTGATGCCTAACTTGCCCAGACGCAGGCCGATGGTGTTAAGATGCGCTTGAATCGTCCAGATGATATCCTTCATCAGCCCCCCAACACGGAGGAGCAAATCCTCTGAGCGATCGCTCACTAATTCGGCGGCGGCCGACGGGGTGGCCGCTCTGACATCGGCTGCGAGATCCGCAAGACTCACATCAGTTTCATGGCCCACGCCGCTTATCAGGGGGATAGAGCAGTCAGCGATTGCTCGGACAACAACCTCCTCATTGAACGCCATCAAATCCTCCAGAGAGCCGCCGCCCCTAGCCAGAATCACAACTTCTCCCAAATTGTAGACTGAGGCCCTTCTTATCTGAGCGGCAATAATCCCTGCCGCCTCGGGCCCCTGTACCAAGGATGGCAAAACATTGATCTTCGGGGCGGCCGAACGCCTGGCCAGCACCTGAAGGATATCCCGCAATGCCGCTCCAGTTTGAGAGCTTATAACGGCAACGCTCCTCGGATAAAGGGGAAGGGGTTTTTTACGCGACTGATCGAACAGCCCCTCGGAGCCCAGCGCCATCTTTCGCCGTTCGAAAATTTCAAGCAATTCCCCGCGGCCGGCGGCTCTTATATCGGCAGCTATCAGCTGGTAGGAACCACGCGGTGGATACACATCGATATTGCCGGTAACTACCGCCATCATCCCGTCCGCCGGCTTCGTTTTCACCCCCGGAGCTCTGCCTCGAAACAGGGCCACGGAAATAACCGCCCCGGAATCTTTCAGAGTGAAGTAAACATGTCCCGCGCCGGAAGGCTTGCAATTGGATATTTCGCCTTTGACGTTTATCAGGGGGAAAGATTCCTCAAGCCGGTCCTTGATGGCTGCCGTAAGCTCAGTGACAGAGAATACTTTCAAATCGCCAATTTCATCAGGCACCGAATCCTCCTTGAAGTTAGCGGCAATGGGGAACCTTTCGGAAGGTATGGAAATCAAACGCCGCGGTGAGCTCGCCATTCCCTATCTTAAGGTATCTGTGTTCTCTTCCAAATACGAGAGAGCCTCACGGAGGTTGATTGCCGATTCCGCCGTGTACATCAGGGCCCTTTTGAACACTCGAACTGAAGAGGACATCGGAATACGCGTGATATAAACCAGAACATGTTTTCCATCCGAGGTAAGGCCTGCCAAGGCCCAGCCTCCTAGAGATCGAGATTTCCAGACATCGGCCAAGAGGTTTTCAGCAAGGCCGTCAGGCAGTTTTCCCGGAATTCTCCCGGCCACCGACCACATACTGCGCACTCGAATTTCCTCTCCAACTACAACGGAGCTGATTCCCACGATGGCCTCTCTTCCGTCATCAAGCTTGACGTTTGCCCGGAAGTCTCCCTCCTCATCCAAGCTGTATTCCAAATTAATTCTCCGAAGAATTCGCTCAACAGGCATTTCCCGCGAACAGGAAAGTGAAACTAGCAGCAGGATTGGCAATGGGAGGAGCGCGATAGAACAATATCTGTGGTCCCGACTGGTCACCATTAAGATTAGTATGGTAATTTGAAGGGCGGCGGCTAATCAAGCTTTGACGCAGGCGGGATTTCAGTGCTGTAAATTGGACAGCCGGGCACGATCCGCCGCAGCCAAGGCGCCGCCGGAATACGGAACCGGAGGAATGCGCACAGAATGGGCAATCTGGCAGTTATCAACATTGCAGGTATTTCCTCTCTGGCCTATCAGCCGATTTTTGGCGGTCCATCGGCATTCGAGAGAGTTATTCTCTGGGCAGATTCAATACCCAAAATAGCCGGCGTAGTCCTGCTTGCCGATAGCGAGGCGGAGGTTCCAAAGAATGCAGTCGAAATCCAGCAGACCTCAGCAGAGAAATTCTTTGCCCCACTGCGAGTAATACGCAGACCGAATTGGACCGATGAAATTCTGATTGAGGCCCTGGAAATCGCCGCCCGGCCCGGCCCGAATGGAAACACCCTTGATGCGCTCTTCTATGTTTGGGGCGACAGCCCCCTAATAGACCCCGGATTGAGTAAAACACTTTGGGATTTGCACTACAAATACAATGCCGATTATACATTCGCGGATGGCTATCCACTCGGAGTGGCTCCGGAGATTCTGGCCTCCACCCTCCCGGGGAAACTGATTCCCTATGCGAAGAACAGACATCTCCCCCCGGCCCGCGACAGCATTTTTGAAGTGCTGAGAAAGGATATTAATTCCTTCAACGTTGAAACCCATCTTTCAAAAAAAGACATGAGGATGGAACGCGTTTCCATCACCTGCGACTCAAGGCGCAATCTGAACATAGCCAATAAGCTCTATAGGCAGGGTGCCAGGGATGCCGAGTCTCTATGCGAAATAATCCCTAAGAGCCAGTTGCTGCTCCGTGATATTCCCGCATTTTTCCCCATCCAGATAACGGATCACTGCCCGCAGGCCTGCTCATACTGCCCCTTCCCAAAGGCTTACGGCGATCCAAGAAGGGGCAGCACCTATATTGAAACCGCCAGATTTGCCGAGCTGTGCAAAAGAATTGTAGATTTCGCGCCGGACGCTGTATTCGGGCTATCGCTTTGGGGAGAACCTTCCTCCCATCCGGATATAGGAGAGCTAATCGATATCGCATTAGGCCCGGCCTCCTCCCAAACGCGCCTGCTAATCGAGACCTCCGCCATTGGGTGGTCTCATGAGATGTTGGAAAACATAGCCCTCAAAGTCGATAAGAAACGCATCATGTGGATAGCATCCCTGGATGCCGCCGATCCGGTCTTCTATGAAAAACTTCGGGGAGCGGGGCGGGAAGAGGCCGAGGCTGCAGCCGAGGTTCTCGTCAATCTCTTCGGGAAAAGCTGCTGGGTTCAGGCCGTTCGAATGAAAGACAACGAAGAGCATCTTCGGATATTTCATCAAAGCTGGAAAAATAAGAGCGCACAGACAATCATACAGAAGTACAGCAGCTTTGCGGCCTATCTCCCCGAGCTTCAGCCCTCCAATCTTTCCCCTCTCCAGCGTTTTCCATGCTGGCATCTAAAGCGGGACATGCCCATACTTCTTGATGGGACTGTGCCCATTTGCCGTGAGGATATGCAGAAAAAAATCATCCTGGGCAATGCTTTCAGGGACGATATCGAGAAGATTTGGAATGCCGGCGAGGCTCTATATAGAAAACATGCGGCAGGCAGCTACCCGGAGCCCTGCGCTGACTGTGATGAGTACTATACCTTCAATTTCTAGCGCAATCGGAAACGATGGAGGTTCATACACGGTGCTTGGAGGTGAAATTTCACGGCGCCGCTCATACTCAGCCGACAGGCCAAACTTCGCCATCCTCCTCCTCAACAGGGGCTCCCCTCAATACCGCGACACACTCTTCCGGGAAATATGCTCGCTTGGCTCCGCGGAGGTTATATCCTTAGAGCAGAGCCCGGCCTCCCATAACCTGGAATCCTTAAGCAGGCAGTATGCAAACCTCAAATTTCTGATATTTGCTCGGAAAACAACTGTCGGCGCCCAGATAAACACCGCCATAAGAGAGGCCGATAGCGAGTATATCTATGTTTTGCAGGGAGATATGAAGGCGAACATATCCCTGTCATTTCCGAAACTAACCGAGATACTCTGCACCACGCCGGTGTTCACGGACAGGCAGGGGAAAACCATCCCCACATCGATAGGGCCCATCGTCGGAACCAAACGCATCTTTGATACTCAGCCGCGAATTCCCAAGAAAAACGGAACGCCTAGCCTGCTTCCCTGGGACTACACCGGAATATACAACAAGATGAGGCATCAGAGCATAGGGGGATTCGATTCTCAAATAGAAGAAAGCTGGTGGCAAAAACTGGACTATGGAATGCGAGCCTGGCTCTGGGGCGAGGAGATAAGAACCTACCTGTCGCTAAAGGTTTCCTACCTGGACGAACTGCACATGGAGGATTTAAGTTCGGGCATTGGCTATTTGCGTTTTTATCTCAAAAATATTGCGGTTAGAAGAGATAGAGGTTATGCGGACTTACCATTCCGCCTGGTATTGTCCCTGCTGTTTTCAGCGGGCTTGAGCATTTGGGATGTGGGCGATCAAATACGCAAGCTAAGACACTGGATGAAGGTGAATCGATATCGTTTCAAGAGAGACGCTGCCGAGCTCACCGAACTGTGGGACTGGAGTGACTAAAAAAGCTCCCCTTGAGGCATCCATCTTTCTTCAGGTTCGCCTTGACACCACCCGCCTCCCCCGAAAGGCGCTGCTCAATCTGGCAGGGCTGCGCGTAATAGAGCACGCGATGCGCGCCCTGAATACAGTTCCGGCCACTCACCGGGTTTTGCTCACCACCGACAACTCCGAAAGCGAGCTTCTGCCGATTGCAAGGAATGCCGGTTGGGATATATTTATCGGGCCCGAAGAGGACGTTCTGGCCCGCTTTGTACTTGCGGCGAGGCGCTACCGGAGCAGGCTTATTCTCCGCGCCACCGGGGACAACCCCCTGCCATCCGGTATAATCGCGAAGTCCACCCTCAGTCTCGCAGCTAGAAGTGGAGCGGACTACACCGCCTTCACACAGATCCCAGTGGGCGCCGGGGTGGAAGTAATCAGACCCCAGGCCCTGGAAGATGCCCATCATGAAAGCGCCGACGCATTTGAACGAGAGCACGTGGCGCCATTTATCTACAGGCGCCCCCAAAGATACAGGATTCAGACTCCAGCCGCGCAGCCCGATTACCGAAACTCCGCCCGAATCACCCTTGACACCCAGGAGGATTACATTTTTCTCAAAGAAGTTTTTGATGAGCTTCATAGGGGGCAGCCGATTGATCTCGATATTCTTATCCCATACTTGAGGCAAAGGAAAAGGAATGCCGGCTGAGGGCTTTATCTTCCTTCCCCTGAGTCGTCACAAACATGGCTCGGGCCATATGAGGCGCACATGTGAGACGATCGCCGAAATCGATTCTCCCAGTGCGATAATTATCGATGACAGCTGCCCCGATGCCAAAAAACCCCGGGAGTGGGCACTGGAAATCCCCAGCTTTCCCATCTCTAAGACATGGCTTGCCTCAAGGGCGCTCAGCGCGGGAGTCAGCTCCTTTCTGAAGACTGAAAGCCATATGCTCGGAGCTCAGCTCTCCTCATCCCCCTCGGGTGTCTTAGCTGTCTTCGATCAGCGTAAAAGCAGCCCGGCAATACTGGCTCCCTGGGCCAGATGGGGCATCACTCCTCTCTTACTGGACGATTCCGGCCCGGCTCGCAGAGTTGCCCCATTCGTGGTTGATGCCATTCCCGGCCCCAGAGGCGCCGAGGCTAATCAAAGCTCAACCGGCTTTCTCAACCTTCCGCCTCTCTCAGCTAACGCAAATTCCCGGGGGCCCATTTTGATAAGTTTTGGCTTTGACGACCCCGCAAGACTTAGCGCCCGAGTCGCCTCCGGCCTCATAGAAGAGATAGGCATAGATCCTTTCCGGGTCCAGGTTATCCTCCCTAACAATGCGTCCGAAAAAGACTTTCACCGGGACATAGGCATCCTTCATCATCCGGATAACCTCAAAGCGCGGCTTCCTGCATACTCCCTGCTAATCTGCTCTTACGGGCTTACCGCATGGGAGTCCATTGCCGCCGGAACCCCGGTTATTACGGTTGAGCCAACCAGGTACCATGCCAAGCTCTCCGGAAAAATGAAAATCCCCAGCATCGGCTGCATAGGCCCGATGGGAGGCTTCCTGCCTAAGCAAAAAATCCTGCGGCTTGAGAAATTGATGAATTCACTGCCAAGGCTTCGGGATATCGTGCGCGCAATCGGAAATCGGCACATCAACCGAGATACTAACTGCGGCATCGTCAAATTGCTTAGCTCGCTTGAGGCGCCTCCTCCCCGCTGCTGCGCCTGCGAAACTCTCCTTCCGCCTGTAATAGCGAGGTTTCCCAAAAGATCTTACTATCTCTGCCCCAACTGCCGTGTAATCGGGCTCTACAGCTTTGCTCCGCCTTTCAAATACACTGCCGAGTACTTTGGGAAACAGTATAAGCAGCAATATGGCAGAAGTTATCTGGAGGACTTCGAGCACATCAAATCTCTGGCCTTTCCGAGACTTCGATACATTTCCCTACGGGCCCAAAGGGGTATGAGCCTTCTGGACATTGGCTGCGCCTACGGCCCCTTTCTGGCGGCCGCGCGGGAGAGTGGCTACCGACCCTACGGAACGGATATTTCGGAAGATGCAATAGAATACGTCAAACGGAAGCTGGGCATCAAAGCAGGGGCAGGTTTTTTCCCAAGCAAAGAGTTAATCGATGCGCTTCCGCTTAAGCGGTACGGAATCGTCACTCTATGGTACATCATCGAGCACTTCCCCAATCTGGGAGCGGCCCTGAGGGAAATAAACCGGCTTCTGCTCTCTGGCGGCGTCCTCGCGCTGTCAACTCCGAACGGCAGAGGCATATCCGGCCGCCGTTCCCTGAAGAATTTTCTGGAAAACAGCCCCATAGATCATTACAGCATTTGGAATCCTAAATTTGCGCGCCGTCTGCTGGCGAAACACGGATTTAGGGTGTATAAAATCCGTATCACCGGGCACCATCCCGAACGCATTATTCCCCGCGTCAAGTCCAATAGCCCATTTTTCGGAGTAGTCGGTTTGCTAAGCCGCCTATTTCGGCTTGGGGACACATTCGAGGTTTACGCGACAAAGGAGGGCCCCGATGTCTAAGTCGATACTCATACTGGGATGCGGCCGCATGCAGATTCCAGCCCTGGAAACAGCCCGCTCCATGGGCCTGCACGTAATTGCTGCCGACGGCAATCCCCAGGCAGAAGGCCGTCATCTTCCCCATGAGTTCCTTCATATCAACTTAGTTGATAGCAAGGGCCTCCTGGCGGCGGCTCGCCGTATCCACAGAGAACGGCGGCTGGATGCGGTTTTCACAGCCGGAACGGACTTTTCCATAGCCGTTGCGCTCATTGCCGAGACCTTAGGTCTTCCAGGTCACAGCCTTGCCGCTGCCACTCTCGCCAGTGACAAGGCCCAGATGCGAAAAGGCTTCGAAAACTCCGGGGTTCCCTCGCCCCCATTTGCGGAAATACGCTTCATCGATGATGTTCCCGCAGGAATTCGGCGCCTGCCTTCGCCTTGGGTGGTAAAACCAGTGGACAGCATGGGAGCGCGGGGTGTCCAGCGAATCGACGAGATCGAGAAACTCCAGGAGGCAGTCAGACTTGCCGGAAGATATTCCAGAGCCAAACGTGTGCTAGTGGAAAGCCTGATTGAGGGCCCGGAATTCAGCCTTGACGCCCTGGTGGAGAAGGGCAGAATGATTCCCTGCGGTATTGCCGACAGGCATATACACTATCCGCCGCATTTCATCGAGATGGGCCATACAATCCCATCAAGGCTCCCCATACGCAAGCAGGCCGCTCTATGGGATACCTTTGAAAGGGGAATAAGGGCCCTGGGGTTGAGTCACGGCGCCGCCAAGGGCGATATCAAGCTCAGCCCTCAGGGGCCGGTAGTTTGCGAAATTGCCGCCCGGCTCTCAGGAGGCTTCATGTCAGGTTACACCTATCCCTACTCAAGCGGAGTTCACCCAACTGAAAGCGCCATCCGCCTCGCTCTCGGCATGGGGGCCGGCGTTCCCAAGGCAAATCTAAGACTAATCTGCGCTGAACGCGCTCTGATTGGAATTGACGGGACAGTCTCCGCCATTGAAGGCGTGGAAGAAGCGGCTCGGCTTCCGGGGGTGAGGAATCTTTTTTTCAGGGTTGGCAGGGGCGATAAGGTGAACTTCCCCCGCAGCAATGTCGAAAAAATAGGCAGCGTAATCGCCACGGGAAGCAGCCATGATGAGGCTGACGAGTGCGCCCTTCGCGCTCTTCGCAGGATTAAAATCAGCCTGAGCCTGGAAGATCCGGGCACTGGCGTCTATCTTGATCAGACAGCTGATTTTCCGCCGGATGCCTTCGATTTAAGCCAGGACAATCCAGGTGATTTCTCGGGATATCTAAGAGACCTCTGGCGCGCAAATCCTCCTCGGCCCTCAAGAGGGGGACCCCACTTTCCACCCGAAATATACCTCCCCCCCCCATCTCCAATCAGGGATTATATGGGCCGCAGTATTTCGGAAATCCTCGCGATACTCGTCAGTGAGAAAAAAATCGTAACACTGCCGCTTCCATCAGGGCCCATAGACAGAACCGATACCCTGTCTGATTTCTGGAAGGCGCTCATCAGAGGAGGGCTATGCGGAGTAAGGTGGCACCTTGAAAAAGGCCGTTAGAATGGGAATCCGCCTTCGGGCTGCCGCCTTTGCCCTGGTTTCCCTAGTTTCATTGCGCGTGAACGCGCAGCAGGTTTCCCTGGAAAGCCTCCTGCGTCAAACCGGCGCCGAGCTGCGCTGGAATCCACACCTGGGGCAGGGGCTTCTAAGCCGCGGTGAGATTACCGTAGCCTTCCGCCCCGGCCTATCCTGGGTAGTGTTAAACGGCGAGAAAATTATCGAAGCGGGAATCATAGAGGAGATAGAAGGGCGTTTGCTTTTCTCTCCCGAGGCTGCCGGTAAGCTTATTGATATTCTCAGCCTTGAGGGCCAGGGAAACGGAGGCTACCATCTTAGTACCATCCTGATCGACCCGGGTCATGGCGGGCGCGATAGCGGGGCCGTATATAACTGGCCCGTTGACGGCATGGAATACCCACTCAAGGAAAAGGATATCGTGTTGGAAATCAGTCTGCGTGTGGAGGAAGCCCTGAAAAGGAAGTATCCCAACAAAAAAGTGATGCTCACCCGAGATTCCGATGTTTATCCCTCTTTAGAAGAACGGATCGCTCTTGCCAATGGGGTTGAACTTGGAGTTCAGGAGGGGATGATATACCTGTCAATACACGCGAATGCCTCACTCAATCCCCTCGCCGCGGGCTATGAAGTGTGGTATCTGCCCGAAGACTACCGCAGAACACTCGTAGACTCCAAAACCTTCGGTGACGGGGGGAGAGAGATAGCCCCCATAGTCAACACCCTCTGGGAGGCCGAGTTCACCCACGAGAGCATCAGACTGGCGAATATGATACTGAGCCATTTCAAGTTTGAGCTCGGCCCGGATATTCCCAATCGTGGGAGGCGGGAAGAAAGCTGGTTTGTTGTGCGAAATGCAAGAATGGCATCAGTTCTGGTTGAAGTAGGCTTTATTACCCATAGGGACGAAGCCAACAGGCTGAGACAACCTGACTACTTGAGGAAGATATCGAAGGCTGTCTATAATGGCATAGTTGATTTTGTGAACTATTTTGAGAGCAGGGAGATCGTATTCTGACTGACAGGCCGCGCCGAATTCTGATTACTCCCCTCGGTTTTATCGCCATTTTAATCATATCTTTTGTACTGTCGGCAGTCGCATACAGACTGTTTCGCCCGCCATACGAAGGAAGAGTTTTTTTCTATCCGGATAACGCTGGCGCGAGAATCGGCGCCGAGCGTAGAGGCATTCCCCTAAGAGAGAAAATTGAAGAGCAGTTGACAGTCTTTCTCGAAGAGCTCCTTCTTGGGCCAATGAGCCTTGATCTTACCTGGACGGCCGCCAGGGAAACCAAAATCAACAACGTGGCCGTCATCGGAGGAAATGCCTATGTCGATTTCAGCAGTCAGATTCTCGATACCGAGAAAGAGCTTCCGGTAAGCTACGGCGGGGCCCTTGACAATATAGGGCATAACATAAAATTCAATTTTCCCGGGATTGAGGAAGTTGTTTTCACGATAGAAGGGCAGCAGGTTAATAAATCACTATATGTTATGCAGGCCGATGCCGATTATTGAGGCGGATTGGGAGTAAGAAAAAATTTGAAAAAAATCGGATGATTTTTGTTGAAGGTCTTCTCCCATATCTAGTATAGTTTTTGCTTAGAAATAAATGAATGCAAAGGAGCCTCAAATGAGAAAAATTTTCATTTTCCTGGCCGTTGTTTCAATTGCGGGCGGAGCGGTCTTCGCTGAGGAAGGCGTTTTGATCGACTTCAACGACCTCGTGGACGACTATCAGGGACAGCATCAGGCAACATTATGGGATTACAGTTCGATTGCGGGCACTAGATTTACCGAAGAGCAGAAAGCTGCTATGAACACCTCCTTATACGTTCCGAATTGGGATGTGGTTTTTTCCAGCTCATCTAAAACCGTTACGACTGAGAGACTTTCCCAGGTACGTGCCGCCACAGTTGGGGACAATTCTCCACAGTTTGCCGGCAGCCAGGTGATGGGGGTGCGCGTGTATTATCCAACGGGAACGTTCAACTCCTATGCATGGGTGAAGCCGCCGTTTAAGATTCCCTTATATGCCACCGACAGTTCAACTGAGAATGCGCCCAGGGGTGATCAGTTTGTCGGTTTCGGCGTACTGCGGAATGTAGGCGTTATCAAGGAAGTCAAGATGAACGTTCGCGGGCTGAATTACCCGATGGGTGCGGCTGTCGTTCTGCGGAACGAGAATGGGGAAACCCAGCAGATTCCGCTCGGCCACCTTGAATTCACGGGCTGGAGGGAGCTTTCCTGGGTGAACCCGAACTACATCACTGATGTTAGGGATAGAGAGGTCAAAAAATATCCGCTCTACCCCAGAAGCGCCCCATCAATAGCCCTAGACAGTATGCAGTTCTACCGGGATGCGGAGCAGCAAGGCGGGGATTTCCTGGTATACGTGAAGAATATAGTGGTTATATACGATCAGGCCATACTGCAGGGTTTCGATACGGATTTGGACCATGAGGGAATTTGGGGCATCCTGAAGGAGCGGGAAGAAGAGCGGAACAAGGCCGAATTGCTGCGGCTGGGCGACAAACAAGTGCTGTACTACATTGAGGAGCAGAAGCAGCACAAAGACGCTGAGGAAGAAACTCCCGAGCAGTAGCTGATCGAACCAGATTAAGCCCTTGTAACTTAAGACATCACCTGGTTAGAATGCTGGAGGGGCGGCTAGCTCAGTTGGTTAGAGTACGTGCTTGACATGCACGGGGTCGCTGGTTCGAGCCCGGCGCCGCCCAGAAGGCCTTGCATCCTCTGTTTCTCGGAACGCAAGGCTGGTGAGTCTCGGCGGCGGATACGTGCGGTCTGTACCTCAGGCGGGAAGATGAATCGCCCCTGGGACCGAAGAATCCCAAGGGCCCAAGGGGTTCCAATTGAGGAGCCCAGTGTCCCCTGAAAATCTAATTACCGTGTGTCAAATAGAGGCCCTTGCCCCATGCGCTGCCGGTTTTCCACATTTTGCTGCCGTGAACCGGTAAAACATTTGGACAAGCGGCGGATAATACCGAAGCGCTTCTCTAATTTCCCCATCAACAGCAATCCGAGCTGTTTACTTTCGCATCATTCTTGATGATGATTTGACGCTTATCGAATCCTTGCAAAATCAGTTAAGGATCGGTACACTGTGTATTCATAAGGGTCCATCTCCTTGCTCAATTTATTTATTTTTCTGGCAATATATTAGCACAAGAGTTGACCCTTTGTTTATCTATATTTGGTGAGATATTGGGGATAGTAGTCTGTCGACAGTATCGTGTTACAATATTGTAATTTTGCCAGGATTGTGGGTAATTGCTAAAATTGGTGATATGCTAATGAGCATTGTATTGGGGATCGGCCAGTTTATTCACTCGTTGGATACCGGTCATTTTCGAAGGAGTGTGTTTATGGAAATTATTATGAAATTACGAGTTATAGCTCTACTTGTATTAGTACTGGCCTTTACCGGCTGTCCGAAACCTGCCGGTTCAGCAGGTGACACTAAGGTATCTACTGCTGCAATAGAGGGTGTAACCGCTCCGGTACTGGGCCAGGCTCCTGATAACACAGTAACAGAGACAGCGCAGTATACTGGTACCATTACATGGTTGCCTCCGCACAACCCCTTTAGAGGGTCAACCGTATACACGGCCACCATCACTTTGACCGCCAAACCAGGTTTCACTTTGGCAGGAGTAGCCGAGAATTTCTTTACGGTTGCAGGGGCTACTAGCGTAACCAACTCGGCAGGTTCCGGCACCGTGAG
>Ga0056121_1000121_pt1 | contig 36135 bp, 30 predicted proteins | sample WorMetHEROISLAND_FD_83872 | JGI IMG/M metagenome (GOLD analysis project Ga0056121, IMG submission 83872) | Marine gutless worms symbiont microbial communities from Max Planck institute for Marine Microbiology, Germany - Olavius sp. 1 HERON ISLAND ...
CGACGCCTATAACGACGACCTGCCCTACTTCACGCAGGTCAACGGCACGCGCCACCTGATCATCCCCTACAACCTGGTCTACAACGACATCCGCTTCATCATGCCCCAGGGCGACATGTCGCCGGCCGCCTGGGCCGATTTCCTGATCCGCGCCTTCGACTGGCTGTGGCAGGAGGGCGAGAGCTGCCCCAGAATGATGAGCGTGGGCCTGCATCCCCGCCTGGTCGGCCAGCCCGGCCGGGCCTCGGCGCTCAAGCAGTTCATCGACCACTGCGGCGCGAAAGGCGGGGTCTGGTTCTGCCGCCGGCTCGATATCGCCCGCTGGTGGCTGGAGCAGCACGAGAGCTTCGCATCCGCATGACCGCGGGCCGGCGCCGCGGCAAAAAAACAGGGAGACCCATCATGGCAAACGAGATCTGGCGTTGGAGCGCCGTCGACACCGCCGCGGCGATCCGCCGGGGCGAGATCAGCTGCGTAGAAGCGGTCGAAGCGTCCGTCGAGCGGCTGCAGGCAGCCAATCCGGCCGTCAACGCGGTCACCGTCGATCTCTCCGAAGACGCCATCGCCGAGGCCCGGCGTGCCGACGCCATCCGCGACAGCGGCGTCGGCCTGGGGCCGTTGCATGGCGTGCCGATCACCATCAAGGAGAACGTCGACCAGGCCGGACAGTCGAACCCCAACGGCCTGCCCGCGTTCGCGGAGCTGATCGCCGACGAGGACTCGCCGCTGGTCGCCAATCTGCGCCAGGCCGGGGCGATCATCGTCGGCCGGACCAACACGCCCGAGTTCAGCTATCGCTGGTTCACCGACAATCCCCTGCGCGGCAAGACGCTCAATCCCTGGGACGCCGGCGTCACCCCGGGCGGCTCCTCCGGCGGTGCCGCCGCCGCGGTCGCCCTGGGCATCGGCGCGATCGCCCACGGCAACGACCTGGGCGGGTCGCTGCGCTACCCGGCCTACGCCTGCGGCGTGGCGACCATCCGGCCCAGCCTGGGCCGGGTACCCGCCTACAACCCGACCAGTCCTGCCGAACGACCGCCATCGCTGCAGGTCATGAGCGTCCAGGGCCCGATCGCCCGCGAGGTGCGCGACGTGCGCCTGGGCCTGGAGGTGATGGCGCGACGGGATCCCAGGGACCCCTGGTGGGTGCCGGCGCCGCTCGACGGCCCGCCGCTGACGCCGCCGATCCGCGTCGCCGTCAGCACCGAAGCGACCGGTGTCGCCTGCGACCCCGCGGTCGCCGCCGCGGTCGACCAGGCGGCCGGCATCCTCGATGCCGCCGGCTATGCCGTCGAGGCGGTCGACCCGCCGCTGGCGGCGGAGATCGCCCAGCGCTGGCGCGCCCTGCTCGGCGCCGATACCCAGGCGATGATGCTGCCGGCAATCCGCGAATATGGCTCGCCGCTGATCAACGAGCTTGCCGAGGGCCTGTCCGGCGACGACGCCATCGACGACCTGGCCGGCTACATCCAGGCCACCGCCGACCGCACCCGGCTGTGGCGCGCCTGGTCGCTGTTCCAGGAGGACCACCCCCTGGTCCTGGCCCCGGTGTCGCAGAAGCCACCGTTCCCGCAGGGCGCGGACGAGCAGGGCCCGGAGCGCTTCCAGGCGTTGCTGGACGACCAGTCCATGCTCTACGCGGTCAACCTGCTTGGCCTGCCCTCGGCGGCGGTGCCGACCGGGCTGGCGGACGGGGTGCCGGTCGGCGTGCAGATCATCGGCCCGCGGTTCCGCGAGGACCTCTGCCTCGACGCCGCCCAGGTGATCGAAACCGCCACCGGCGTGCTCGCGCGCCGGCTGTGGGACCGCTAGCGCCAGACCGCCGATGGCGCCGCGGCAGGACCCGGTCTGGCTCGAGGTCGCCCTCAACGGACCCTGGACGTCCAGGCGGCAACCGCATGTGCCGCTGCAGGTGAAGGACATCGTCGCCGACGGCATTGCCTGCGTCGAAGCCGGGGCGGCGATCGTGCACGTGCATGCGCGCGATCCCGAGAGCGGCCGTCAGCGCGACGACCCGGATCTCTACGCGGCGATTATCGAGGGCATCCGCGAGCACGCGGATGCCGTCGTCTACCCGACCATCCCGCTCGCCGGCCCGGGCGACGATGCCGGCACCTCCCGCTATGCCTGCGTCGCCGCGCTGGCCCGGCGCGGCCTGCTCGAATGGGCGCCGGTCGATCCCGGCAGTGTCAACTTCGCGCACGAAGAGGGCCTGCTGCGCGACATTCCCGGGTCGGTCTACGTGAACCCGGAGCCGCACATCCGCAGCGCTCTGCGGCTTGCCGCCGAACATGGCCTCAATCCCAGCTTCGCCATCTACGAACCGGGATTCCTGCGCCTGGGCGCAGCCCTGGCCGGGCGCCACCCGCTGGCACCGCAGGCCGTCTACCGGCTGATGTTCTCCGATGGCTTCCGCTTCGGCTTTCCCCCCGCACCCTATGCGGTCGACGCCTATCTCGAGCTGCTGCGGGACACCGTGCCGGATGCGCCCTGGATGATCGCCGGCCTGGCGGTGGACGTGCTGCCGCTGGCCGAATACGCCGTCGAACGCGGCGGGCACGTCCGGGTCGGCCTGGAGGATGCGCCGTTCGGCTCGGAACTGACCAACTACGAACTCGCCGAAGCCGCGGTCGAACTGATCGAACGCAGCGGCGGTCGGCTGGCAACCCCGGCAGAGATCCGCCAGGTGCTGGCCGGCTGACGCAAACGGAAGAAGAGCCAATGGACAACGCGACGACACCCCGCCCCCGGCTTGGCCTGTTGCTGGGCGACCGCAACGGGATCGGACCGGAGATCAGCGCCCGCCTGCTGGCTGCCCAGGACACCGCCAAGGCGGCCGTGCCCGTCGTGATCGGCGATCCAGCCGTGCTCGCCGCCGGGCAACGGACCGCCGGCGTCGCCCTTGACCTGCCGGTCGCCGCGGATGCGGACGAGATCGCCGGCCTGACGGCCGCCGGGGCGATGCTGTTGCCGCGGATCGCCCCGGATTGCCCGATGGCGCCGGGCGCGGCGACCGCCGAGGCGGGACGCGAGGCGCTCGACCTGCTGGCCTTCGCCGCCGGCCTTGCCGCCGACGGCGTGCTCGACGGTGTCGTGTTCGCCCCGCTGAACAAGCAGGCGATGCACCTCGCCGGAATGGGCCACGAGGACGAGATGCAGTATCTCAAGGCGGAACTCGCCTGTGAGGGCGAGGTCGGCGAGCTGAACGAGCTGGAAGGCCTGTGGACCACGCGGGTGACCTCGCACGTGGCCCTGAAGGACGTGGCCGGCCTGGTCGACGAAGCCGGCATCCTGCGTGCAACCCGCCTCGCGCACGCGACCCTCGTCGACGCGGGCGTGGCACGGCCGCGCCTGGGCATCTGCGCCCTGAACCCGCATGCCGGCGATGGCGGCAACTTCGGCCGCGAAGAGATCGAGGTGATCGCACCGGCCGTCGCCAAGGCCCGGGCGGAGGGCCTGGACGCGACCGGCCCGTTGCCCTGCGATACCATGTTCGTGCGCGCCCGCGCCGGCGAGTTCGACGCCGTGGTCACCATGTATCATGACCAGGGGCAGATCGCGATGAAGCTGATGGGCTTCGGCCGCGGCGTGACGGTCCTGGGCGGCCTGCCGTTCCCAGTCACGACCTGCGGTCACGGCACGGCCTATGATATCGTCGGCCAAGGCGTCGCCAGGGCCGAGGCGCTTCAGAATGCCTGGGTCATCTGCGCCCGCGCGGCCGCAACGCCGCGGCACGCCATTGCCACGGCCTGACGCCCCAAGCGCGCATCGCCCGAAACGCCAAACCGACCGGATGCAGCAACGTCCGGCGCCGACGACGGAGGAGACCCATGAGCGACGATATCGGCAGCCCGCTGACCCTGCCCTGCGGCGCGGTCCTGAAGAACCGCATCGCCAAGGCACCGATGACAGAGGGGCTGGCAGACGGCAGGAACCGGGCGACGCCGCGCCATGTCACCCTCTACCGCCGCTGGGCGGAGGGCGGCGCCGGCCTGTTGGTCACCGGCAACGTCCAGGTCGACCGGCGCTATCTGGAGCGCCCGGGCAACGTCGTCATCGACGGCAATGGTGGCGAGCACGAGCTGCGCGCCTATGCCGCCGCCGGGCGGATCGACCAGACCCACATCTGGATGCAGATCGGCCACGCCGGCCGGCAGACGCCGCGACGGGTCAATCCGCAACCGGTGGCACCATCGGCGGTACCGCTGAGCCTGCCGGAGGCCGCCTTCGGCCATCCCCGTGCCTTGACGGCGGCGGAGATCGAAGACGTGATCCGCCGCTTTGCTCATGTCGCGGCCGTGGCCCGCGACACCGGTTTTACCGGCGTACAGTTGCACGGCGCGCACGGCTACCTGATCTCGGAGTTCCTCTCGCCACTGGCGAACCAGCGCACCGACGAATGGGGCGGCAGCCTGGAGAACCGCGCCCGCCTGCTGCTGTCGGCCGTGGCCGCCGTGCGTGCCGCCGTCGGCCCTGATTTCCCGGTCTCCGTGAAGCTGAACTCATCGGACTTCCAGCAGGGCGGCTTCAGCCACCAGGACTGCCTGCAGGTCGTCCGCTGGCTGGCCGACGCCGGCGTCGATCTGCTGGAAATCTCCGGCGGCAACTACGAGCAGCCGAGCATGGTGGCCGGGGTGCCGGGCGACGGCGGCGAAGAGGTGCGCGCGAGCACGGTGCGGCGCGAAGCCTACTTCATGGACTACGCCGAGAGCATCCGGCGTGCCGTGCCGGAGATGCCGTTGATGGTCACCGGCGGGTTCCGCAGCCTCGCGGCCATGCGGGAGGCGATGTCGGCCAAGGCGCTCGACGTCGTCGGCATCGGCCGGCCACTGTGCGTCGAACCCGACCTGGCGGCACGGCTGCTCGACGGCAGGGCCGACGCCGGCGGCGCCTACGAGGCGGAGATCAAGCCGGCGAAGGCGGGACTGGCCTGGTTCTGTCTGCAGATCCTGCGCCTTGCCGACGCCAAGGCGCCGGACCGGACGCTCAGCGGCGAGGACGCCATCCGCCTGTACCTGGAAAACGAGGAAGCCACGGCGGCGGCTCTGATCGACCACGAACAGGCCGCTTAGGCCTCACTAAGCGCTCGGGCTGTTGCCTCAGTCGCCGCCGGAGACCGCGCGCAGCGGGCCGCGCGCGGCGATCGTCCGGGCCGGCGGGAAGGCAAGGGTGATGGTGGTGCCCTGGCCCAGGGTGCTGTCGATCAGCACGTTGGCGCCGTGCAAGCCGGCCAGGGCGCGGACCAGCGGCAGGCCAAGACCGAGGCCTTCCTGCTGGCGGACCAACTGGTCGCCGCGCTCGGCAAAGGGCTCGACCACATTCATCTCGGGTGGCATCCCCCAGCCATTGTCGATCACGTCGATGCGGATGCCGCCGCCGTCGTCGCGCCGGCCGGTGATGCGGATCGCGCCGTCGTCGGCCGTCGCCTTGCGGGCGTTCGATATTAGGTTCACCAGGATCTGCCGCAGCTTCAGGCCGTCCGCCCGCAGCTTGGGCAACTGCGGGTCGACATCGACGGTGATGGCCGGGCCGCCCTCGCCCTCATAACGACGCGACTGCGACACGGCCGCCGTCGCGGCGTCGGCGACGTCGAGCTCTTCCTCGTTCAGCTGCAGTCGGCCGGCCTGGGCCTGAGAGATGTCGAGAATGTCATCGATGATCCGCAGCAGATGGCGCCCGCTGCGTTCGATGTCGCCGACGTATTCGCGATAGCTGTCGTTGCCGACCGGGCCCAGCAGTTGCTGGCGGATCATCTCGGCAAAGCCGATGATCGCGTTGAGCGGCGTCCGCAGCTCATGGCTCATCATCGTCAGGAAGTTCGACTTGGCGGCGTTGGAGGCCTCCGCCTTGCGCGTCAGCGCGGCGCTGCGGCGGGCCTGGCGACGCAACGCGGCGCGGCTGCGATAGGCGCGCCGCAGGCTTACCTCGTTGTTGTAGTGGCTGAAGAAGCCGGCCAGGGCGACGAAGAACAGGATCACCAAGTGCGTGATCTCCGCCGCCGGCGGCATCTCCACCAGCCACACCATGGCCACGGCGTAGCCGGCAAAGGCGGCCCAGCTGATGATGCCGGTGTAGACGAAGCGCAGGAAGGTGAAGCCGTGCGTGAAGACGAAGGCCAGCAGCGCCTGCAAGTAATAGAGCTCGTTCGCCGGATAGGGCGTGACGACGTAGAGGTAAAGCGTGATCGCGTGCGTGAACACGAGGGCGAAGCCGCGTACCCAGCTTTGCTGCGTCTGCGCGTCGACCCGAAGGGTATAGAGGTAGAAGGCCGTCAGCGTGGGCGCGGCGATGCCGAAACGAACGATCGCGGCGTGGGCGAAGAACTCAGGGATCACCAGATACTCGAGCAGGCCGAACAGCATGAAGAAGGCAATCGCGGCCCCGCTCCACAGCCGGTGCGCGGGCAGCGTCTCGCGCAGGCGCCGACGCTCGAACCCCTGCTCGAACGCCGGGTCCGCGAACTGCAGCGACACCGGATGCAGCCGGGCGCCGTCAACCCAACGGCTGTCCCGATACTCGTCGTCAATCATGCCCAGTTTCTCCGCGGCGCCGTGGCCGGCAGCGGCCGCAAACCGCTATTGAAAGCGAACGACCTTACGATCGGATAAACGGCTCTGCCGCTCGACGTCCCGGCTTGAGACAACGGGGCCACGGCTCGCCGCCGCCGGCGCCGGCGCCATGGCGCGTTCGGGCGCGGAAATCAATCAGCGGTAGCGGCCTGTTGGCGATGCGCCCAGGCGGCGATCAGGCCATGCAACGCGGCCAGGCCGTCTGTCAGCGCGGCCGGCCCCGGCTGCAGGATCAGTGGCGACTTGATTTCGTGCACTTCACCGTCGCGAACCGCGGGCACCGTCGCCCAACCCGGCCTGGCGGCCACCCGCGCCGGTTGGAATTTTTTCCCACACCAGGAGCCGATGATCATGTCGGGCTTACGCCGGACCACCTCCCGGCGATCGGCGACGATGCGGTCGCGCGCCGCCGCGGCACCCGCCAGTTCGGGGAAGCTGTCCTCGCCGCCGGCCACGTCGATCAGTTCGGAAACCCACCGGATGCCGCTGATGAGCGGATCGTCCCACTCTTCGAACCAGATCCGGGGCCGGCGCGGCAGCGCCGCCGCTGCCGCCCGCGTGGCGTCGAGATTGGCGCGCAACCGCGCCTCCAGCGCCTGTGCCGCGTCGTCGGCCCCCACCATGGCGCCGACGGTCCGGATCATCGCCAGAATGCCCTCGATGCTGCGCTGGTTGAACAGATGCACGGCAAGCCCGGCCCGTGCCAGCTCGGCAACGATGTCGGCCTGCAGGTCCGAGAAGGCCAGAACCAGATCCGGTTCCAGGGCGACGATCGTGTCGATTTTGGCAGAAGTGAACGCCGAGACCCGGGGCTTTTCGCGCCGCGCCTGCGGCGGCCGCACGGTATAGCCGGAGATGCCGACGATCCGGTCCTGCGCCCCCAACAGGTAGAGGGTTTCGGTGGTTTCCTCGGTCAGGCAGACGATGCGTCGGACCGGCCAGGCTGCCATGAGTCGTTGCCTCCCGGCGGCGACCCTAAGGCATCGTCGCTCAACGGGCTACGTTTCAGGGCCGCCAGCGGGAGCTCGGTGGCAAGATCCGGCTTGATGCGGTAGGGCGGGAAGATCAGCCGGACGTCGGTGCCGTCGCCGACCCGGCTCTCGACCTGCAGGCGGCCACCGTGCAGCTCGATCAGCGCCTTGACCAGCGGCAAGCCCAGGCCGGTGCCCTCGTAGCGGCGGCTGTAGAGGCTGTCGACCTGGACGAATGGCGACAGCACCCGCTCGATGTCGTCCTCGGCGATGCCGATGCCGCTGTCCTGCACGCCCAGCTCCATGCCGCCGTTGACCAGTCGGCCATAGACCCGGATGTCGCCCCCGGTGTCGGTGAACTTGCAGGCATTGGACAGCAGATTGAGCAGCATCTGCTGCAGCCGCTGGCCGTCGGCCCACAGATGCGGCAGGTCCGGCGCGATCTCGACGATGAAGTGCTTGTCCGCGCCCGAGTCCGTGTTGCGCACCATGGCCAGGGCCGCCTGGGTCGATTCATGGACATCGATGTGCTGCTCCAGCAACTGCAGATGTTCGGCCTCGGCTTTGCTGAGATCGAGCAGGTCGTTGATGATCGCCAGCAGGTGCCGGCCGCTCTGGTCGATGTCCGCGGCATATTCGCAGTAGCGCTTGTCGCCGACCGAGCCGAACATCTCGCTCTTGATGATCTCCGAGAAGCCGATGATGGCATTCAGCGGCGTGCGCAGTTCGTGGCTCATCATCGCCAGGAACCGCGATTTCGCGCTGTTCGCCGTGGTCGCCGCCTCGACCAGCTCGCCGGCGCGCCGGGTCTGCTCTTCCAGCAGCTGGCGGCTGCGGAAGTCCCGCCGCGTGACCAATTCCTGGTTGTAGTGGTTGCCCAGGCTGACCGCGAACAGGGCCAGCAGGGCAAGCCAGCGCAGGGCGATGTCGAACAGATCGGCACCGGGCATCGTCAGCGACGCCAACAGAAAGCACAGCATCGCTACGGTGCCGAGCACCACGGTCCGCCGCACGGACATCAGGCTAAGACCCTCGGTGTAGACCAGGGCGACGGCGGCAAAGAACAGATAGATGTCGTTGTCGGGGAACGGGGTCAGCAGATAGAGCAGGAAGTTGCTGGAGTGAACGATCGCCAGCGTCAGCAGGCGGGCGTTCCCGCGCAGGCGACGCCGCCCGCCACCCAGGGTCCGGTACAGCGGCAGCGCCATCAGCGGCAGAGCGATGCCAAAACGGACCAACAGGGCCGTCTTGGCCGCCTCGCCGAACAGCAGGTATTCGAGCAGCCCGAAGGCGGCAAAGGCGACCGTGCCGATCAGCACCCAGGGACGCGACTGCTTTGCCGCCAGCCTTTCCACGTGCAGCTGGTAGCGCGCTTCCAGTCCAGGATCGGCGAAGTTCAGCCACAGCCAATGGATCGCCCCGCCAGGCAGACGGGTGCGCTGCGCCGAACCGGTGTCGTCGCTGCTTGACTGTGTCTCTGGGCTACTCATTAACCCTTCCGCTGCCCGCAAACCGGGCCGCGGCATAGCAGCATCGCGACGTCAAGGTTCCGTTACCGCCAGGCCGGCAGGTCCGGTCGCGGCGTTAACCTCTTGCTAACCCTACCGCCCGCCACCGGGCGTCGATCTGCCCGGTCGGCCGGACAGCGCCGCGCGTTACGTGGGGAGGCTCGAGTGGCGCGGGCTAGGCCAGCAGGCGATCGTCGAACGGGTAGGCCGACAGCAGGTGGTAACCGTCGTCGGTGATCAGTACCTGCTGTTCGAGCTTCACCGACTCGCGTCCGCCGTCGCGGCCGATCAGCGACTCCACGCAGACCGTCATGCCGGCCTCCAGGACGCCGTCATAGCCGGAGTCCGCGAAGTCCAGCACGTGGGCGATCCGTGGGTACTCGTCGCACAGGCCGATGCCGTGCAGCAATGACGAGTAGCGATGCGCCAGGCAGGCCTCGGGCAGGCGGAAGGCACGCTCGGCATACTCGCGAAAGGTCACGCCCGGCCGAAGCAGCTCCAGATTGTGGCAGATCTGCTCATGCGCCAGCCGGTAGAGCTCGCGCTGCTCGTCGCTGGGGACGCCGTCGCCGCACAGCCAGGTGCGCGAGATGTCGGCGCAGTAGCCGTGCGGCCCGACCAGGTCGGTATCGAAGGCGACGATGTCGCCGGCCTCGATCGCGCGCGGTCCGCACTCCTGGAACCAGGGGAACGTCCGCGGACCGGAGGTCAGCAACCGGGTCTCGATCCACTCCCCGCCAAGCTCGATGTTGGTCTGGTGCAGGATCGACCACAACGCGTTCTCGCTGATGCCCGGCGCCAGGGCCGACTGCATGCGTCGCATGCCTTCTTCGCAGGCGGCGATCGACTCCGCCATGGCCTCGAGCTCGACCTCGCCCTTGATCGACCGGGCCAGCTCCATCACCTCCTCGCCGTCGGCGATGTCGACCTGGCGCTCGCGCAGGGCGTGGTGGCCGTGGGGATCGAGGTTGTCGACCGCGAGCCGCCGGTTGCCGCCGCCGTGCAGGCGCAGCAGCTCGGCGATCTCGTCGCCCCAGCGCTGCGCCAGTTCGGCCGAGCGAGGCCCGGCGCCGAAATAGTCGTAGCCGGTCGCGGGGCGGGCCTCGGCGATCACCTCGTTGCCGGCCGACAGGTGCGCGCAGTTGTGGAAGTCGAACAGCAGTACGGGGCCTTCCGTGGGCACGAAGGCGTAGCGGACCTTGTTGTGCATGGTCCACACCTGCATGTTCGATGTGTCCGTGGCATAGCGGATGTTGAGCGGGTCGTAGAGCAGGATGCCGGCGTAGTCGAACCGCCGCAGCTGCGCGCGCACGCGGTCGAGCCGGTAAGCCCTGAGGGCGACGCGGTCCAGGTCGGAGTCGTGAAAAACCGCCATGCTCAAGCTCCCGTGCCGGGCCGTGATCGAAGCGGTGACCGGGATGGCCGACGGTTCAGCCGACGATCACGAGTTCGCGGGTGATGAGGAAGCCGATGCGGTCGACCTCGACGAAGTTGGGTTCGTCGTCGCGGGTGCGGACATAGGCCTCGGTGCGGGCGGCCTCGCGCATGGCATCGACGGAATCGAACCAGGTGATCGCCAGCCCGTCCCAGGCCGGCGGCTGCTCGCGCTTGTAGCCGGCCAGCCTGGTATGGCTCTGCACGTAGCGGCGGATTGTCGGGATCTCGGCGGCGATCGGCCCGTGCACGTTCCGCCAGTAGTGCTGGAAGGCTTCGATTTTCATGCCGCGCTTGTGCGGCACGCACTCGATGTTCTTCACGCCGTCCTCGGGGATCGGGCCGTCCTTGATCACGTGCTCGTCGGTCAGCAGCAAGGCCATGCTGTCACGGTCGATGAAGTTGGCCTCGTCGGCGGCGACGGCGGCGTATTCCTCGGTCGCCGCCATCGCCCGCATTGCGGCACTGTCGTCGACCCAGACTTCGGCCAGGCCGTCGTAGACCAGGTCGCCTTTGCGATAGCCGCCCAGCAGCGGATGCGATTGCACATAGCGGCGGATCTGCGGCATGCGGGCGACGATCTCCGCGTGCGTGGTGCGCCAGTAGGCCTGGAAGTCCTCCACCGACATGCCCGGCTTGCGCCGGATCAGCGTGCAGGCTTTGAGCATGGTGCCATCTCCTCCGCTGGTGTTGTTGTGCCGCCTCATCTTACATGCCGGCGGCCAGCCGCGCGCCAGCGCCGTATGATGGCGCACAGCGCAGTCGCCAGTCAGGGGAGATGAGGCCATGGAGCGCGACGAGATCGTCATGGTCTGCTGCAGCGACATCGCCGGCCAGGTCCGCGGCAAGGGCTTTCCCGCCCGCCTGCTCGCCGAGCGCGAGCGGCGCGGGGTCGGCTGGACGCCGACCAACGCGATGATCACTGCGCATGGCGCGATCGCCGACGGCCCCTGGGGCGCGCTGGGCGACCTGGTTCTCCTGCCGGCCATGGACAGCCACGTCCGCGTCGACTTCGGCGATGACAGCGCCGCCACGAACTTCGTGCTGGCAGACATCTGCGACCTGGACGGCGGACCCTGGGACTGCTGCCTGCGTAACTTCCTGCGGCGCGGCCTCGCCGCCCTGGCGGAAGAGTTCGGCCTGCGGCTCAAGGCCGCTTTCGAGCATGAGCTGCACTACGACCAGGTCGACGAGCGGCCCAACGCCGGCTATGCGCTCGACGCCTTCCGTCGCCAGGGGCGGTTCGGCGAGGTGTTCCTGGGCGGCCTCCGTCAGGCCGGCGTGACGCCGGATACCTTCATGCCGGAGTACGGCCCGCAGCAGTACGAGGTGACGGTCGAACCCGCGGTCGGCCTGGCCGCCGCCGACCAGGCGGTGATCCTGCGCGAGGTCGCCCGGGGCGCCGCCCAGCACCTGGGCGGCCGGGCCAGCTTCACGCCGATCCTGCGACCCGATGCCGTCGGCAACGGCGTGCACGTGCACTTCAGCCTCCTCGACCGGGACGACCGACCCGCAACTCACGACGGCAGCGGCACGAACGGCCTGTCCGCGGCCGCCGCGGCGTTTGCCGCCGGCGTCACCAGCATGCTGCCGGACTTCCTCGCCCTGACGGCAGCGGCGACGGTCTCCTACCTGCGGCTGACGCCGCACCGCTGGAGTGCCGCCTTCAACAACCTCGGCCGCCAGGACCGGGAGGCGGCCTTACGCATCTGTCCGGTCTTCGAGACCACGGGCAATGACGTCGCCGGGCAGTTCCACCTCGAGTTCCGCGCCGCCGACGCCGCCGCCAGTCCCTATGCCCTGTTGGCCGCCATCGTCTGGGCCGGCGTGCACGGCCTGCGCCGGAACCTGTCGGCACCGCCGGTCACGCACGAGGATCTGGCCGGTCTGTCGGCCAGCGAACTGACGGAGCGCGGGCTAGAGCGGCTGCCGCAGTCGCTGGCCGCCGCCCTCGACCGCATGGCCGGCAGCGGCGAGGTGCGTGCCTGGATGGGTCCGGCGCTGCACGACGCCTACCTCTGCCACAAACGCTTCGAGGTCGGGTTGATGGACGGCCTCGACGATGCCGCACAGTGCGCGCGCTACTACCAGGCCTATTGAGCGGCCGCCAATTCTGTCAGCAGCGTGTCCGTGGTTTCCGTACGGCAATAACCCCCAAAGGCCTTGAGCGCGCCCTCGTGGCGTTCCCGGCTGTCAGTGGCGCAGGCGTCGCTTGCGCAGATCATGTAGTAGCCGCGGTCGGCACCGTCGCGGATTGCATGGTCGACGCACTGGTCGGTGAGGAAGCCGGCCACGACGATGCTGTCGATGCCGATGTTGCGCATGACGTAGTCGAACACGGTGGAATTGAACAGGCTCGACGAGGTCTTCGGCAGCACCAGTTCGTCCTCGCCGGGCGCCAGCGCATCGATGACGCGGCCTTCCCAGGACCCCGGGGCGATGAAGAAGCCGGACAGCTTGTAGTCCAGGCTCCGGTCGCGGCCGTCCCGGGTCAGGTTCTCCATCACCGTGTAGGCGACCTCGATACCCACCTCGCGCGCGGCGGCAATCAGCCGCTGCATGTTGGGAATGGCGTGGCCATGGGCGTCGGCATAGAACGACGGCCGCTGGCGATGGCGATCCTCGTCCATCACCCAGTTCTGCGCATCGACGATCAGCAACGCCGTGCGGCCGGCGGCAAGCGGCCGCTGCCGGGTCAGCCCCGCGTCCGTTTCGCTTTCGCTCATTGCCAGGGTCCTCCCGCTGCCGGGGCTGCCGCCGCCAGGGTGGCGATCTCACTGTCGTTCAGGCGATAAGGCAGCCAGTCCTGCATGTGGCGCAGTCCGAGGCGATGGTAGAACTCCCGTGTCGGGTTCCAGTGCATCACGTTCAGGTCGATGCGGCCACAACCGCGCGCCCGGGCAACGCCGGCGATCGCCGCCATCAGCGCCTTGCCCAGGCCATGGCCGCGGGCGACATCGTCGACGTAGAGGTCTTCCACGTAGATCCCGGGGCGCGCCGCCCAGGTCGAGTAGTTGGCGAAGAACAGGGCCAGACCGACGGCCCGGCCGTCGAGCTCGGCGATCAGGCACTCGAAGCGCGGCGGCTTGCCATCGCCGGGAAACCCGTCACGCAGCACCGCCGCTTCGTCCAGGCTGACGACCTCGACCGGTTCCTTCTCGTACACCGCCAGCGCCTTCACCATGCGGACGATCTCGCCCGCATCGGCAGGACTGGCCCAGCGTACACCGATTTCTGCCATCACCTGCTCCTTGCCGTGCTGCACCAGTCTAGCCCGCGGCCGCCCACGGCGCGCCCGCCCTTTCTTTCGCCCGCGCACGCCGCTATATCAGCGCGAGGGCCGGAACACGTACGCAATCGACCAACGGGGGACGCCGCCATGACCGGCCCGCTCGACGGCTATCGGATCATCGACCTGACCGGCATGATCGCCGGGCCCTGGGCCACCATGCTGCTGGCCGACCAGGGCGCCGAGGTGATCAAGATCGAGACCCCCGGCAAGGGCGACCACGTGCGCGCCGGCGGCAACCGGCACAACGGCATTGCCGCCAACTTCCTCAACAACAACCGCAACAAGCGCTCGGTCACCATCGACCTGAAGCAGCCTCGCGGCCGCGAGGTCCTGCTGCGGCTGGCGGCGGGCGCCGACGCGGTGATACAGAATTTCCGCCCCGGCGTGGTCGAACGCCTCGGCGTCGCCTACGACGACGTTAAGGCGGTAAAACCGGATATCGTCTACGTCTCGATCAGCGGCTTCGGCGAAAAGGGGCCGTATGCCCACAAGCCGGCCTACGATCCGATCATCCAGGCGGCCACCGGCCTGACCACGGTGCAGGCCGGCTCCGACCAGGAACGGCCCCGCCTGGTGCGCACCATCGTGCCCGACAAGGTCACGGCCTTGACCGCGGCACAGGCGTTGACCGCCGCCCTGCTGCACCGCGAACGCAGCGGCGAAGGCCAGCACGTGCGCCTGACCATGCTGGATGCCGTGCTGTCGTTCCTTTGGGCCTCGGACATGGGCCTGCAGACCTTCGTCGACGAACCGTTGCGCGAGCAGCGTCCGGCCAGCTTCATCGACCTGATCTACGAGACGGCCGACGGCTACATGAGCGTGGCGATCATGAACGACCGCGAATGGCAGGCCTTCTGCAAGGTGGCCGAGCGACCGGACTTGCTGGCGGATGAGCGCTTCAGCACGCCGGCGATGCGCGACAGGAACATCGACGCCCGGTTGGCGCTCACCCAGGAGGTGCTGCGCACCCGGTCGACGGGCGAATGGATGGAGTTGCTGGAGGCGGAACGCATTCCCTGCGCCCCGGTGGTCAATCGCAACACCATCCTGGCGCATCCGCAGGTCGAGGCGATGGAGACGGTGCAGGAATACATGCATCCCCGTGCCGGCCGCATCCGCCAGACCCGGCCCGCGGCCCGCTTCGAGCGCTCACCCGCGGGCGTGCGTCACGGCGCACCGGACCTGGGGGCCGATACCGAAGCGGTGCTGCGCGAAGCCGGCTTCGCCGAGCCGGAGATCGCCGAACTGCGTGCCGGCAACGTCTGCGGCGACTGACCGGTCGCCGCCGCGACCGTCGGTCAGGGACCGCCGCCGTCGGGGCGCCAAAGGTCACGGGCGAACGGGTCGCCCATACCGGCCGGCAGGCCGAGCCACGCCTGTGCCTCTGCGACATCGCGGAACACGGCCATTTTCTCGCCGGGCTCGCCACGCACGGTCTGAAACAGCCGTGTCAGGCCGAACACCAGGTCCGAACCGACGACGTGGGCAGCCCGGTACGGTGGCAACCGGCGATCCCAGCGCGCCATGCCCTCTGCCAACGCGCGCACGTCCGACGTCGGCTGCGCGCCGGTCAACGCACGCAGATCATTCAACCGGCACGTGCGATCATCGAGATCGTCACTGCCTAGCAGGGACTCGCCGAACACCGCCAGATCGAGCAGCGTGACCGGCGGATTCCAAAGCGAAAACAGGCAGTTCAACGACGCATCATAGCGGTATTGGAACGGCACCTGTCAGCTCCGATAAGAGTCGATGGGCGGTCCATTTTTTCAATCTAAAGCCGCGATGGCTACCCGTTTCTGCAACTTTCATGCACAATGACATGAGCATTTTCGCATATGCGTGAACGCACAAAAACGGCACCGGGAACGGCGGAGACCATTTCGCCCCGCAGCGAAACAACAGTCGGCATGGTGCGGCACCATCGGCGGATCCGCTCACGGCGACGGGTCCGGCATGACGAAGCACCTTGGTCTCGAACTGGCACTGCTGCTGCTGCTCGCCTTGCTGTGGGGCTCCTCCTATCTGTTCATCAAGGTCGCGCTCGCCGGGCTACCACCGTTGAGCCTGATCGCCCTGCGGGTATCCATTGCCGCCGGGTTCCTCGCCGCCGTGATGGCCTGGCGCCATGAGCGCCTGCCGCGCGATCGCCGTACCTGGCGGATGCTGTTCTTGCAAGCGGTGTTCAACAGCATCGGTGCCTGGACGTTGCTGTCCTGGGGCCAGCAGTACATCGATAGCGGCCTGGCCAGCGTCCTGAACTCGACCACGCCGATCTACGTCTTCGTCATGTCCCTGGCGCTGACCCGGCACGAGGCCTTGGACGGCTGGAAACTGCTCGGCACGACCGTTGGCTTCGCCGGTGTCAGCCTTGTCGTCGGCATCGACGTCCTGCAAGGGTTCGGCCGGCATGTCGCCGGCGAACTCGCCGTGCTTGCCGGGGCGCTGCTCTATGCCTGCGCTGCGATCTACGGGAAGCGTTTCGCGTCTCAATCCGCGCTCGTCACCGCAACCGGGACCATGATTTGCGCCACGCTCTGCCTGGTGCCTGCCAGCTTGATCGTCGAGCGGCCGTGGACGCTGCAGCCATCCTGGCCGGCACTGCTCGCGGTTGCCACACTCGGCCTGGGCTGCACCGGGCTGGCGATGCTGATTTACTTCCGCCTGCTCCGCACGCTCGGCTCACTGGGCGTGACCAGCCAGAGCTACCTGCGCGCGGGCGTCGGCGTGCTTCTCGGCATCATCGTGTTGGGCGAACAGCTGACGCCTGCGATCGCCGTTGGCCTGGCGGCCGCACTGTTGGGCGTCGTCGCCATCAACCTGCCAGGCGCCGCCCTGCATAGAGCGGCCCGCCTCGCCACCAACTGGCGCTGGTGGCGGGGCATCAGCGCCGGATCGTGCCCATACGGCCGCTCTGGTAGTCCTCGACGGCCTGGACCAACTCGGCCTTGGTGGTCATGACGAAGGGGCCATAGCGGGCCACCGGTTCGGCGATCGGCCGGCCGGCGAGCAGCAGCAGCCGTGCCGGCGCGGCAGCGTCGGCCGCCGCCGCGACCTCGACGCTATCGCCATCGCCGAGGATCGCCAACTCGCCGTCACTGATCGTCGTCGCTTCGACGCCGAGGTTCACCGCACCCCCGAACACGTACATCGCGGCATTGTGGTCGGTCGCCAGCGGCAACCGCGCGCGGGCGCCGGGGGCGACGGTCCAGTCCTGCAGCACCACCGGCGTGCGGGTGCCGATCTCGCCGCGGACGCCGAAGGCCTCGCCGGCGATCACCAGTACCTCGATACGGCCGTCAGGGCTGCCGGCCAGCGGAATCCGCTCGGCGGCCAGATACTGATAGCCGGGCGTTGCCGCCTTGTCGGCGATCGGCAGGTTGACCCAGATCTGGAAGCCGTGCGACCGCCCGCCCTCGCGCTGGATGCGCGCCGACGGCATCTCCGAATGGACGATGCCGGCGCCGGCGGTCATCCACTGCACGTCGCCCGGCCCCAGCAGCTGGCTCTTGCCGGTGGAGTCCTCGTGCAGCTTCTCGCCGGCGAGGATGTAGCTCACCGTCTCGAAGCCGCGGTGGGGATGGTCGGGCGCGCCCTTGGCCCCGCCCGGCGGCCAGTCCACCGGACCGAACTCGTCCAGCATCAGGAACGGATCCAGGTCCATCAGCGCCGCCGTCGGGAACGGCCGGCGAATGGGAAAGCCGGCGCCTTCCGTCGCATGCTGGGCCGCTACGATGCGCGCCACCGGTCGTACCTGTTCTGTCATGTTCCGCCTGCTCCTATCCCGCCGCCTCTTCGCGCAGCATCGCCGCCGCCTTCTCGGCGATCATGATGGTCGGCGCATTGGTGTTGCCGCTGCTCAACACCGGCATCACCGAGGCATCGGCGACGCGCAGACCGTCGAGGCCATGCACGCGCAGCCGCGGGTCGACCACCGCCATGGGATCGATGCCCATCTTGCAGGTGCCGACCGGGTGGTAAAGCGTGTTGCCCTGTGACCGGGCGAAAGCCTCGAACGACGCGGCGTCGTCGATCTCCGGTCCCGGCGTAAGCTCGCCGACGCTGTGGCCGGCCAGGGCGGGCGCGGCGAAGATCCGCCGCGCGTGTGCCATCCCGGCCGCCAGCACGCGCAGGTCGTCGGCGTCGGACAGATAGTTGGGCCGGATCGCCGGCGCCGCCTGCGGATCGGCCGAGGCCGCCATCACCGTGCCGCGGCTCGACGGCCGCACCGGGCAGACCGCGACCAGCATGCCCGGTTGGTGCTCCAGCGCCAGCTTGTCGCTGCGATAGCTCGCCGGGGTGAACAGCAGCTGCAGGTCCGGGCTGGCGACGCCGTCGCGGCTGGCGCAGAACACCATGGCGCTGGTCACCCCGAAGGTCAGGGCGCCGGTGCCGCTGACCAGGTAGCGGCCGACTTCGCGGGCGCGCCGCCAGCCGCGGGCGAGCTCGTTCAGGGTCACCGCGCCGCGCACCCGGTGCGTCACCCGGATCACGTAGTGGTCCGACAGGTTGGCGCCGACGCCGGGCAGGTCATGACGCACGTCGATGCCCAGCGAAGAAAGGTGCGCGGCCGGGCCGATGCCCGACAGCTGCAGCAGATGCGGCGAGTTGACCGCGCCGGCGGCCAGCACCACCGCGCGCGCCGCCCGGAGTTCGCGGGCCCTGCCCTGTTGCCTGAAGGCGACGCCGGTGCAGCGGTGGCCGTCGAACATGAGGCCGGTGGCCAGAGCGTTGGCCTCGATGCGCAGGTTGGTGCGGCCACGCGCCCTGGCCAGGAAGGTGCGCGCCGTCGAGGCGCGGAACCTGCCGCGGCGGGTCATCTGCGAGTAGGCGACGCCGTCCTGGCGGGCGCCGTTGTAGTCGGCCGTGAGGGCAAAGCCGGCCTGCTGCGCCGCCTCCACGAAGCGGTGGGTGATCGGCAGGATGGTGTTGTAGTCAGCCACCGGCATCGGCCCGTCGCGGCCGCGGTAGTCGTCCTCGCCGCCGGCGTAGGCTTCGGACGCCTTGAAGTAGGGCAGCACGTCGGCATAGGACCAGCCGCGACAGCCGAGCTGGGCCCAGCCGTCGTAATCGGCGGCGTTGCCGCGCACGTAAAGCATGCCGTTGATCGAGTGCGAGCCGCCGATCACGCGACCGCGCGGCCAGTGCAGGGCCCGCCCGCCGGTGCCGGCCTCGGGCTCGGCGGCGTAATTCCAGTTCACCCGCGGGTTGTCGATCAGCTGCATGATCCCGGCGGGCACGTGGATGAACGGATAGCGGTCCGGCGGCCCGGCTTCGAGCAGGGCCACCGTCGCGCCGTCCTCGCTCAGCCGGCTCGCCAGCACGCACCCGGCCGAGCCGGCACCGACGACGATGTAGTCGACCGCGTTGTCCATCGTGTCAGCCTCTACATCCGGGCATCACGCGCTGCCTAAGGCCCTGCGCCCAGCACTTCCGGCAGCGGCCGACCTTCCGCCCCCGACGGCGGCTTCAGGCCGAGCAGCGCCGACAGGGTCGGCGCCAGATCGACGGTGGCGACCCGGCGGGCGACGCGGCGCGGGGCCAGCCCGGCACCGGCGAAGATCATCGGCACGAAGGTGTCATAGCGCCAGGGCGAGCCGTGGTGCGCGGCCGCCATCACACCACCGAAGTCGGGATTGAAGGAATGCGGCGCGAACACGACGAAGACATCGCCCGAACGGCGCGGATCGTAGTTGTTCAGCACGGCGCGGATCGCCGGCACCTCGGGATAGTCGCCGCGGGCCAGCGCCGTGCTGGAAACCGCCAGGGCAATGCCCGGTAGTCGCATCAGCTCTCCGGCCACCGCCAGTTCGACCGTCTCCTGATCGGCGCCGGCGGCGGCGATCGCCTCCCGGTTCAGGTAGACGTAGGGATGGAAGTACTCGGCGATCAGCTCCCTGCCCAGCCCGAAGCGTGCCTTGAGGCGGGCCAACCCCGGCGCGGTCTCCCAGCTCTTGGGATCAACGTAGCTGGCCGGCACCCCCAGCAACTGCAGGAAGCCCGGGGCGTCGGCGCCACCGTGGTCGGCCGACAGCACCACCAGCGTGCGGTCGAGGCCGACACGTTGGTCGACGAACGCCAGCAGATCGGCCAGCAGCCGGTCGAGGCGCAGGATCTGGTCCTCCATCTCCAGGCTGGCCGGGCCGAAGAAATGGCCGACGTAGTCGGTCGATGACAGGCTGACGGAGAGGTAGTCCGGCACCTCGTCCCGGCCCAGCGCCTCGGCATCGATCAGCGCCTTGGCGAAGTCGACGGTCAACGCGTCGCCGACCGGGCTGATCGTCAGCAGGGTGGTGAACAGCCTGCCGTCGGCCGGGCCGAAGGGATGCGGGAACACCCGGCCGTAGCCCGGCAGGTCGGTCTCCCACGGAATGTCGTCGCGCCCGGCGTTGCGATAGCTGGCGTAGTCGTGCAGCAGGGTCCAGCTCCTGCCGGCATAGGCGAAAGCCAGCCGCCGGTCGTTCCAGGCGGCGACCCAGGCGGGGTAGTCCTCGTAGTAGTAGCGGCTGGTGATGAAGCCGCCGCTCTGCTTGGAGAACCAGAACGCCTTGCCGGCATGCCCGGCCATGGAGATCGCCCCGCGATCCTTGACGGAGACGCCGAACACCTTCGCCGCCGGGCCGTAGGCGATGACCAGCTCGTCGGAGAAAGTCGAGGTGCGGATCGCCCGGGGCGAGCGGCCGTCGCTGCGGGCCAGCCGCTGCGTCGGGTCGATCTCCCGCCCCTTGTCGACGCCGGCACCGCTGCCGAGGACCGGGAACTCGGCGTCCTCGACGTTGTAGACGAGACGCCCCAGCGCCCGGTCGAACCAGACGTTGCCGATCATGCCGTGGGTTGCCGGGTGAGCGCCGGTCGCCAGGGTGGCATGGCCGACGATGGTCTCGGTGTTGGCGTGTTCGTGGTGGGCGTCGAGGTAGACCACGCCGTTGTCCAGCAGGTAGTTGGCGCCACCCTCACCGAAGCGGTCCCGGTCGCGGTCCAGCAGGTCGCCGCGCAGCTGGTCGACGGTGATCTGCAGCACCAGCCGCGGCAGGCTCTCGTCCGCCCTCGCCGCGGCCGGCGCCAAGACCACCAGCAGCGCCACTGCGATCGCTCCGCCTGCCCGTCGCTTCATCCAACTGCCTCCGCCAACGTCGTCCGCGCCCCTGCGCGACCGCCAACGATAGCCTGCCGCCGGTCAGTCGGCGAAGTATTTGCCGGCAACTGCAGGCGGCGTACCGCAAAGACTGACAGCAACGATCGCCAATGTGCCGGCGATGAAGCCAGGCAAGATCTCGTAGACGTCGAACAGCCCGCCCGAGAGCTGACCCCAGATCGCCACCGTCGCCGCGCCTGCGAGCATGCCGGCCAGCGCGCCGTTGCGGGTCATCCGCGGCCATGTGAGGGAGAGCAGGATTGCGGGGCCGAAACCGGCGCCGAAGCCGGCCCAGGCATAGGCGACGATATCGAGCACCCGGCTCTCGGGATTGCGGGCAATCGCCAACGCCAGCAGGGCGATGACGACGACCCCGCCGCGGCCGACCCAGACCAGTTCGCGGTCGTCCGCCTGGGGCCGCAGGAACGGCCGATAGACGTCTTCGGTCAGAGCGCTGGTAGAGACGATCAACTGGGAATCCGCCGTGCTCATGATCGCCGCCAGGACTGCGGCCAGGAACACGCCCGAGAGCCAGGGGTTGAACAGCACCCGGGCCAGGGCGATGAAGGCGGTTTCCGGGTTCTCAAGGGGCGTGGCCTGAAAGTAGGCGACGGCGACGAGGCCCGACAGCATGGCCCCGTAGAGCCCGACGATCATCCACCACATGCCGATCGCGCGCGCCGCCGGCATCTCGGCCGCCGACTTCATGGCCATGAAGCGGGCCAGGATATGCGGCTGGCCGAAGTAGCCCAGGCCCCAGGCGAGCAGCGAGAGGGTCGACAACAGCGTCAGGCCGGAAAAGGCGCTCAGATGGCCGGGATGCTCGGCAGCGAGCTGCGCGGTGGTCGCCGACCAGCCACCCAGCGCCTGCACCGCTGCCACCGGCACCATGACCAGGGCCGCCAGCATCAGCAGTGCCTGCACCACGTCGGTCCAGCTCACCGCCAGGAATCCGCCGAGAAAGGTGTAGGACACGATCATCGCGGCGCACAGCCAGAGCGCCTGCTGGTAAGTGGCACCGAAGGTGTGGCTGAACAGCACCGCACCGGCGACCAGGCCCGAGGCGGTGTAGATGGTGAAGAACAGCAGGATCACCGAGGCGCAGGTGATGCGCAGCAGCCGCGAGCGGTCGCCGAAGCGGGCCTCGAAGTAGTCCGACAGGGTCAGGGCGTTGTCCGCCTGCTCCGAAAACCGGCGCAGACGCGGGGCGACGATGCTCCAGTTCAGGTAGGCGCCGAACGCCAGGCCGATGGCCATCCAGGCCTGGTTCAGCCCCATCAGGTAGAAGGCGCCGGGCAGGCCGAGCAACAGCCAGCCGCTCATACCGGAGGCGCCGGCGCTGAGCGCCGTGACCACACTGCCCAGACGGCGCCCGCCGAGCACGAAATCCGACAACGTGCGCGTCGTCCGCCAGGCAACGACACCGATCACCACCATGCCGGCGAGATAGAGGAAGAAGGAAACGCTGGTCGGCTCGGTCATCAGCGGCGCCGCGCCCCGCGCAAACCGACGAGCACCAGCAGCAGGATCAGGCCCATCGGCCCCAGCAGCACGACGTAGGTCGCGATCGAGATCCCCGGTTCCATGCGGCGGAGACTAGCCCGAATTTCTCAATCCCCCCACGGCCTGCGTGATGGGGCGAGGGAACGGCCTGGATGTGTTACGATGATGTGAAACGCGGCGACGAAGCGAAGAAAGAAGCGGCGAGCAAACGTCCACTGCCCGAATGCCGCGGCCAGCAAACGGGGGTATCGCGTGTACACCAAGATCATGGTGCCGGTGGACCTGGCACATATCGAGCGCCTCGGGAAGGCTATCGACACGGCCACCGACCTCGCCAGGCACTACGCCCTGCCGATCTGCTTCGTCGGGGTGACGGCGGAAACGCCGACCGAGGTGGCGCACACGCCGGACGAGTTCGCCGCCAGGCTCAAGCAGTTCGGCGACGAACAGTCGGCCAGGCACGGCCTGACGATCGAAACCGTCGCCCTGCCCAGCCACGATCCGACCACCGACCTCGACAAGATGCTGATCGCGGCAGCCGCCGACGCCGGCGCGGATCTGATCGTCATGGCGTCACACGTTCCCGGCCTGCCCGAGCACTTCTTCGCTTCGCACGGCGGTGCCGTCGCATCGCACGCGCCGGTTTCGGTGTTCGTGATCCGCTAGGCGCTGACACAATCGACACCCGGACGGCCGGGCCTTGAACAGGGAAGACGCGGAGGCAGCATGAGCGACTCAACCGATCTCGCCCCGGACGGGCCCGCCAGGTTGATCGAAACCGACTACGCCGTCGGCCAGGACAACATCCAGCCGCGAGTCGGGCCGTTCAACCTCGACATCCACAACCCGGTGTTCGTCATTTCCGGGCTGACCATCGTCGCCTTCGTCTTCTTCACCCTGGCCCTGCCGGAACAGGCCGGCGCGCTGTTCGGCTGGCTGCGCCCGGCCGTGACCTCGACTTTCGACTGGTTCTTCCTGCTGGCCGGCGACATCTTCGTCATCCTCGCCGTCGTGCTGATGATCTCGCCGCTGGGCAAGGTCCGCATTGGCGGCATGGACGCCAAGCCCGACTATTCCTACCCGGGCTGGTTCGCCATGCTGTTTGCCGCCGGCATGGGCATCGGCCTGATGTTCTTCGGCGTCTCCGAGCCGATTTCGCACTACACCTCGTCGCTGGCCGCGGGCGCGGGGTCGCCGGAGAGCTGGGCACCGCTGGCCGGCGCCGCCGGCAACGAGGCGGAGGCGCTGCGCCTCGGCATGGCCGCGACGATCTTCCATTGGGGCCTTCACCCCTGGGCGATCTACGCCATCGTCGGCCTCTCGCTGGCGCTGTTCGCCTACAACAAGGGCCTGCCGCTCAGCGTCCGTTCGATCTTCTATCCGATCTTCGGCGAGCGCGTCTGGGGCTGGACCGGACACATCATCGACACCCTGGCGGTGTTCGCGACCCTGTTCGGGCTCGCCACCTCGCTCGGCATCGGCGCCGAGCAGGCCAATGCGGGCCTCGAGTTCCTGTTCGGCGTGCCCGTCAACGACGTTTCCAAGGTGCTGCTGATCGCCGGCATCACCGCGATCGCCCTGGTCTCGGTGGTCGCCGGCCTGGACGCCGGGGTGAAGCGGCTGTCGGAGATCAACATGGTGCTGGCCGCGGCCCTGCTGCTGTTCGTCATCGTCGTCGGCCCGACAGCGGCGATCCTGACCGGCTTCTTCACCAACCTGGTCGCCTATGCCGAGTACCTGCCGGCGCTGTCGAACCCGTTCGCCCGCAGCGACGCCAACTTCAGCCAGGGCTGGACCTCGTTCTACTGGGCCTGGTGGATTTCCTGGTCGCCCTTCGTCGGCATGTTCATCGCCCGGGTCAGCCGCGGCCGCACGGTGCGCGAGTTCGTGTTCTGCGTGCTGCTGATCCCCTCGCTGGTCTCGGTGCTGTGGATGACCGCGTTCGGCGGCACCGCCATCGGCATGCTCAACGAGGGCTACCAGGCGATCGCCGACGCGGCGCTGGAGCTGAAGCTGTTCACCATGCTGGCCAACCTGCCGCTGGCGCAGTTCACCTCGTTCGTCGGCATCGTCCTGGTGATCGTGTTCTTCGTCACCTCGTCGGACTCCGGCTCGCTGGTGATCGACACCATCACCGCCGGCGGCAAGGTCAACGCACCGCTGTCGCAGCGCATCTTCTGGGCCACCTTCGAGGGCCTGGTGGCGATCGCCCTGCTGCTCGGCGGCGGCCTCGGCGCCCTGCAGGCCGCCTCGGTATCGACCGGCCTGCCCTTCGCCGTGGTGCTTCTGCTCGGCGGCTTCGCGCTGGTCAAGGGGCTGCTGTCGGAGCCGCGCTCGCGCTGACCGGGTCGGTGGAAAAGCCAATGCCGTCGTTGCCGCGCGAAGTCGCGGCCTACAAGCGCACGCCGACCTTCGACCGGGACACCGTCCCGGCCGGGCTGCTGGAGGCGCACAGCACCAAGGCCGGGGTCTGGGGCCGCATCGTCGTGCTGTCAGGCCGGCTCGAGTACGTGCTGACGGAAGGCGGCGAACGCTTCGAGCTCGGACCAGACCAGCCCGGAATCATCGAACCGCAAGCCGAACACCGCGTTCGCCCGCTCGGTGCGGTCAGCTTCTACGTCGAGTTCCTGCGCAGTTCCGGGGACACATGACCTAACTCACGAGTTAGGTCATGTGTCCCCGGAACTGCGGCCTACACTGAGCTGCGGCCGTAGAGCGACAGCTGCACGGCGTCGAACTCGACGCCGTTGCCGAACTCCTCGTCGCGCATGAAGTCGGGCACCGGCCCGCCCGGCCGCGTCACCTTGCCTTCCGGTCCGCGCGGCAGGCGATCGGTCGGGCCGAAGGTCGCTTCCAGTTCCGCGACCTCGGCCTGGTTCAGCTTCGTAACCCGGCAGGGTGCGCCCTTCATGTGCGGGATGCCCTGCTCGCGGTCGATCAGCTCGGGATCGTCGTCGGCGGTGAGCTGGGCGTCGGCGAAGGCCCACATGCCCGACATGGTCTTCAGGCCCGGCTGCGATTCCGGCTTCCACCAGCCGTGCGGCACGCGCACCAGGCCGGCAGGCATGCTGGAGCGCACGAACACGCGGCCGAGCATGGCACCGGTGGCGGTCGCGACCCGGGCCCAGGCGCCCTCCGCCAGACCCAGGGCTTCGGCGTCCGCCTCGCTCAGGAACAGGGTCGGATCCTGCGCGCGCGCGCGAAGTTCCGGGATGTGACGGTGGCCGGTGCGGTAGTACTCGTCGTCGGGCAGGCCGATGAACAGCGACAGCGGGTAGTCATCGTCCGGTGCCGCCGCTTCGCGGTAGTAAGGCAGCGGATCGAAGCCGAGGTCGGCGAGCACCGACGACGACAGCTCGACCTTGCCCGACGGTGTGGCAAAGCCGGTCTGCTCGTACTTCTTCTCCGCGTAGACGGCTTTCGGCGGGCGCCCCGCTGCGACCACCTCGGCCCAGGTGGTGCCGCCCGGCTCCAGGCGATAGTCGAGCAGGGCCTCGGCGCTGTCCCAGGGGAAATGCTCGCCCAGGCCCATGCGCCGGGCCAGCTCGCACCAGAAGTAGACCACGCTCTTGCACGCGCCCGGCGGCGCCATCGCCTGTTCGGACACCCCGGCCATCATGCTCGGCCGTTCCAGCCAGGCATCGCCCGGCAGCACGTAGTCGGCCAGCTGCGCGGTCGGCGTCAGCATGTGCTCGTAGGCGACGATCAGGTCCTGGTTCATCAGCGCATCGTAGATGCGCCGGGTGTTGGCGAACGACATCAGCGTGTTGTTGGCCATGGCGAAGAAGGCCTTGACCGGATAGGGCTTGCTCTCGGCCATGGCGCGGAACATCGCCATCGGATTGGCCATGTAGCAGCCGCCGATCAGGTTGGTCCAGCGATGGCCCCAGACCCGCTCGGTGGCGTCGCCCAGGGCGTCCATGCCGCGGTAGGTGAACACGGGGAACTCGTCCGCCCCCAGCTGTTTCTACTTCTGCGCCTCGGGCAGCAGCTCGTGCAGCTCGATCTCCGAATCCGAGCGGATGCCGGGGTTGAAGCCGACCATCATCTCACCGCCCTTGACGTCGATGTTGCCGGTCAGCGCGCGCAGGTAGCACTGCAGGCGGATCGCCGAGGTGCTGGAGGCCTGCTGGTCGGTGATCGGCGACCAGGGGATCACCGCCGGACCGTTGCTGGCATACATCCGCGCCGCTTGGGCGATCAGTTCCGCATCGACACCGGTGATCTCGGCGACGCGGCTGAGCGGATATCCGCGCACCCGGGCGGCGAAGGCGTCGAAGCCTGAGGTCCAGTCGCGCACGAAGTCCTTGTCGTAGAGGCCCTCCTCCAGGATCACGTTGAGCCAGCCCAGCGTCATCGCCGCATCGGTACCGGCCCTGAGCGGCAGCCACAGGTCGGCGGCCTCGGCGTTGCCGCTGCGGCGCGGGTCGAGCACGATCAGCTTGGCGCCGCCGGCCTGGGCGGTGCGGATCGACTTGTACTCCAGCGTCCAGCTGTGCCGGCGCGGGTCGTGGCCGAACAGCACGATGCACTTGGAGTTGAGGATATCGCCGCGCGGGTACCAGCCGTAGACCATGCGGTTCACGGCGGCGGTGTTGCCCATGCAGTAGGCGACGCCCGAGGTGTAGTTGGGCGAGCCCAGCAGGTTCATGAAACGCCGCGTCAGGCCGTTGTCGAGGCCGATGTTGGCGTTGCTCGAGGTCACGGCGAAGGCTTCCGGGCCGTAGCGCTCGACCACCTTCTGCAGCCGCGCGGCGATGTCGTCGAGCGCCTCGTCCCAGCTCACCTGCGCCCACGATCCCTCGCCGCGCCCGCCGGTACGTTTCAGCGGATGCATCAGGCGATCCGGGTGCGCGAACGACTTGGGCGCGAAGGCGCCCTTCATGCAGATCACGTCGTGGAAGAACGGATGCTCGCGCGTGGTCACCTTGATCACGCGGCCGTCCTCGACCTTGGCGGCGACGGGACAGAACCCGTCGCAGCTCATGCAGACCACGGACTTCAGCGCATCGGTCTTCGCCGGCTGGCTCATGGCTTCCTCCTGGGCCGGCACGCCTTCTCCCGCGGGGGCGTGCATCGATTGCCGGGATGATGCCTGCGAACGGCTCGCAGTGGCAAGCCTGACGGGCGGGTCTGAGACCCGCCCCTACGGTCCGTTTCTGCTCCTGTAGGGGTGGGTCTCAGACCCACCCGGGAGCGTCGCTACTCGCCCGCGTAACCGACATCCTTCAGCGCCACCGTGATCTCGTCCAGGATGACGGGATCGTCGATCGTCGCCGGCATCTTCCACTCGGTGCCGTCGGCGATCGAGCGCATGGTGCCGCGCAGGATCTTTCCCGAGCGGGTCTTGGGCAGGCGCTGCACCACGGTGCAGGTCTTGAAGGCGGCCACCGGGCCGATCTCCTGGCGTACCTTCTGCACCAGCTCCGACAGGATCTCGCCCTCCGAGCGGTCGACGCCAGCCTTGAGTACGACGAAGCCGAGCGGCACCTGGCCCTTCATCTGGTCGGCGGCGCCGATCACCGCGCACTCGGCGACGTCGGGGTGGCCCGATAGCACCTCCTCCATCGCCCCGGTCGACAGCCGGTGGCCGGCGACGTTGATGATGTCGTCGGTCCTGCTCATGATGTAGAGGTAGTCGTCCTCGTCCTGGTAGCCGGCGTCCGCCGTCTTGTAGTAGCCGGGGAACTCCGACATGTAGGCCTCGACGAAGCGCTCGTCGGCCTGCCACAGCGTCGGCAGGAAGCCGGGCGGGGTCGGCAGCTTGACGACGATGGCGCCGGTCTCGCCGCGCGGGACCTCGTTGCAGGCCTCGTCCACCACCCGAACGTCGTAGCCGGGCACCGACTTGGTCGGCGAGCCGTACTTCACCGGCAGCTGGCCCAGGCCGACGCAGTTGGCGGCGATCGGCCAGCCGCTCTCGGTCTGCCACCAGTGGTCCAGCACCGGCCTGTCGAGCTGCTGCTCGGCCCACTGGATGGTGTCCGGATCGGCCCGCTCGCCGGCCAGGAACAGGGTGCGGAAGGCCGACAGGTCGTACTTCTTCACCAGCTCGCCGTCCGGGTCCTCCTTCTTGATCGCCCGGAACGCCGTCGGCGCGGTGAACAGGGCGACCACCTTGTGCTGCTCGATGATGCGCCAGTAGACGCCGGCATCGGGCGTGCCGACCGGCTTGCCCTCGAACAGGATCGCCGTGGCGCCGTGGAACAGCGGCGCGTAGACGATGTAGGAGTGGCCGACCACCCAGCCGACGTCGGAGGCGGCCCACCAGCATTCGCCCGGCTGCACGCCGTAGATGTTGTCCATGCTCCACTTCAGCGCCACCAGGTGGCCGCCGGTGTCGCGCACCACGCCCTTGGGCTGGCCGGTGGTGCCGGAGGTGTAGAGGATGTAGCTGGGATCGGTCGCCAGCACCGGCACCGGGTCGGCCTTGGGCGCGGCCGCGAACAGCTCGGCCCAGTCGTGGTCGCGGCCCGGCTGCAGCTCGGCCGTCTCCATCTCCCGCTGCAGCACCACGACGGCATCGGGCTTGTGGGTGGCCAGCTCGATGGCGCCGTCCAGCAGCGGCTTGTACGGCACCACCCGGCCCGGCTCGATGCCGCAGGAGGCCGACATGATCACCTTCGGCCGGGCGTCGTCGATGCGGGTGGCGAGCTCGTTGGAGGCGAAACCGCCGAACACCACCGAATGGATGGCGCCGATGCGGGTGCAGGCGAGCATGGCCACGGCGGTCTCGGGCACCATCGGCATGTAGATGATCACCCGGTCGCCCTTCTGCACGCCCAGCTTCGCCAGCATGCCGGCGCACGTGGCGACGTCGGACAGCAGTTCGGCGTAGCTGATCGAGCGGATGCTGCCGGTGACCGGGGAATCGTAGATGATCGCCGCCTGCTCGCCGCGGCCGGCGGCGACGTGGCGGTCGAGCGCATTCACCGAGGTGTTGGTCTCGGCCCCGGGGAACCAGCGATAGAACGGCGGCCGGTCGTCGTCCAGCACCTTATCCCAGCGTTTGCTCCAGTCGATCGCCTCGGCGGCCTCGGCCCAGAAGCCCTGCGGATCGGCCTGCCACCTGCCGTAAACCTCGTCATACCGGCTGGCCATCGTGCTGTCCTCCCATGCCCGCTCTGCTACCCTCGCTGCCGGCATTTTCGAGGCGCGCCCGGATGGCCGCAAGAGGGGACATGGCGACATTGCAGCACACGCAGGAGAGCGCACGGCCGTGGGCGGTGGAACAGGCGCTGCGCGAGGAAGAGGCGGCCGGTCTGCGCCTGGCGGTGCGGGTGCGCGGCTGGGCGCTGGCGGCGATCGCCGTGCTGATCCTGTTCCTGCAGCCGGCCCCGCACAGCCTCTACAACGCCGCCTATCTCGCCGCGATGATTGCGCTGGGCCAGGTCCTGGCCCGCCTGGACGCGGGCGAGAACGCCCGCTGGCCGGCCTACCTGCTGGCCGGGCTCGACGCCCTGCTGATCGCCGGCTTCCTGTTCGTGTTCAACCCGCTGATCTGGAACGGGCTGCGGCCGGAACTGATCTACAGCTTCGCCGCCGCGCCGTTGTTCATGCTGTTGCTGTCCATCGGCACCTTCACCTACTCCGTGCGGCTGATGATGTGGGGCGGCGTGATGGCGGCCGTGGCCTGGGCGCTGGTGTTCGCATGGATCGCCCGCGACCCGGCCGCCGTCGACTGGCTGCTGCACGTGCAGTATGGCCTGCAGGTTTTGCCCCGCGACCTGACCGGCGCCGCCAAGATCTACGAGGCGGCGATCCCGCGCATCGTCGAGCTCTGCTTCTTCCTGCTGCTGGCGGCGATGCTGGCCACGGCGGTCCGGCGCAACCGCCACCTGGTGTTTCGCCAGGCCTACGCCGCGCGTGAACGGGCCAACCTGGCCCGCTACTTCTCGCCCAACATGGTCGAGGAACTGGCCGCCAGCGACCAGCCGCTGGCCCGCATCCAGCGCCAGCCGGCGGCAGTGCTGTTCTGCGACATCGTCGGCTTCACCCGCATCGCCGAGCCGCTGGCGCCGGATGAGACCATCGCCCTGCTGCGCGGCTTTCACAGCCGCGTCTCCACCGCGGTGTTCGCGCACGGCGGCACCGTCAACAAGTACATGGGCGACGCCGTGATGGCGACCTTCGGCACGCCGCACGGCGGATCACGCGATGCCGCCGATGCCGTCGCCGCCGCCCGCGCCATCGCCGCCACCCTGGCCGACTGGAACCGCGAACGGACGCGGGACGGCGCGGCACCCGTTCGCGCCGGGATCGGCGTGCACTGGGGGCCGGTGGTCACCGGCGACATCGGCGGCGAAGCGGTGCTCGAATACGCCGTACTCGGCGACACGGTGAACGTCGCCAGCCGGCTCGAAGGCCTGACCCGCAGCCTGGACGCCGGCATCGTCATCAGCACGGACCTGGCCGAAGCCTGCCGGGAACAGGGCGGTGCTGACGTGCTGGCCGGTTTCGAGGTGGCGCCGCCGCAGCAGCTGCGCAACCGCGCCGAGCCGGTCGCGGTCCTGGTGCTGCACGAACGGAGCATGCCGTGAGCACGGACCCGAACACTTTCGACACCGCCGCCTATGGCGGCGACGGCTGGCAGCCACGCAGGCGCAGCCATGGCGAGGACATCGGCCGGCTGTGGGCCGACTGCCGGGTCGACAGCGAGTACGCGCCGCTCCGCGCGGTGCTGCTGCACCGCCCCGGCGAGGAGCTGGCTGGCCATGCCGACCCCGACGCGGCGCAGCTGCTGGAGACGGTCGACCTGGCGCTGGCGTGCGCCCAGCACGACGCCATCGCCGCCGCCTACCGCGACAACGGCGTCAGCGTGCACGCGGTGGCCCCCGACGGCCCGGTGCCGGCAAACCAGATGTTCTGCGCCGACCTGATGTTCATGACGCCCGAAGGCACGATCCTGGCGCGGCCGGCCTCCAGCGTGCGTGCCGGCGAGGAACGCCACGTCGCCGCCCGCCTGGCCGCCCTGGGCGTGCCGATCCTGCGCACGCTGACGGGCACCGCCACCTTCGAAGGCGCCGATGCCCTGTGGCTCGACCCAACCACGGTGCTGCTTGCGCGCGGGCTGCGCACCAACGACGAGGGCTGCCGCCAGGTCGCCGCCTGCCTGGCCGAGCTCGGCGTCGAGACCATCGTCTGCGACCTGCCCTACGGCACCATGCACTTCATGGGGCTGCTGCGCTTTGCCGACCGGGACCTGGCGATCGCCTGGCCGCGGCGCACGCCCTATCGCGCCGTGGCGGCGATGCGCGAACGCGGCTACCGCGTCGCCTTCCTGCCCAAGGAAAGCGGCCACGGCCAGCAGACCGGCTTCAACTTCGTCACCCTCGGTCCGCGCCGCATCCTCATGGTCGCCGGCCATGCCCCGACGCAGGCCTTCCTGGAGGGTCTCGGCATCGACTGCGTTGCCGTGGAGGCATCCGAGCTGGCCAAGGCGGCCGGCGCCATCGGCTGCCTGAGCGGCATTCTGGCCCGCGCCCCGGTCGGCGCGGCCGGATCCGACTGACGGCCTTGCGCCGCGCCGCCCGCCTCGGGCTGCTGGCGGGCCTGCTGCTCGGCTGCGCCGCCGGCGCCGCTGCCGAGACGGCGTCGTCCGAAAACGACCTGCCGTTTGGCTGGGCGAACGCCCTGAAGCGGATGTTCGACCGCGCGGCGCCGCGCTATTTCGTGCGCGACCCGGTGGCCAAGCGCGCGCTGGTGGACGCGGGCGACGGCCTGCTGGTGCAGCTCAGCTTCACCGGCGTCGGTCAGTATGCGACGCAGAGCCTGACCGACCGCCAGGGGCTGGCCAACCTCACCAGCGAGCTCGCCGGCGCCCGGCGGCTGTTCGAGCAGGCCAACGGCGGCGAGAGCCTGATCAGCTGGTGGCTGCGTGCCGGCGACATCGTCGGCGCCCCCGACGACACCCAGCTGCAGAACGAGATCGGCTCGGTGTTCGCCGTCAACGGCGCGCTCGAGCGCAAGGACACCCACATCCAGGAGCTCTACTGGGGCCAGTACTTCGCCGAGGTCGTCAGCTTCTCGCTCGGCCGCGTCGACCCGAGCTTCCGCTACGACTACAGCGCCGTCGCCAACGACGAACGGACCCAGTTCCTCGCCGACCCGTTCGTCAACTCGACCGCCATCCCCTTTCCCGACCCGGGCATCGCCTTCGACCTCCGCTGGGCACCCGACCCGCGGTTCGCCGTGCGCGGCGGCATCCACCAGGACAACCAAAGCGGCCGGCAGAGCTTCGATCTGCACCGCGACGAGCTGTTCTACGCCGTCGAACCGGTGCTGACGCCGTCGTTCGAGGACCTCGGCGACGGCAACTACCGCTTCCTCGCCTTCTACAGCCGCAAGCGCGACCGATCCGGCGCCGGCGTGTCGCTGAGCTTCGACCAGGAGCTGGGCGGCGGCGTGACGCCCTTCGTGCGCCTGAGCGTCAGCGACAGCGAGATCGCCGACTTCTCCCGCTTCGCCTCGGCCGGCCTGGCGCTGCAGGCGCCGTTCGCCCGGCCCGAGGACGTCGTCGCCATCGCCTGGGCCTGGGGCGATCCGACCGCGGCCGACGCCCGCGACGAGCAGCTGGTCGAGCTCTACTACCGCGCCGCGCTCAACCAGTACGTCGAGGCGACGCCGAACCTGCAGCTCGTCATCAATCCCGGCCGCAATCCGCAGGACGACCTGATCGGCGTGTTCGGCTTCCGCCTGCAGGCGACGTTCTGAGTGGTGTACGCGAGACCGCCGCAGACCGGAAAGATGGACAAAGCCTCGGCCCATGATACATGTCGGGGTAAGGACCGGCGCCGCGTGATCGGGGCCAAGGGGCGCATGAATGGGGAGAGGGCCATGGCCAGCGCGCGAGCGGGAGTGACTTTGTGGGCCATGGTTCTTGGCTCACTGATGCTGTCGGGGGGCATGGCGGCACCACCGGCAACGGCCCAATCGGGCGCCATCGTCCACGACGCCGAGCATTATGTTCTGAAGGCGCAGCACAGCGCCCGCTGGGCGACCGAGGACCAGGCGATCGAGCAGCGGCTGGCGGCGCTGCGCGAGAAGTTCGGCCGACCGCCCAACATCATCCACATCATGTGGGACGACACCGCCTTCGGCGACGTCGGCATTCCGGCACTACAGCAGGTGCGCGGCCTGACGACGCCGCATCTGAACGCCATGGCCGAGGAAGGCATCCTGTTCACCCGCATGTACACCGAGGTCGGCTGCACGCCGAGCCGGGCCGCCTCGGCCACCGGCCGGCTGGCGATCCGCTCGGGCATGTACAACATCGGCATGCTGCTGGAGAGCCACGGCATGCGCGGCGAGGAAGTGACCATCGCCGAGGTGCTGGGCCAGGCCGGCTACGCCACCGCCTTCCACGGCAAGTGGCACCTGGGCGACATCGAGGAGAGCTACCCCCACAACCAGGGCTTCGACGAGGCCTTCTTCACCGGCTACAACCAGATTCTCTCCCTGAACACCCGCGTCGCCGAGGGCGCCAACGCTTCGATGGGGCTGTTCGAGGACATGCTGCCGGAAGACCCCTACAAGCTCGACGACAGCTTCATCACCAAGGACTGGGTGCAGGTCGCCGAGGGCCGCAAGGGCGAGCCGGCCCGGCAATGGGGCGACAACAGCCACGAGAACTACCTGAAGATCGACCCCGAGGCGCAGCGCCGCACCCTGGAGTTCATCGAGCGCAACGCCAAGGCCGGCAAGCCGTTCTACATCGCCAACTGGCCGAATCTTACGAGCTTCATTCCGAATCCCAAGAAGTGCTCGCGCGCGCGCAGCATTCTACAGGACGGTCTGCAGTGCAACATCGACCCCTTCGTCGGCCAGGTCATGGCCAAGTTGAAGGAGCTCGGCATCGCCGAGAACACCCTGGTCATCGCCATGGCCGACAACGGGCCGATGACGCACAACCCGCCGCCCGGCCTGGGCATGGCCGAGACGATCTTCCGCGGCGGCAAGGGCGACTTCCTCGAGGGCGGCGTGCGGGTGCCGGCGTTCGCCTGGTGGCCCGGCACGATCGAGCCCGCCCAGATGGTCGGCGACATGATTCACGAGACCGACCTGTTCACCACCTTCGCCCGGATCGCCGGGGCGATGCAGCACATTCCCACCGACCGGGTGATCGACGGCGTCGACCAGACCACCCTGCTGGTCGAGGGCGATACCCACGGCCGGCGCGACTACGTGTTCATCTACGCCGGGCCGAACCTGGGCGCCACGGTCAAGGGCAACTACAAGCGGCACTGGATCTCGCCCGATCCGGTCGGCGAGGCCAGTGGCATTCCGGCGGCGTTCTACTTCCTGCCGGCCGACCCGCGTGAAGTGACGCCGATGCTGGTCAACCTGATCCACCTGAAGCGGCCGTTCAACCGCATGCGCCTGCGCCACGAGCTGTGGAAGCGCAAGTACCCGGACGCCAGGGAGGTGCACGGCATCCCCTGGACCGGCGTGGCCGACGCCTCGCCCGGCATCAAGGCCCTGGCGCAGCCCAAGCTCGACCTGAGCCAGCTGCCGTTCGACCCGCTGGAGTACATCGAGCACCTGGATCAGCTGCCGTTCGACCGCAACCTGGATCCACACGTCGGCCAGTAGGCCATGCCCGACCGTTCATGCGGGTGGGTCTGAGACCCACCCCTACAGATGGCACAATGGGCCGTAGGGGCGGGTCTCAGACCCGCCCGCCCGCCGACGCCCCTAAGGCAGCTTGGTGATCGTCGGCTGAACGTTGGAGCCCATGCGCCGGTTGAACGCCTCGATCAGCGCGTTGGTCACCTTGGCCGCCTCCGGCTCCACCCCGGAGAAGCTGAAGTCCGTCATGCGGTAGCCGTCCTGTGCCGACGCCGGCAGCTTCGCCCGCTGCGGCGGGGCGGGATAGGACTCGTGGTTGGGCACCGCCATGCGGGTGCGGATGCCGTCGCGGGTCACGTTCCAGACCATGAAGTCGAGCGCCAGGTCGAGCGGGCCGTCGTAGGTCTCGCGGATCGCCGCCTCGACCACCGGCGCGGTGTCGTGATCGTTCTGGAAATGGTAGCAGACCGCGTGCCGCGGCTGGGTGATCGACATGATCTTGCCGAACGCCTGCGCCGCCGTGTGGCCCTGGGTGCCGACATAGACCGCCTCCGCCGGCGTCATGCCGTAGCGTTCGACCATGAAGTCGGGCGGGATGAAGCACTCGTGGATCGCCAGGTCGGCACCCCGGGTGTGCTCGGCCCACCAGGTGTTCGGCAAGGTGTCGCTGGAGAAGGCGAACTTGAAGCCGTTCCACTCCAGGATGAAGCTAACCGACTGGTCCAGGTGGATCGCCGGGATGGTGCGGACGGTGACGCCGTTCTCGTCGTAAATAACGTTGTTGACGGCGGTCCAGTCGAACTCGTTGACCTCGAGCGTCAGGCCACGCGGGTCGACGGCGCTGCCGCGGCTCGCCTCCTCCCAGGCCCAGGCCTTGCGCAGGTAGGCCATCCAGGCCTTGGTGCCCCATTCCGGCTTGACCCCGCTGACGCCCCACACGCGCAGCGGCGTCAGCCGGTTGTTGACCGGACCGGTGAAGTAGAAGGCCGGAAAGTCGCCCGCATGGTCGAGATGCAGGTGGCCGAGGAAGACCTTATCGAGCTGGTCGAGGGGAATGCCCAGCGCCATGATCCGCTCGTACGAGCCCTCGCCCATGTCGAAGATGAACTTGTCGCCGTTGCCCAGTTCGACCAGGAAGCAGGCGGCCGCCTGCTTC
>Ga0056121_1000122_pt1 | contig 36061 bp, 38 predicted proteins | sample WorMetHEROISLAND_FD_83872 | JGI IMG/M metagenome (GOLD analysis project Ga0056121, IMG submission 83872) | Marine gutless worms symbiont microbial communities from Max Planck institute for Marine Microbiology, Germany - Olavius sp. 1 HERON ISLAND ...
TCGTCGCCGGCGACGAGGTCCACGTGATCGATGCCGAACCGGTCGACCACCTGGTCGACAGCACCGGGGCCGGCGATCTCTATGCCGCCGGCTTCCTGGCCGGCCTGGTGCAGGGCCGCAACCTGCACGACTGCGGGCGCATGGGCTCGATCGCCGCGGCCGAGGTGGTCAGCCACATGGGCGCGCGCCCGGAAGCGGACCTCAAGGCGCTGATCGCCGACCGGCTGGACTGAGGCGTCGCGGCTGGGGCGCGCCGTGAGCAAGACACCTGCGCAGCGGGCACGGCGGCGGCGCCTGCTGCGCCTGCGCGGCTGGCTGACCCTGGCGCGTCTGCGGATCGCCAGCGGCGTGGTCGTCATGGCCTTCGTCGTCAGTCACTACCTCAATCACGCGCTGGGCAACGTCTCGCTCGAGGCGATGGAATGGGGTGCCTGGTGGTTCCAGGCCGTGTGGCGCAGCCTGCCCGGCACGCTGCTGTTCTATGGCGCCCTGCTGCTGCACGTGGGCTGTGCCGTGGTGGGTCTGGTCCGCCGGCGCAGCCTGCGGATGCCGCCGGTCGAGGCGATCCAGATGCTGCTCGGCTTTGCCGTGCCGCTGCTGCTGGCGGTGCACGTGGTCGGTACCCGCGGCGCGCACGAGATCCTCGGCGTCCAGGACTCCTACACCTACATCCTGCTGTCGCTCTGGGTGTTCACGCCGGTCCAGGGTGTGCTGCAGTCGCTCGGCCTGCTCGCCGCCTGGGGCCATGGTGCCGCCGGCGTGCATTTCTGGCTCCGGCTCAAGGCCTGGTACCCGCGCTGGCAGCCCTGGCTGTTCACCCTCGCTTTGCTGGTGCCGGCCGCCGCCCTGGCCGGGTTTGCCGGCGCCGGCAAGGAAGTCGCCCTGCTGGCCCGCGATCCGGACTGGCTGTCGGCACAAGTTGCGGCGATGCAGCTGCCGCCGGGCGCGGCCGACTGGGTTTACGAGGTGGCGGAACGGATCCAGCGCGGGACGCTTGCCACCGTTGTCCTGGTCCTGGCCGTGCACGGCGTGCGCCAGCTGCGCCGGCGGCGCGGCAAGGGCATCACCGTGGGCTATCCCAACGGCCGCTCGGTGCCGTTGCCCGACGGCGGCACCGTGCTCGACGCCAGTCGCGCCGGCGGCATCGCGCATGCTTCGGTGTGCGGCGGCCGCGGGCGCTGCTCCACCTGCCGCGTGCGCATCGTCGACGGCGAAGCGGCGCTGCCGGAACCGAGCGACGAAGAGGTGCGGGTGCTGCAGCGGGTCGGCCTGCCCGAAGGCACCCGGCTGGCCTGCCAGTTGCGGCCGACGCAAAGCCTGTCGGTGGTGCCGCTGCTCGAGGCGGGGGCGCAGCCGCGCGACGCCCAGGCCCGGCCCGGCTACCTGCAGGGCAGCGAGCGCAATATCGCCGTGCTGTTCGCCGATCTTCGTTCGTTCACCGCGCTGTCGGAGACCAAGCTGCCCTATGACGTGGTGTTCCTGCTCAACCAGTACTTCCGCACCATGGGCGAGGCGGTGGAGCGCGCCGACGGCCGGCTCGACAAGTTCATCGGCGACGGCGTGATGGCGCTGTTCGGGATCCGACGCGGCGCCGCCCACGGCTGCCACAGCGCCCTGCTGGCGGCACGGGAGATGTCGCGCGGCCTGCAGCAGCTCAACGCCCAGCTGGCCAACGACCTGGAGCAGCCGCTGCGCATGGGGATCGGCGTGCACGCCGGGCCGGCGATCGTCGGCGAGATGGGCTATCGCAATGCCACCTCGGTGACGGCGGTCGGCGACACCGTGAACACGGCCAGCCGGCTGGAAGCGCTGAGCAAGGAGTACAGCACGCAGCTGGTGGTGTCCGACCGGGTCGCCGATCTGGCCGGTCTCGACCCGGCGCCGTTCGCCGTCGAGCAGGTCAGCGTGCGCGGCCGGGCCGAGCCGCTGCAGGTGCTGCTGGTGCCCGACGCCAGCGAGCTGGTGCTGCCGGACCGGGCGACGCCGCGGACGCGGCACCGGCCGGCGGCAGCGCCGCCGTCGGACGACTAGGGACTATTCGTCGGCGCGGATCATGCGGCCGCGGATCTGCCGGCCGCCGAAGATGTGCACGTGGAAGTGCGGCACCTCCTGGTTGGCGTGCGCGCCGTTGTTGGCGACGATGCGATAGCCGTCCTCGCCGACACCCATGAGCCGCGCGGTTTCGCCGACCGCCTGCAGGAAGCCGGCCAGCGCTTCGGGCGCGGCCTTGGCGGAGAAGTCGTCGAGATTGACGTAGGCGCCTTTCGGGATCACCAGCACGTGCACCGGCATCAGCGGGTTGATGTCGTGAAACGCCAGGGCGTGGTCGTTCTCGTAGACCTTCTTGCAGGGAATCTCGCCGCGCAGGATGCGGGCGAAGATATTGTTGTCGTCGTAGGACAAGGCGTACTCCTCCGCGGGTCAGTTGTCGCCGCCGCGCCGTCGCGCCAGCTCGGCATAGACCTCCGCCGGCTGCACCTGCTTGGCGGCCCACAGCACCAGCAGGTGGTACAGCAGGTCGGCGCTCTCGGCGACCAGCTCTTCGTGCGACTGGGCCAGGGCGGCGACCACCGTTTCCGTCGCCTCCTCGCCGACCTTCTGCGCCACCTTGGGCGGGCCTTCGGCCAGCAGCCGGGCGGTCCATGACTGCGCGGGATCGGCGTCGCGGCGGCTGTCGATGACGGCGAAGAGCTGGTCCAGGATTTCGGGACCGGGTGCGGCGGCCATCGGCGAGATTCCTTCCTGGCGGTATTGCGGGAGGGCGGAGTGTAGCGGAGTTTCGCCGCCGCGCCAGCCGGCCGCCGTCAGGGCAGGCTGTCGGGGGTGACGAAGCGGCGCAGCCGGCCCGCGCCGGGCTGCAGCCCGCCCCAGTCGGCGACGTCGAACACCAGGCAGGCCAGGCCGGCTGGCGGCAGGTTGGGCGCCAGCCGGCGCAGGGCATCGCCCTCGGCCGCGCCCGAGAGGGCATAGGCGAGCTGGTGCAGGGTGGGGTTGTGGCCGACCACCAGGACGGTGTGGACCTTGGCATCGGTCTGCCGCAGCAGTTGCAGCAGGCCGCCGGCGTCGATGCCGTAGAGCGCCGGCTCGATGACACTGTGCGGCGGGGCGACGAGCTGGCTCGTCACCAGGGTCAGCGTGGCGCGGGCCCGCTCGGCGCTGGAACACAAGGCCAGCTCCGGCTGCATCGCCTCGCTGCGCAGATAGTTGCCGATCTGCAGGGCGTCGGCCTCGCCGCGTGGCGTCAGCGCCCGCGCGTGGTCGCCGCCGGACGGCGCGGCGCCCTCGGTCTCGGCATGTCGGAGCAGGTACAGCGCGCGCATCGCGCGTCGTCACTGCCGGACGGGCAGCCCGGCGGCCTGCATCGCATCCTTGGCCTGCTGGATCGAGTACTCGCCGAAATGGAAGATCGACGCCGCCAGCACCGCGTCGGCACGGCCCTCGCGCACGCCGTCGACCAGATGCTGCAACTCGCCGACGCCGCCCGACGCGATCACCGGCACCGGCACCGCCTCGGCCACGGCCCGGGTCAGCTCGACGTCGAACCCCCGTTTGGTGCCGTCGCGGTCCATGGATGTCAGCAGGATCTCCCCGGCCCCCAGTTCGGCCATGCGCCGGGCCCAGCGGACCGCCTCGATGCCGGTGGCATTGCGACCGCCATGGGTGAACACCTCGAACCCGCCATGGCCGTCGCGCTTGGCGTCGATGGCGACGACGATGCACTGGGTGCCGAACTTCTCCGCCGCTTCGCGGACGAATTCCGGACGGTGCACCGCGGCGGTGTTGATCGAGACCTTGTCGGCCCCGGCCAGCAGCAGCTTGCGCACGTCTTCGACGACCCGCACGCCGCCGCCGACGGTGAGCGGCATGAAGCACTGCTCGGCCGTGGCCTGGACGACGTCGTAGAGGATGTCGCGCCGGTCCGAGGAGGCGGTGATGTCGAGGAAGCAGAGCTCGTCCGCGCCCTCGCGGTCGTAGAGCCGGGCCTGCTCGACCGGATCGCCGGCATCGCGCAGGTCGACGAAGTTCACGCCCTTGACCACGCGTCCGTCCTTGACGTCGAGGCAGGGTATGACCCGCTTGGTCAGCATCGCCCGGTTATGCCATCACGTCGCCAGCAGCGCCAGCGCGGCGCCGAGGTCGATCGCCCCGTCGTAGAGCGCCCGGCCGACGATCACGCCGGCGATGCCGGTTCCGGCGACGGCCTTGAGCGCGGCCAGGTCGTCGAGGCTGGTCACTCCGCCCGAGGCGATCACCGGCGTGGTCAGGGCGCTCGCCAGGGCGGCGGTGGCCTCGACGTTGCTGCCCTGCATGGCGCCGTCGCGGTCGATGTCGGTGTAGATGATCGCGGCGGCGCCGGCGTCCTCGAAGCGGCGCGCCAGGTCGACCGCCGGCATGTCCGACTGCTCGACCCAGCCCTCGACCGCGACCAGGCCGTCGCGGGCGTCGATGCCGACGGCGATGCGGCCGGGGTGGCGGCGGCACAGTTCTCGCACCAGGTCGGGCTGGCGCAGGGCCAGGGTGCCCACGATCACCCGTTCCAGGCCGCGCGCGAGCCAGTCGTCGACCGCGCCGGCGTCGCGGATGCCGCCGCCGAGCTGACAGGCGAGCGTGGTCGCCGCCAGGATCGCCGCCACGGCTTCGCCGTTGACCGGCCGGCCTTCGACCGCGCCGTTCAGGTCGACGATGTGCAGCCGGTCGCAGCCGGCGGCGGCGAAGGCGGCGGCCTGGGCGGCGGGATCGTCGTTGAACACGGTGGCCTGGTCCATGTCGCCGCGCAGCAGGCGCACGCAGCGGCCGTCCTTCAGGTCGATCGCGGGGTACAGTTCCATGCTGCCGCGCGCCGCCGTCACGGGGTCCAGGCCAGGAAGTTGCCGATCAGCCGCAGCCCGGTCGCCTGGCTCTTCTCCGGGTGGAACTGGGTGCCGGCGATGTTGTCGCGGCAGACCGCGGCGACCATGCGTTCGCGGCCGTATTCGGCCTCGGCCAGCACCACGGCCGGGTCGGCCGGGCGCAGGGCGTAGGAATGCACGAAGTAGGCATAGTCGCCATCGCCGATCCCGGCCAGCAGGGGGTGCGCCGGCCGGCTGAGCGCGAGCGTGTTCCAGCCCATGTGCGGGACCTTCAGGGCCGGGTCGCCCGGTTCGATGTGGCTGACGTCGCCGGCGATCCAGTCGAGGCCGGCATGCTCGCCATGCTCCAGGCCGCGCGTCGCCAGCAGCTGCATGCCGACGCAGATGCCCAGGAACGGCCGGCCGTCCCGGTTCACCGCCTCGCCGATCGCCTCGGCCAGGCCGGCGATCGCCATGAGCCCGGCCTTGCAGTCGGCGAACGCGCCGACGCCGGGCAGCACCAGCCGGTCGGCGGTCCGCGCCAGCTCCGGCTCGGCGGTGACGACGATCTCCGCGGCGATGCCGCCCTCGCGGGCCGCCCGCTCGAACGCCTTGGCGGCCGAGCGCAGGTTGCCGGAGCCGTAGTCGATGATGGCAACGCGCATGCCGTGGCCTCAGACCGGATCGAACGGTGTGGCGAACGGCTGCAGCGGATCGTTGCGCCGCCCGCCCGGGCGGGCGGCGGGGGCGGTCGCTGCCGGGGCGCCGGCCGAGGCGGCCGGCGTCGGCGCGGCGGCCGTGGCCAAAGGCGTCGCCGCATCGCGCGCCGGCGCTTCCGCGAGCGTCTGCAGCCAGTGCGCCTCCGCCGTCTCCAGGTCGGGCGCCAGCACCACGCCGGCCATGCGGTAGCCGGCGGCGCCAAGTCGCCAGCGGCGCCAGTTATTGGCTTCGGCCGCCACCAGCAGGGCAAAGAGCAGTGCCAGCAGGCTTTGCGCGCCCTCGCCCTGGCCGCCGGCCTGGGCGGCGACGCTGAGCAGCGCCGCGGCGACGACGTAGGCCGCCAGGCCCAGCCATTGCGCGCGGAACAGCAGCCACAGGACCGGCACGAACAGGGCCGGCCAGTTGAAGCCTTCCTTGACCAGGACGAAGTCCGGGTCGGTGCCGGCGGGCACCGCCCGCGCATGGACCGTGTAGTGTCTCATTCCGGCGTTACCATCGCAGATCGCTGGCTGGCGGGCGCCCGCGGCGCCCTCAGCCGCTCAGGCTGCCCTTGGTCGAGGGCACGGCATCGGCGCGGCGGGGGTCGATATCGACCGCCTGCCGCAGGCTGCGGGCCAGGCCCTTGTAGCAGCTCTCGGCGATATGATGGTTGTTTTCGCCGTACAGGTTGTCGACGTGCAGGGTGATGCCGCTGGCCTGGGCGAAGGCATGGAACCACTCGCGGAACAGCTCGGTATCCATCTCGCCCAGCTTCGGCCGGGTGAAGGCGACGCGCCAGACCAGGTAGGGCCGGCCGGAGATGTCCAGCGAGACCCGGGTCAGGGTTTCGTCCATCGGGATCAGGGCGGAGCCGTAGCGGGTAATGCCGGTGCGCGCGCCCAGCGCCTGCGCGACGGCCTGGCCGATGGCGATGCCGGTGTCCTCGGTGGTGTGGTGATAGTCGATGTGCAGGTCGCCCTTGGCCTTCAGCGTCAGGTCGATCAGGCTGTGCCGGGACAACTGTTCGAGCATATGGTCGAGAAAGCCGATCCCGGTGCTGACGTCATAGACGCCCTGGCCGTCGAGATTCAGCTCGACGGCGATCTCGGTTTCCTTGGTGTTGCGTTCGACGACTGCCCGACGCATGGCCCGCTTCCTCGATTGCGGCGCCCAGATCCCGGGCGCCGCCGGGGATATAGCAGGGGCGGCGCCGGGGCGCCAGCGGGCCGGCCGCACAGGCCGCGGGGAGGGCGGGAATCGTCGGTTAAGGGGCCATTAAAGGACTGTTCAGGACTGCCTGGGATACTGCTCCGCACGGCCAAGCAGCCGGTCAACGGCATCGACGCGAACGAGGGCAGGCGTGGGCGAAGGGTTTTCCGTCCTGATCGTGGACGATCACAACCGGACGCGAGAGCTGTTGAAGACACTGCTCCGGGCGATCGGCTACGCCGACGTGCTGGAAGCGGGGACCGGCGCGGCGGCGCTGTCGCTGCTGCACGACGAGGCCGTCGGTCTGGTGATCTCCGACTATCACATGCGGCCGATGAACGGTCTGGACCTGGTCAACCGCATCCGCGCCGACGAGGCGCTGTTCGACATCCCCTTCATCCTGATCAGCGGCGACGACGACCTGGCCCTGGTCCGCGGCGCCGCCCGGGCCGGCGTCGATCTGCTGATCAAGCCGTTCCGGCCGGAGGAACTGCTGGCGGCGGTACACCGCGCCGTGGGCCGGCCGCAGGCTGCCGCCGGGGCGGCTGGCGCGGGCAAGGCCAAGGCGAACGCCAAGGCCGGCTGAGCGGCGCGACGGCAGGCTTGACCGCCGGCCGTTACATCATACATGGAGAGCGTTGCGGCCGGCGCCCCGCCGGCCGGCAAGGAGTCTCTCCATTGACGCAGTCCTCTCAGGAAATCTGGCACGGCACGACGATCCTGTCTGTACGCAAGGGCGACAGCGTGGTCGTCGCCGGCGACGGCCAGGTCAGTCTCGGCCAGACGGTGATCAAGTCCAATGCCCGCAAGGTCCGCCGCCTCGCCGGCGGGCAGATCCTGGCCGGCTTTGCCGGCGCCACCGCCGATGCCTTCACCCTGTTCGAGCGGCTCGAGGCCAAGCTCGAGACCTATCCCGGCAACCTGACCCGGGCCGCCGTGGAGATGGCCAAGGACTGGCGCACCGACCGCTACCTGCGCCGCCTGGAGGCGATGATGGCGGTAGCCGACGCCGAGGTCAGCCTGGTGCTGTCGGGCACCGGCGACGTGCTGGAGCCCGAGGACGGTCTGATCGGCATCGGTTCCGGCGGCGCCTACGCCCTGGCGGCGGCGCGCGCCCTGGCCGACCGTGACGAGATGACGGCGGAAGACATCGCCACCCGGGCGATGCGCATTGCCGCCGACATCTGCGTCTATACCAACCAAAACGTGATCATCGAGAAGCTCGAGGCATGACCGCCTTCTCCCCCCGCGAAATCGTCTCCGAACTGGATCGCTTCATCGTCGGCCAGGACGATGCCAAGCGCGCTGTCGCCGTCGCCCTGCGCAACCGCTGGCGGCGCATGCAGTTGACGGACGACCTGCGCGAAGAAGTCCTGCCCAAGAACATCCTCATGATCGGCCCCACCGGCGTCGGCAAGACCGAGATTTCCCGCCGCCTGGCCCGCCTCGCGGGTGCGCCCTTCATCAAGGTCGAGGCGACCAAGTTCACCGAGGTCGGCTATGTCGGCCGCGACGTGGAGCAGATCGTCCGCGATCTGGTCGAGGTGGCGATCGGCATGGTGCGCGAGCGGCGCCGCGGCGAGGTGGCGGCGCGGGCCGAGCTCAACGCCGAGGAGCGGGTGCTCGACGCCCTGGTCGGCGAGCAGGCTGGCCAGTCCACCCGCGACAGCTTTCGCGCCAAGCTGCGCGCCGGCGAGCTGAACGACAAGGAGATCGAGCTCGACCTCGCCGACAGCGGCGGCGGCCTGCCGACCTTCGAGGTGCCGGGCATGCCCGGGGCGCAGATGGGCATGATCAACCTGAACGACATGCTGGGAAAGGCGCTCGGCGGCCGCACCAAGCGCCGGCGCATGACGGTCGAGGAATCCTACGAGATGCTGATCGGCGAAGAGAGCGACAAGCTGTTGGACGACGAACAGCTCGTGCGTGACGCCATCCAGACGGTCGAGGAGAACGGCATCGTCTTCCTGGACGAGATCGACAAGATCACCGCCCGTTCCGATCGCATGGGCGCCGACGTCAGCCGCGAAGGCGTGCAGCGCGACCTGCTGCCGCTGATCGAAGGCACCACGGTGTCGACCAAGCACGGGCCGGTGAAGACCGACCATGTCCTGTTCATCGCCTCGGGTGCCTTTCACCTGGCCAAGCCGTCCGACCTGTTGCCGGAGCTGCAGGGCCGGCTGCCGATCCGGGTCGAGCTGAAGCCGCTGACGGTGGACGATTTCCGACGCATCCTGACCGAGCCGGAAGCGAGCCTGATCCGTCAGTATGTCGCCCTGATGGGGACCGAGCAGGTCCGCCTGACGTTCGCCGACGACGCCATCGACGAACTCGCCCGCATCGCCGCCGAGGTCAACAACAGCGTCGAGAACATCGGCGCCCGCCGCCTGCACACCATCCTCGAGCGGGTGCTCGACGAGATCAGCTTCACCGCCACCGACCGCTCGGGCGAAGAGGTGCTGATCGATGCCGCCTACGTGCGCGAGCACCTGGGCGATCTCGCGCGCGACAGCGACCTGTCCAAGTTCATCCTCTAGACAACGCGCCGGTGCCGCTGGCTCGGCCGTGCCGCGACCGGCCAGCAGGTCTGGGCCGCCTTTGCTCGTTTTTGTGGCATTGAGGCGGGCTCTTTTCTTGCGACTTCCGTAATTGAGACGCTTTTGCGCGCCGTCACGTTATTGCAATGCGTCGGCTACTCGCTGTTTGCAGTGCATCAGTTAATTGCTGATTCACCGATTGCGCCTAGAACCCATCGGATCAGGTGTTCGATAGGAGGATGCAATGGCGCTGGCCCAGCTCCGGTCTCAAAAAAACGGCAAATCCAAGTCCCTCACGGCCGCGCACGGCCTGAATGCTGCCGCGTTCCGGCAGATGGTGGACGATATGCCGGTCGCGGTGATGACCTGCGACCTCAACGACTTCACCATCAACTACATGAACAAAGCCTCGCTCGAGGCGCTGCGCGGCATCGAGCACGTCCTGCCGGTGCCGGCCGAGCAGATCCAGGGTCAGTGCATCGACATCTTCCACAAAGCTCCAGCGCACCAGCGCGCGCTGCTGGCCGATCCGACCAAGCTGCCGCACAAGGCCAAGTTTCAGGTCGGTGGCGAGTGGCTGGACCTGCTGGCCTCGGCGATCTACGACGCCCAGGGCCGCTATGTCGGGCCGATGGTGACCTGGCGGGTGGTGACCGACGAGGTGCGCCAGGAAACCGAGGTCACGCGGCTGATGCAGATGCTCGACCAGATGCCCGTCAACGTCATGATGGCCGACAAGGACAGCCTCGAGCTGATCTATCTGAACCAGGTCAGCGTCGAGACCCTGCGGCCGCTGGAACATCTGCTGCCGGTCAAGGCCGCCGATCTGAAGGGCCAGTGCATCGACATCTTCCATAAGCACCCCGAGCACCAGCGCAAGCTGCTGGGGGATTCGAGCAACCTGCCGCACAGCGCGGTGATCACCCTGGGCGAGCACAAGCTGAAGCTGGATGTGGCCGCGGTCAACGATACCGATGGCAACTACGACAGCGCGATGCTGAGCTGGTCCGTGATCACCGAGCAGGTGACCATGGCCGAAAACGTCTCGCACGTCACCGACGCGGTCTCGGCGGCGTCGACCGAGATGCAGGCCAGCGCCCAGTCGATGACCAGCACCGCCGAGCAGACCAACAGCGTGGCCGGCACGGTGGCGTCGGCGGCCGAGGAGCTGAGCTCGTCGATCAGCGAGATCGCCCGCCAGGTCGCGCAGTCGAGCGAGATCGCCAGCAACGCGGTCAGCGAGTCCGAGCGGGCCAGCGTGCAGATCAACAGCCTGGCCGAGTCGGCGCAGAAGATCGGTGATGTCGTCGACCTCATTCAGAACATCGCCAGCCAGACCAACCTGCTGGCGCTCAACGCCACCATCGAGGCCGCCCGCGCCGGCGAGGCCGGCAAGGGCTTCGCCGTCGTCGCGTCGGAGGTGAAGTCGCTGGCCAACCAGACTGCCGGCGCTACCGACGAGATCTCGCAGCAGGTCGCGGAGATCCAGAACGCCACCCAGGCGGCGGTGCAGGCGAACGAGTCGATCGCCGGGACGATCCAGCAGATCTCCGAAATCGCCACCGCCATCGCTTCGGCGGTGGAAGAGCAGGGCGCGGCCACCCAGGAAGTGTCCGGCAACATCGTCCAGGTTTCCGAGGCCGCCGGCGAGACCGGCCGCCTGGCGGGCGACGTGCTGCAGGCCTCGAACGAGCTGTCCAGGCAGGCCGAGAGCCTGCGTGGCTACGTCGCCGAATTCCTCTCGCAGGCCGGCGTCAGCTGATCCGGGCATAGCCGCCGGCGCGGTTCGCGAACGGAGCAGGGGCGGGTCCAAGGACCCGCCCCTGTCGCTGTCGTCACGTGCCCCGCGCCGTGCGCGTCCGACAGCACCCCCCGTTCGCGTACGTTCCTAGAACAGGCCCAGCAGCGTGCCGGGTGCGGCGTTGGCGATGCCCAGGGCCTGGACGCCGAGCGCCTGCTTGACCTGACCGGCCGCCAGATTGGCGGCTTCGGCGCCCATGTCGGCATCGATCAGGTCGCCCACACCCTTGCGCAGGACGTCGCGGCGTTGCGTCGTGGCTTCGTTCTGGTTCTCGATGCGCTTGGCCGACGCGCCGAGGTCGGCCAGCTTGCCCGAGGCATCGGCGATCGCGGTGTCGAGCGCGGCCATGGCGGTGAGGGCGTCGCCGGCCGTGCCCAGGGTCAGGGTATCGACCGCCAGCCCGGCGGCGCTCATGTCCTGGGCGTCGACGGCGAAGCGCTCGCCGTCCTCGTTGGCCAGCACGTTCAGGCCCGCCGCACCGCTTTCCAGCAGGTTGGTGCCGTTGAAGTCGGCGCTGTCGACGACGGTGCCGATCTGGTCGCGCAGGGCGTTGAACTCGTTCTCCAGCGCCTGGCGCGACGAGGCGTCGAGGCCGTCCTGGCTCGCCTGGATGCTGATCCGCTTCATGTCGGTGAGCAGATCGCCGACCGCCTGGCCGGCCTGGATGGCGACGTTGGCGGTTGCCTCGGCGGCGTTGAGGCCGCCCTTGACGGCGTTGGCCCCGCCGACTTCGCCGATCAGCTGCTGGGCGATGGCATAGGTCGACGGATCCATCTTGGGTCCGTTGACCTTCTTGCCCGTCGCCATCCGCTCGCGGATGCCGTCCAGGTTCTTGTTGGACTTGTTCAGGGATTGCAGCGCAATGGCGCTGCCGTGGTTGGTATTGATCGAAGCGACCATGGCTTTCTTGCCCTTTCGGTGGCCCCGCTATCCGCGCGCTTTGCGCCCGGACCGGAAGCTTTGCGTCCCGCCGTCGCCGGCGGTTTGCCGTTTCGAGGACCGCGCCAGGCGTGGTCCAACTCCGAGGCACAGAATGCCGCCGAGGTGTGAACAGACGGTAACGAGAGATGGTTAACGAACGCGGTATCTGCCCGGGGCCGCATCAGCCCCCTTTTTCGCCATCCGCCGACGCCATCCCCCTTCGCCAAGGCTTCGGGGGACACGCCTTCGCCCGAGATGCGGTTTCGGGTGGCCTGCCACCCGAAGCCCGCAGGGCGAAGGGTGGTGCCCCTGGCCGGACTCGAACCAGCACGGAGTTGCCTCCAACAGATTTTGAGTCTGCCGCGTCTACCAATTCCGCCACAGGGGCAAGGCGGCGGCATGATAGCGGCAGTGGCCGGCAGGTCAAACGATCCGCACCCGGTGCCGCCGATGCGACGGCCGGCGCGGCGGCCGGCTCAGCCCTGCGGCGCCACGCCGTCGAACAGCATCCGCTCGAGCTCGCCGGCGATCTCGCTCAACGGGCGCTTTTCCGGGTCGTACCACTCGATCGACCAGTTCAGCGCGCCCAGCAGCAGCATGCGCACCAGCGAAAGGTCGGCATCGGCGCGCATCTCGCCGGCCGCCTGGGCCGCCTCCAGCAGGTCGCGCAGATAGTCGCCGTAGGCCTGGCGCAGCGGCAGGTGGCGCAGCTGCAGGGCGTCCTGGATCTGCCCGAAGTTACGGAAGTTGGCCGAAGTGTAGTCGCCGTGCTGCAGCAGCATGGTCAGGTGGGCTTCGATCATGGCGCCGACGCGCTGGCGGTGCGAGGCGTCGGGGCCCAGCGCCTCGACGGCTTCGCGCACCGCGTCGAACACCAGGGCGATGCCGATCTGCAGCACCTCCTCGAAGATCTGCTCCTTGGAATCGAAGTGGTAGTACAGGCTGCCGGCCCGCATCTCCGCTTCCTCGGCGATGTCGGTCAGCCGCGTCGCGACATAGCCCTTGTGCATGAACACGCGCGCGGCCGCGTCCAGGATCCGTCGCCTGGTCGCCTCCGCCTTGCGCACATCGATCTGCTGACCGGTCTCCGCCGGTTGCGCCCGCATCAACGCCTCCTCCTGCTACGCACACCATCCGCGCCCGGCCTGACGCCAGGCGTCATGTTCACTGGCCCCCCAAAGGCTCTTGGCAGCACCGGCCGCCGGACGTCGTTGCGCCCGGCCTGCCACGGCCGGTGTCTCTGGCCGCGCGCATTAAACCACGAGATGCCGGGCGTCCCAACCGCGAGCGATGCGGGAAAACCGTCCAAGATCTGTCTGCGAAGGCTGGCCGCCAGAGCTGGCGGGGGCCTGACTGGAGGCCCAAAGCACGACCCATGCGGCCGACGCCGCAGGTCCTGCCGGTGCAGCCGGCTAGAACCGCCGGCCCAGGCGCAGATAGGCCCAGGCGACGCCGCAGATGTGGACGATGTTGAGGGCCGCCAGCGGCGCCAGGTAGCCCAGCCGGGGAAACAGCATGACGGTCAGCGCCAGCTTGGCGGCGAACTCGACGCCGCTGATCGCGATCAGCCCGCGCAGGCGCACCGTGGCGTAGGCGAAAGCGGCCGGCCAGCGCGCCGCCACCAGCCAAACCACGGCGCCGCCGGCCAGCGCGAAGCCCAGCGGCGTGTCCGGCGCAAACTCCGGCCCGACCCACAACCGCACCAGCCAGGGTCCGAGCAGGGCGTAGCCGACACCGGCGGCGATGGCGATCGGCCAGATCAGCTTCAGCCCCTTGGCGTAGGCGGCACGCAGGCGGTCGCCCTCGGCGCGCGCATCCATGTGAATGATGTAAGGCTGGAGCTGCTCCGGCAGCCGCCACAGCATCAGCACGCCGACCTCGGCGACCTTCCAGACCAGCACGAAGTCGGCGACCGCCTCGGTGCCGGCGAGCCAGCCGACGATCAGGGTGTCGGCCTGCAGGGCCAGGGCGATGCCGCCGGCCAGCAGGAAGCCGAGCCCGGTCCGGCCAACCAGACGGCGCAGCAGCGGCCGCGCCTGACCGCCCAGGCCCTGCCAGGGGCGCAGCTGCAGCCGGTAGCGTCGCCGCACCAGCCACGAGGCCAGGCGGGCGATCACCACTCCGGCCAGGAAGCAGAGCATGACCCCGGCCAGGCCGCCGCTAGCCATCAGCACCGGCACCACCGCGGCGACGTAGGCGAGCTGGGAGAGCGCGAACAGCAGGTTGGCAGCGGCCTGGCGGCCGGCGGCGGCAAGCGCCAGGCGGTCGACCGCGAACTCGTACTGGACGACGAAGTAGACGCCCGTCAGGGCCAGCACGGTGAACAGCTCTTCGCCCGAATGCGTCGGCGAGGCCAGGACCCGCTCGCGCGCGAGCCAGATAATGCCCAGGGCGAGCAGCGTCAGCGTCGCGGCGTAGCCGACGTAGGCGAGCTTGCACAAGAGATAGGCGCGGGCGAAGTCCTCCCGCTGGTCGCGGGCCCAGAACTCGCCGAGCATGCGCGCCATGCCGCCCGACAGCCAGCCGACCCCCAGCGCCGCGAAGTTGATGAAGCCGAGCAGGATCATCAGCAGGCCGAAGTCGGCCTTGCCCAGGTGGGCCAGGTACAGCGGCACCAGCAGCAGCTGGATGAGGATGTTCACGGCCAGTTGCAGGTAGCTGCTGGCGACCGAGTAGGCATAGTCCCGGCCGTCGGCGCGACGCAGGCCGCGGCGCAGGTCGCGGGCGATGTCGGCGAGCGCTCTCACGCCTGGCGGGCCAGCCGGCGGCGGTACCAGGCGTAGCCGATGGCGGCGAACTTGGCGCGGCGCCAGCCGTGCCGCAGCAGCTGCGACCAGGGGGCGATGGCGCGGCGGCCCGGATCGAAGCGCAGGCCGGCGCGGCGGAACAGCCAGGGCGCATCGCGCATCCACAGGCCGCGCTCGACCACGTGGCGATAGCGGATCGGCGGGGCGCCGGCGACGGCGTAGTGCGTCGCCGCCGGCCGCTGCAGCTCGAAGTCCCAGATCGAGCCGGCGTGGTCGAGCAGCGCGGCGAGATGCGCGCGTTGCCACAAGGTCACCTGCAACGCGCTGTAGTACGGCGTATCGGCCGGCAACGCGACTAAGGCGCCGGTCGCGCGGCCTGCCCCCAGGCGCCACACCGCCTGTCCCGCCAGGCTGCGCAGCTCCGGCCACAGCCGCAGGTAGGGCAGGCGCTGCGCCAGGCTCTCGGCCAGCAGCCGCATCAGTGCCTTGTCGTCCACCGTGTCGAGGATCAGGAAGTCGTCGAGGAACAGCAGCACGTGGTCATATTGCGCCGGCAATGCCGCCACCTGGTGTGCCAGCTCCTCGCGCCAGCCGGACGCCTGCGGGCACAACACCGGGGTGAAGCCGTCGACGGCGGTGGCCGGCGGGCTGTTGCCGCCGACAAAGCGGTCCAGCTTGCACGCGGGCCAATGCCGGGAGAACGCCGGGGCGACCTGCTGGAACACGTCGGCGGTATTGTCGCTGCTGGAGACCAGCAGGCATACGCGCTCGGCCAGGGACCGGGCGTCCGGCTCATCCATCCGTCACACCGGGCTTGCAGGGCTGGGCCGCCGGCATGATAGCGCCGGCCGGGTCGCCGTCAATCGCCCCCGGTCGCCCGGGGCGGCCGGCGGCAGAAGCGCGCGGCTATTCCGCGGCGACACCGACGACGCCGCCGGCATCGTCGGCGATGAACGCCTCGCACGCCTGTCGCGCTTCGGAATCGCGCATCTGCCGCGGCGGGCTCTTCATGTAGTAGGCGCTCGGCGCCTCGATCGGGCCGGCCATGCCACGGTTTAGCGCCAGCTTGGCGCAGCGCAGGGCGTCGATCACCACGCCGGCGCTGTTCGGCGAATCCTGGACCGACAGGCGCAGCTCGAGCTCGATCGGCGCGCCGCCGAAACCGCCCGCTTCCATGCGGATGAAGGCGACCTTGTTGTCGCCCTGCCAGGGCACGTAGTCGGACGGACCGATATGGATGTCGCGGGCGTCGAGCGGGACGTCGAGCTGCGACTGCACCGACTGGGTCTTCGACTTCTTTTTCGACTTCAGCCGGTCGACGGCCAGCATGTTCAGGAAGTCGGTATTGCCGCCGGTGTTGAGCTGATAGGTCCGGCTGAGTTCGTAACCGCGGTCGGCGAACAGGCGGGCGAGCTCGCGATGGACGATAGTGGCGCCGACCTGGCTCTTGATGTCGTCGCCGATGATCGGCAGGCCGGCATGGCGGAACTGGTCGGCCCAATGCGGGTCCGAAGCGAGGAACACCGGCACGCAGTTGACCATGGCGACGCCGGCCGCAAGGCAGCATTCGGCGTAGAAGCGCCCCGCCTTCTCGGCCCCGACCGGAACGTAGCAGACCAGCACCTCGGCGCCGCTGTCGCGCAGGGCGGCGATGACGTCGACCGGATCGTCTTCGGCCGCCCGGAACGCCTCGTCGTCGGGGTAGTCGTCCATGTGCGGCGCCACGCCGTCGAGCACCGGCGCCATCTGCACCACGACGCCGCTGGCCGGCAGCGCCTGCTGGAAGCGCATGGTGTTGTTGGGCTTGGCGAAGATCGCCTCTTCCAGCGGCCGGCCGACCTTGCGCCGGTCGACGTCGAAGGCGGCGACGACCTCGATATCGCCGGGCCGCAAGCCGCCGATGCTGGGATGCATCAGGCCGACGTACTGCTGCTGGTCGTGATCGCGGTAGTACTCCAGCCCCTGCACCAGCGAACTGGCGCAATTGCCAACACCGGCGATCGCCACCTTGACACTGTCCATCAACGCCCCTTTCCCGCCACCCGGTGGCACCCGCACCCGCGGCGGTCTCCTCTCAAAGGCTCTTTACGGCCCGCTTGCCGACGAAATCACGACAATGACACATTAGTAGAGTTGGCCCGCCATCTTCAAGCGCACAGTCAGTTTTGTTGTTTCTCGCCAATGGTTTGCCAACGCGATCACCGGCCCTCGGCGGGCCGCCGCTCTTGCCAACGCCCGCAGCGTGCGCGCACATTGTCGCCGACGCCGCTCCAATCGACAGGGGGAAACAAGCAATGAAGCTCTACAACTCGATCGGCCCCAACCCGCACGTCGTGCGCATGTTCATGGCGGAGAAGGGGATCGACCTGCCGAAGGAAGAAGTCGATCTGCTCGCCGGCGACAACCGTCGTCCGCCGTACAGCGAAAAGGTCAACCCGGCCGGGCAGTTACCGGCGCTGGAGCTCGACGACGGCCGGGTGATCACCGAGATCATGGCGATCTGCGAGTATCTCGAGGACACCTCGCCCGAGCCGCCGCTGATCGGCGCGACGGCGGAAGAGAAGGCGGAAACCCGGATGTGGGTGCGCCGCATAGACCTCAACATTCTCGAGCCCATGGCCAACGGCTTCCGCTATGCCGAGGGCCACGACATGTTCAAGGACCGCATTCACTGCATTCCGCAGGCGGCCGACGACCTGAAGCAGATCGCCAGGGAAAAGCTGGCCTGGCTCGACGGCCTGATGGCAGGCAAGAGCTACATCGCCGGCGACCGGCTGACCCTGGCGGACATCGCCCTGTTCTGCTTCCTGGTGTTCGCCACCCGCGTCGGCCAACCGCTCGATCCGGGCAACGAGAACCTGACCGCCTGGTTCGCCCGCATGCAACAGCGCCCCAGCGCCGAGGCCTGATCGCGGTCCCCTGAATCGCGGTCCCCTGAATCGCGGTCCCCTGAATCGCGGTCCGACGAGCGCTGTGGGGTGGAGGTCGGGGGCGACCGTCACCATATCTTCCCGATTGGCCCGGGCGCGCAGGTGCCCGGGCCGTCCTGGACGCAATTGCCGCGGTGGCGGGATGTCGAACCGGTGGCGCCATAGTCTGGTGCGGGTGGCCTTGGCCATCGGCCTGGGACTGGGAGGATGCAGCACCCCCATGGTAGAGCAGGCGGCCGACGCCCCCTATCATCACCTGGCCGACGGCCGGTTCCGCAACCCGCCCGGCAGCCCGCCGCGCGATGCCAGCAGCGGCGACTTCATGCGTTTCTTCTGGGGCCGCATGGGCGACCGTGGCCCGGTCGAAGTGCCCGAGGGACATGTCGCCGAGGCCGATGCAGTGGCGCAGAGCTTTGCCGCCGCCGGCAACCCCAGCGTGACCTGGCTCGGCCATGCCGCGTTCCTGATTCGCATCGGCGGCAAGACCGTGCTGACCGACCCCTTCCTGGGCGAGATCGCCGGGCCCGGCGGCTTCGGGCCGCGGCGCTTCGTGCCGCCGGCGCTGGCCGTCGATGCCCTGCCGCCGATCGACGTGATGGTGGTCAGCCACAACCACTACGACCACCTGGACGCCTGGACCATCGATCGCCTGCCCGGCAAGGACCGCATCACCGTGGTGGTGCCGCTGCGCCTGGGCGACTTCTTCCGCCGGCGTGGCTACATCGACGTGGTCGAGCTGGACTGGGAGCAGAGCCACCGCATCGACGGCGTCGAGGTCACGGCGCTGCCGGCGGTGCATTTTTCGCGCCGCAGCTTCGCCGACACCAACCGTACGCTTTGGGCCAGCTTCGCCATCGCCGCTGCCGACGCGCGCATCTGGTTCTCGGGCGATACCGCCTACGGCGAGGTGTTTCGCGAGATCGGTCCGCGCTTCGGCCCGTTCGATCTCGCCCTGGTCGGGATCGGCGCCTACGAGCCGCGGGTGATCATGAAGGCGTCGCACGCGACGCCGGAAGAGGCGGTGCAGATGGCTCGTGACATCGGCGCCAAGCGCGCCCTGGGCATGCACTGGGGCACCATCAAGCTGACCTCGGAAGATCCGTTCGAGGCGCCGGACCGCTTCCGCAAGGCGGCCGAGAGCGCCGGCTATGCGCCCGACGACGCCTGGATCCTGCAGATCGGCGAGAGCCGGTCCGTCCCGGCCGCGGGCGGCTGATCGCCCCGCCGCCATGTACCGGCTGTGGCGCGACGACCTGCTGCGCTTCCTGCTGCTGCACCTCGCCGGCGGCGCGGCCGGCGCGCTGGCGTTCTGCGCCCTGCTGCTGTGGAGCGATTTCGCCGGCCTGGGCACCCTGATCGGCAATTCCAGCGACGGGCCGCTGTTCGCCGCACTGCTGTTCTTCGGCCTGTTCGTCACCTTCGGCAGCATCGCCATGGGGGTCGGCCTGATGAGCCTGCGGCGCGACGACTGACACCCGCCCGGCAGGGCGTTAGCATCGGGGCCAACAACAAGACCCGAGGATGCGCCGATGAGCGAGAGCCTGAGCAACCGTGACGCCGGTCTGGCAGCGTTCGACCTTAGCGACGAGCAGCACGAGCTGCGCGACGCTGCCCGGCGTTACTTCATGGACCGGCTGCTGCCGCTGCAGCAACGCATGGACGATGAGGAGTGGTGGCCGGCCGAGGCTTTCGCCGAGCTCGGCGAGATGGGCTACTGCGGCCTGACCGTGTCGGCCGAGTATGGCGGCCAGGATCTCGACATGGTCACCGCCGGGGTGATCTGCGAGGTGATGAGCGAAGCCAACCATGCCCTGGCGCTGAGCTGGGCGGCACACGACAACCTCTGCCTCAACAACCTCTACCGCAACGGCAACGAAGAGCAGCGGCGGCGCTATCTGCCCGACCTGTGCCGCGGCGCCAAGGTCGGCGCCCTGGGACTGACCGAGCCCGGCGCCGGCTCCGACGCGCTGGGCTCGATGGCGACGACGGCGCGTCGCGACGGCGAGAACTACCTGTTGAACGGGCGCAAGCTCTACATCACCAACGGCCCCGTTGCCGACGTGCTGCTGGTCTATGCCAAGACCAGTCCGGACAAGGGCGCCAAGGGCATCTCCGCCTTCATCGTCGAGAAGGACTTTCCCGGCTTCGAGGTGGCGCAGAAGCTCGACAAGATGGGCTTTCGCGGCTCGACCACGGCCGAGCTGCTGTTCGACGACTGCCGGGTGCCGGCGGCGAACCTGGTCGGCGGTGCCGACGCCGGGGTCGCCGTGGTGATGAGCGGGCTCGACCTGGAGCGCGCCATGGTGGCGCCGATCTGCGTCGGCATGGCGGCCCGCGCCCTCGACCTGGCGCTCGACTACGCCCGCCAGCGCGAACAGTTCGGCCGGCCGATCGCCGACTTCCAGATGGTCCAGGCCAAGCTGTCGGAGATGTACATCCGGGTCGAGACCGCGCGCACCTTCACCTACCGCACCCTGGCCGCCTGCGAGGGACTGGAAGTCGGCGGCGGCGGCCGCGGCGAACTGCACAAGCTGACCGCGGCGGCGATCTACTATGCCGCGGAGACCTGCAGCCAGGTGGTGGCCGACGCGGTGCAGGTGTTCGGCGGCGCCGGCTACATGCGCGAGATGGAAGTCAACCGTCTCTACCGCGCCGCCAAGCTGATGGAGATCGGCGCCGGCACCCAGGAAGTGCGCAAGATCATCATCGCCCAGGAGCTGCTGCGCTAGGAGACGGCGGTCTCATGCGGCCCAGCCGTCAGCGACGATGGCGGCGAACAGGATCCAGCCGAACCAGGTGTTGGAACGGAACTTGCGCAGGCAGTCGGCCGGGTCGTCGATGCGCACCAGCGCCGCCTGCCAGCCGAGCTGCGCCGCCGCCACGACCAGGCCGAGCGCGAACAGGCCGCCACGGCCGGCGGTGAAGCCGGCCGCTGCGAAGCCGATCAAAGCCAGGACATAGAACAGCCACAGCGCCGGCCGGGTGTTGGCGCCCAGCCGGCGGGCGGACGACTTCACCCCGATCAGGGCGTCGTCCTCCTTGTCCTGGTGGGCATAGATGGTGTCGTAGCCCAGGGTCCAGGCGATGCCGCCCAGGTAGAGCAGCAGCGCCGGCAGGGCCAGGTCGCCGCGCACCGCGGCCCAGCCCAGCAGCGCCCCCCAGTTGAAGGCGAGGCCGAGGAAAAACTGCGGCCACCAGGTCAGCCGCTTCATGAACGGATAGATCACCACGGTGATCAGCGAGGCGACGCCGACCCAGATTGCGAAGGCATTGAAGCTGAGCAGGATGGCGAGGCCGATCAGGCCCAGCAGCACCATGAAGGCGGCGGCCTGCGCCACTGTCAGTTCGCCGGCCGGCAGCGGCCGCCCGCGGGTGCGTTCGACGCGGCCGTCGTAGTCGCGGTCGGTGATGTCGTTCCAGGCGCAGCCGGCGCCGCGCATGACCAGGGCGCCGAGCGCGAACAGGGCCAGCATGAGCGGATCGGGGCGGCCGTCGGCAGCCAGCGCCAGCGACCACCAGCACGGCCACAGCAGCAGCCAGGTGCCGATCGGCCGGTCGAGCCGGGCCAGCCGCAGGTACGGCTTGAGCCAGGCCGGCGCGCGCTGGGCGATCCAGCCCTGATCGGGGATGTCGGTATGCGCCGGCCGCTGGCCGTTGGCACCGTGCTCGCTCATCGACCACCCTGGTGACGTCGTCCGTCATCGGTTATCGAATACCGGTGATGGTGGAGACAAGGCCGAAGATCCGACTGCACGTCGACGCTGCCCTGGCGACCGGGACTGAACTAGCCCTGTCCGCCGGGCAGGCCCACTACCTGCGTGCGGTGATGCGCCAGGCGCCGGGGGCGGCCGTGCGCCTGTTCAACGGCCGCGACGGCGAGTGGCGGGCCGAGCTCACCCGGCTCGGCAAGCGCGATGCGGCCGTGACGGTGCGCGAGCGGCTGCGGCCGCAGGCTGTTGAAGCCGACCTGTGGCTGCTGTTCGCGCCGCTCAAGCGCGGCCCGCAGGAGCTCCTGGTGCAGAAGGCCACGGAGCTCGGCGTCGCCCGGCTGCAGCCGGTGGTCACCCGGTTCACCGATGCCGTCCGTGCCAAACCCGAGCGCCTGCAGGCGATTGCGATCGAGGCGGCCGAGCAGTGCGAGCGGCTCAGCGTGCCCGAGCTGGCGCCCGCCCGGCCGCTGGCCGACTGCCTCGCCGACTGGCCGGCGGAACGCGCTCTGCTGTTCTGCGACGAGCGTGGCGGGACGCCCCTGGCCGCGCTGCTGCAGCGGTCGGCACCGGCAGACGGCGCGGCGATCCTGGTCGGGCCCGAAGGCGGCTTCGACGATGCCGAGCGGGCCTCCCTGCTGGCGTCGGGCTTTGCCGAGGCCGTCTCGCTGGGCCCGCGGACGCTCAGGGCCGAAACCGCGGCGATCGCGGCGATCGTGCTCTGGCAGGCCCTGGCCGGGGACGACCGGCCGCCGCCGTCGCCGGCCGCGGGCTGAGCGCCGGGCTTGCATCGCCTGGCGGCATCCGGTAACCCGGACAGGCCGGATCGGGGCAACGGCGGCACGCAGACCATCTCTAGGCTTGGAAGGCGACGTGAGTATGTCGGGACCAGTCGAGGCGCCGCTCGTGCCCATCGAGAGCAAGGCCCAGCTCGTCGAGTTTCTCGAGCAGGGCGCGAAACCGCCGGCCAGCTGGCGGATCGGCACCGAGCACGAGAAGTTCGGCTACCATCAGGACGACCTTCGGCCACTGGAATACGGCGGCGAGCGCGGCATCCGGGCCATGCTCACCGGGCTGCAGCGCTTCGGCTGGCAGGCGGTGAACGAGGGCGACAACATCATCGCCCTGCAGCAGGCCGGCGCTTCGATCACCCTGGAACCCGGTGGCCAGTTCGAGCTGTCCGGGGCGCCGCTGGAGAACCTGCACCAGACCTGCGACGAGGTGCATACCCACCTGGCGCAGGTGAAGGAGGTGGCGCAGGAGATCGACGCCGGCTTCCTCGGTCTCGGCTTCAACCCGAAGTGGCGGCGCGAGGACATCCCGGTGATGCCCAAGGGCCGCTACGAGATCATGATGCGCTACATGCCGACCCGCGGCAGCCTCGGCCTCGACATGATGCTGCGCTCGGCCACGGTGCAGGTGAACATGGATTTCGCCTCCGAGGCCGACATGGTCGAGAAGTTCCGCATCGGCCTTGCCCTGCAGCCGGTGGTCACGGCGCTGTTCGCCAACTCGCCGTTCAGCGAAGGCAAGGCCAACGGCTTCCTGTCCTACCGCAGCCATCTGTGGACCGACACCGACCCCGACCGCACCGGCATGCTGCCGTTCGTGTTCGAAGACGGCATGGGTTACGAGGCCTACGTCGACTACGCCCTCGACGTGCCGATGTACTTCGTCTACCGCGACGGCCGCTACATCGATACCGCCGGGCAGTCGTTCCGCGACTTCATGGCCGGCCGGCTGCCGGCGCTGCCGGGCGAGTTCGCCACCATGAAGGACTGGCAGGACCACATCACCACGCTGTTCCCGGAAGTCCGGCTGAAGCACTTTCTGGAGATGCGCGGCGCCGACGCCGGCGCCTGGACCCGCCTGTGCGCGCTGCCGGCGTTCTGGGTCGGGCTGCTCTATGACAGCGCGGCGCAGGCGGCGGCGAAGTCGCTGGCCGACGGCTTGAGCGTCGACGACATGATGCGGCTGCGCGACGAGGTGCCGCGCCTCGGCCTTGCCACGCCGCTGGGCCGCCACAGCCTGCGCGAGCTGGCGACCGAGGCGGTGGCGATCGCCGCCGAGGGGCTCAAGGCCCGTGCCCGAGGCGGCAGGAGCTCGGCGGACGAGACCGAGTACCTGGAGCCGCTGCAGGAGACCGTCGCCGCCGGGCGCAGTCCGGCCGAGCTGCTGCTCGAACGGTTCGACGGTCCGTGGCAGGGTTCGGTCGATCCCGTGTACCGCGAATTCGCCTACTGAGCCGGTCGGGCGTGGATCGATCCGTCGAACAGCCGGACGCACCGGCGCCGGCGCTGCTGGACGACCGCGCGACGGCGTTCGTTGCCGACGCCGACGGCGTCGCCATCCAGTGCTATCGCTGGCAGCGCGCGCCGGACGATGCCCCGGCCCTGCTTTGGGGTCATGCCAACGGCTTCAATGCCGGCTGCTACGCGCCGTTCCTCGACCTGCTGGCGAACCGGTTTAAGGTCTTTGCCTTCGATGCCCGCGGCCACGGCGGCTCGGACAAGCCGCTCAGCGATCTCAAGGTCAGCTACGCCATGGACCGTTTCGGCGAGGACCTGGCGGCCGTGGCGGCCGCCGTGCGCCGGCAGCTGGCACCGGGCGTGCCCTTGCACTACGCCTCGCATTCGTTGGGCGGGATCGCCGCGCTGTTGCTGGAGGCGCGCGTCGGCCAGGCACCGTTCGCCAGCCTGACGCTGTTCGAGCCGCCGATCTATCCGCCCGAAGGGCATCCCGCTTACGAGCGGGCCAGGATATCGTCGCCGATGTTCGTGAACTGGGCCTCGCGCCGGCGCGAGTACTTCGCCGACCGCGACGACCTGCGCGACGAGGCGCTGGCGATCTCCACCTTCACGCGCTTCGCCCCGGAGATGCTCGAGGCCTATGTCGCCGCCGCCGCGGGCCCCGCGCCCGAGGGCGGCCTGGCCCTGTTCTGCCCGCCGATCGTCGAGTCGGCGATCTATGCCGGTGCCCAGCCCGCCGGCGTGTTCGAAAGCACGGCGGCGGTGCGCACGCCGACCTGGCTGTTCTCGTCCGATCCGGCCGGCGTCGATTCCGGTCACGTCTGGACGCCGCCGACGATCCGCGACGTCGCCGCCGGCATGCCCGACGCGACCTACAAGGTGATGCCCGGCTGCCGCCACCTGATGGTGCAGGAAGACCCCGCCGGCTGTGCCGGCCAGGTGATCGCCCACGTCCTGGGTGGCTGAGCGACCCCGGCGCCCCTTCGCCCGGGCGTGCTTGCAGTCGACCAGCGGTTCTGTCATGTCTCGCGCCGCGTTGCCGGCAGCGGCCGGCTCGCTTCGTCAGCGGTGCCAGCGGCAGGAAAGCGAACGGACGATGGACTGGTTCTACGAGGATCTGCACCCGGAGATACGCCAGGGCATCCGCATCGACCGGCTGATCTACGAGGGCGAGACCGAGTTCCAGTCGGTGCGCGTGTTCGAGAACGCCCTGCTGGGCCGGGTGCTCACCCTGGACGGCATCACCCAGACCACCGAGGCCGACGAGTTCGTCTACCACGAGATGCTGGCCCACGTGCCGCTGTGCGCGATGGACGCGCCCCGGCATGCGCTGATCATCGGCGGCGGCGACGGCGGGGCGCTGGAGGAGGTGCTGAAGCACCCGCTGGCGAGCGCGACCATGGTCGAGCTCGACCCCGGGGTGGTGGAGATCTCGCGTCAGCACCTGCCGTCGATCTGCGGCGACGCCTTCGACGATCCCAGGACCGAGCTGATCATCGGCGACGGCGCCAGGTTCGTGGCCGAGACCGAGCGCAAGTTCGACGTGATCATCATCGATTCCACCGACCCCATCGGCCCCGGCGCGGTGCTGTTCACGGAAGAGTTCTATGCCGACTGCCGCCGCTGTCTGAGCGAGCAGGGCATCCTGATCACCCAGAACGGCGTGCCCTTCGTGCAGCGCGACGAGTATCGCTCGAGCCGCCGTTTCTTCGAGACGCTGTTCCGCTACCCGAACTTCTACTTCACCAGCGTGCCGGCCTACGTCATGGGGGTGATGGCCTTCGGCTGCGCGTCCGACGGCACCGATGCCGCGGCAGTGCCGCTGGAGACGCTGCGCCAGCGCTACCAGGCGGCCGGGCTGGAGACGCGCTACTACACGCCGGAAATCCATCAGGCGGTATTCGCCCGGCCCCGCTATCTCGACTGACGGCGTTCAGCCGCTGCGCGGCAGCGCGTCTTCCTCGAAGGCGCCGGTAGCCGGCAGCAGTCGGACCACCCGCGAGCCGGTTTCGCCGAACCGGTTCTTGCGCAGGTTCAGCGAGATCGTCCGGCTCGCCGCGGCCGCCTCGTCGGGGGCGCCGTAGCGGTCCTGTCGCGCCGGCCGCTCGACCTGGATCAGGAACGTCACGCTGTCGGCGGTGTACTCCAGGTCGGAGGTGCCTTCCAGGCTCGACAGCAGCGGCTCGCCCTGGGCTTCGCGGGTCTGGCTCGACAGCGCCAGCACCGGACTGTCCAGCTCCACGGCGAGATGGCGCAGCGACGTCGTCAGCTTGGCGATCTCGTGCCGAAACTCGGAGAAGTCGCGGTTGCCGGCGGCCCAGACCTGCAGGTAATCGACGATGACCAGGCCGGCCGCGGCGTCGGATTGCTCGATCGCCTGGCGCGCCAGCTTGCTTAAGGCCGCGACCTCGAGCAGCGGTTCGGCGCGCAGCAGGGCGATCCGGTCCAGGGTCGCCCGATGGGCCTCGCACGCGGCCCGTACCGCGTCTGCCGGAAGCTGCCCGTCCAGCGCCGCGCGCACGTCGAGGCCGGCCTCGCGGCACAGCAGGCGCAACACCAGCTGCTCGAGTTCGAGCTCGATGCCGACGTACAGCACCGGGATGTCGAGGCGTGCGGCGGCGGCGGCGGCATGCAGGGCGAAGGCGGACTTGCCCGTGCCCGGCGCCCCGGCGACCAGGTGCAGGCCGGTGCGCCAGCCGCCCATGGCCTGGTCGAGGAACTCGAAGCCGGTCGGCACGGCGCGCAAGCCCGGCGTGTCGGCCGCCGCGATGTGCCGCACGCGGTCCAGATAGGCGGTGGCGGGCTGCGCCTGTGGCTGCTTCTTGCTGCTCACGCGCCGCCCATCGTCGCGCTCAGGCGGCGGTGCCGCCGACGGTCAGGCCGTCGATCAACAGGGTTGGCTGGCCGACGCCGACCGGTACGCCCTGCCCGGCCTTGCCGCAGGTGCCGATGCCGGGGTCGAGCGCCATGTCGTTGCCGATGGCGGCGACCCGGGTCAGCACGTCGGGGCCGTTGCCGATCAGCGTCGCACCCTTCACCGGGGCGCCGATCTTGCCGTCCTCCAGCAAATAGGCCTCGGTGCAGGTGAAGACGAACTTGCCGGAGGTGATGTCGACCTGACCGCCGCCGAAGTTGACGGCATAGATGCCGTTGGCGACGCCGGCGATGATCTCCTGCGGGTCGCGCTCGCCGGCGAGCATGTAGGTGTTGGTCATCCGCGGCAGCGGCATGTGGGCATAGGACTGGCGGCGGCCGTTGCCGGTCGCCGTCATGCCCATCAGGCGGGCGTTCAGACGGTCCTGCATGTAGCCCTTGAGGATGCCGTCCTCGATCAGCACGGTGGCCTGGCTCGGCGTGCCCTCGTCGTCGATGGTCAGCGAGCCGCGGCGGCCGTCGATCGTGCCGTCGTCCATCACCGTCACGCCGGGACTGGCGACCCGCTCGCCGAGCAGGCCGGCAAAAGCCGACGTCTTCTTGCGGTTGAAATCGCCCTCCAGGCCATGGCCGATCGCTTCGTGCAGCAGGATCCCGGGCCAGCCGGGTCCGAGCACCACCTGCATCTCGCCGGCCGGGGCCGGTACCGACTGCAGGTTGACCTCGGCCTGGCGCAGGGCCTCGTCGACCTGGCCCTGCCAGTCGTGTTCGCGGATGTGCTCGGCATAGCCGATTCGGCTGCCGACGCCATGCGAGCCGGTTTCCCGGCGCTCGCCGTCCTCGAGGACGACGGCGACGTTGAGACGGACCAGGGGGCGAATGTCGCGGACCTGCCGGCCGTCGGCCCGCAGGATCTCCACCGCCTGCCATTCGCCGGTGAGCGAGGCGCTGACCTGGCGCACGCGAGAATCGCGGCCGCGGGCATAGGCGTCCATGCGCTCGAGCAGCGCCGTCTTGTCGGCGAACGGCACTTCGCCCAGCGGGTTGGCGTCGGGATAGAGGGCGCGGTTGGTGCGCGGCGGATCGGCGTCCATGCTGCCGCTGCGGCCGGCGCGAACCGTCTTGACCGCGTCGGCGGCGCGCAGCAGCGCGGCCTCGCTCAGTTCAGAGGCATGCGCATAGCCGGTCTGCTCGCTCGAGACGGCGCGCAGGCCAAAGCCCTGTCCGGTATCGAAATTTGCGGTTTTCAGGCGCCCGTCGTCGAACACCAGGCTCTCGGACTGACGGTACTCGAGATAGAGCTCGCCGTCGTCGCAGCCCTGCAGCGCATCGCCGACGATCCGCTCCACCCGGCCCTGGTCCAGGCCGGTGCGCGTGAAGAACAGTTCCTGCGTGGTGGTGTCCTGATCCGACATCTTCAAACTCACCCGATGAAATAGGAGTTAGGCCCTGAGGCTTTAACATGGGGTATACGGTTTCTGCGACAATTGGTCGCGAGAATTCGCATCGCCGCCGGTTCGGCGCACGCCGTTGTTCCCTTATCGTGTCGCGCAACAAGATTGAGGAGCGCCGGTTTGGTGTCATCATGTCTACTGCCGTGGCGGGTTTCGTCACGCGCGTATGCACTTGTTCGGCGTTCCGCCGATGATGTAGATATGGGGCTCCGGAAAAGGGGCCGGATGCTTCGTCACTTGTTCTCTTCTGACAGATCCCGAGGGCTCGCAATGACCTTGAGGCGTTTTGCCGCCGTATTCGCGGCGGTGTTTGCATCGCTGTTGTCGCTCGCGCCGGCGCAGGCCGCGCAAGGCATGGCCGAACCCTGGCAAATGGGCTTCCAGGCACCGGCCACGCCGGTGATGGAGATCATCGTCAGCTTCCACGACTGGTTGACCTGGCTGATCTTCGCCATCGCCCTGTTCGTGACGCTGTTGATGGCCTACGTCATGTTCCGCTTCCGGGCCTCGGCCAACCCGACGCCCTCGAAGACCACCCACAACAGCCTGGTCGAGGTGCTGTGGACGGTGATCCCGATCATCATCCTGGTGGTGGTGGCGGTGCCGTCGTTCAAGCTCTTGTACTTCCAGGACCGGGCGGCGAACGCCGAGATGACGATCAAGGCGATCGGCCATCAGTGGTACTGGGCCTACGAGTACCCGGACCATGGCGACTTCACCTTCGATGCCATCATGCTCGAGGAGGACGAACTGGAAGAGGGCCAGCCGCGGCTGCTCGCCACCGACGAGACGGTGGTGGTGCCGGTGGATACGGAAATCCGGCTGCTCGTCACCGCCGAAGACGTGATCCATGCCTGGGCGATCCCGGCGTTCGGCGTGAAGATGGACGGTGTGCCCGGACGCATCAACGAGACCTGGTTCAAGGTGACCGAGCCCGGCATGTATTACGGCCAGTGCTCCGAGCTGTGCGGTTCGCGGCACGGCTTCATGCCGATCCAGGTCAAGGCCGTCTCCAAGGAAGAATTCGCCGCCTGGGTGAAGATGGCCCAGGAAGAGTATGCCCGCGCCGGCTCGGACCTCGAGCTGGCCGACGCCACCCTCCCGGCGACGCAGGGTTCAGCGAGGTAACACCAGATGTCTGCAAGCGAAGCACACAGCCACGACCATCACGTGCCGACCGGCATCAAGCGCTGGCTCTACTCCACCAACCACAAGGACATCGGCACGATGTACCTTGTGTTCGCGGTGATCGCCGGCCTGATCGGCGGCTTCATGTCGCTGCTGATGCGCATCGAGCTGGCCGCGCCCGGGCCGGGCATCCTCGGCACCGACTACCACCTGTGGAACGTGCTGATCACCGCGCACGGCCTGTTGATGGTGTTCTTCCTGATCATGCCGGCCTTCATCGGCGGGTTCGGCAACTGGTTCGTGCCGCTGATGATCGGCGCCCCGGACATGGCCTTCCCGCGGATGAACAACATCTCGTTCTGGCTGCTGCCGCCGTCGATCCTGCTGCTGGTGGGGTCGTTGTTCGTTGAAGGCGTGGCCGGCGGCAAGGGCGTGGGTGCCGGCTGGACGGTCTATGCGCCGCTCAGTACTTCGGGCCACGCCGGCCCGGCGATGGACATGGCGATCCTGTCGCTGCACCTGGCCGGTGCCTCGTCGATCCTCGGCGCGATCAACTTCATCACCACGATCTTCAACATGCGTGCGCCGGGCATGACCCTGCACAAGATGCCGCTGTTCGTCTGGTCGGTGCTGGTGACCGCATTCCTGCTGCTGCTGTCGCTGCCGGTGCTGGCCGGCGCCATCACCATGCTGCTGACCGACCGCAATTTCGGCACCACCTTCTTCGATGCCGCCGGTGGCGGCGACCCGATCCTCTACCAGCACCTGTTCTGGTTCTTCGGCCACCCCGAGGTCTACATCCTGATCCTGCCGAGCTTCGGCATCATCAGCCACGTGATCGCGACCTTCTCGCGCAAGCCGGTGTTCGGCTATCTCGGCATGGCCTACGCCATGGTGGCGATCGGCGTGGTCGGCTTCATCGTCTGGGCCCACCACATGTACACCGTCGGCATGGAGGTCGACACCCGGGCCTACTTCATTGCCGCGACCATGGTGATCGCGGTGCCCACGGGGGTGAAGATCTTCTCCTGGATCGCCACCATGTGGGGCGGCTCGATCGAGTACAAGACGCCCATGCTGTTCGCCCTGGGCATGATCTTCCTGTTCACCATCGGCGGCGTGACCGGCGTGGTCCTGGCCAACGCCGGCATCGACATCGCCATGCACGACACCTACTACGTGGTCGGGCATTTCCATTACACCATGTCAATGGGCGCGCTGTTCGGCATCTTCGCCGGCTTCTACTACTGGATTGGCAAGATGTCGGGCCGGCAGTATCCGGAGTTCCTCGGCAAGCTGCACTTCTGGGTGACGTTCATCGGCGTGAACGTGCTGTTCTTCCCGATGCATTTCTCCGGCCTGGCCGGCATGCCGCGGCGCATCCCGGACTACCCCGATGTCTACGAAGGCTGGAACCTGGTGTCGTCCTGGGGCGCGTACATCTCCTTCGCCGGCGCGATCATCTTCCTGCTGGTGCTGTTCCGCACCTTCACCGCCGGGCAGAAGTGCGCCGACAATCCGTGGGGCGAGGGGGCGACGACGCTGGAGTGGACGCTGTCCTCGCCGCCGCCGTTCCACCAGTTCGAAGAGCTGCCGCGGATCAAGTAGAGAACGCGGCACGACCCGAGCATGAGCAGCAACGACCTGGCCATCACCGAGACGCCACGGCACCCCGCCCTGGGGGCCGTGCCGCACGCGGCCGGCGCCGCCGACTACATCGCCCTGCTGAAGCCGCGGGTGATGAGCCTGGTGCTGTTCACGGCCTTCGCCGGGCTGCTGCTGGCGCCGGGCCAGATCCATCCGGTGATCGCGGTGATGGCATTGCTCTGCATCGCCATGGGTGCCGGCGCGTCGGGTGCCATCAACATGTGGTACGACGCCGACATCGATGCCGGCATGGCCCGCACCTGCCGGCGGCCGATCCCGGCCGGCCGCATCGCCCCGGGCGAGGCGCTCGGCTTCGGCGCCACCCTGGCGGTCGCCTCGGTGCTGATGATGGGGCTTTGGGTCAACCTGGCGGCGGCCGCGCTGCTGGCGCTCACCATCGCCTTCTACGTCTTCGTCTACACCATGTGGCTGAAGCGTCGCACGCCGCATAACATCGTCATCGGCGGCGCCGCCGGCGCCTTTCCGCCGATGATCGGATGGGCCGCCGTCACCGGCGACATCTCGCTCGGCTCGCTGGCGCTGTTCGCCATCATCTTCATGTGGACGCCGCCGCATTTCTGGGCCCTGTCGCTGTACCGTGACGGCGACTACGCCCGGGTCGGCGTGCCGATGCTGCCGGTGGTCGCCGGGCGCCGCGAGACCAAGCGGCAGATCCTGATCTACACCCTGCTGCTGCTGCCGCTCACGCTGGCGCCGGTGGCGCTGGGGGTCAGCGGCTGGCTCTATGGCCTGGGGGCGCTGGTCAGCGGCGCCGGCTTCGTTGCCTGCGCTATTGCCGTGTGGCGGGCGGACGACGACGACGAGCGCCCGGCCCGGCGCATGTTCGGCTACTCGCTGATCTACCTGTTCGCCCTGTTCGCGCTGATGCTCGTCGAGCGCGTCGCGTTGCCGGTGTCGTGACAATGCCGCTGTCCGACCATCACCAGAAGCACCGCGGGCGCAACTTCGCCCTGGCCGCCTTCCTGGCGGCGATGGTGGTGCTGGTGTTCGTGGTCACCATCGTCAAGCTGCAGGGGGCGGCATGACGGCGGTGCGGCCAACCCGACAGCTACAGCGGCGCAACGGCATCGTTGCCCTGTCCGCCGTGGCGCTGGTGGTCGGCATGGTCGGCATGTCCTTCGCCGCGGTGCCGCTCTACCAGCTGTTCTGCCGGGTCACCGGCTACGGCGGCACGACCCAGGTGGCGGCGGAGGCGCCGGCGACGGTCGGCTCGCGCAGCATCACGGTGCGGTTCAACGCCGACACCGCCGGCGGCATTCCCTGGTCGTTCCGGCCGGCCCAGCGTGCGGTCACGCTGCGGGCCGGCGAACAGGGCCTGGCCTTCTACACCGCCAGCAACCCGACGTCGCGCCGCGTCGCCGGCACGGCGACCTTCAACGTCACGCCGCTGAAAGCGGGCCCCTACTTCACCAAGATCGACTGTTTCTGCTTTACCGAGCAGGTGCTGGCGCCTGGCGAGAGCGTCGACATGCCGGTGGCGTTCTTCGTCGATCCGGCGATCGAGGATGACCCCAACCTGAAGGAAGTCACCACGATCACCCTGTCCTACACCTTCTTCGAGACCGACCTGCCGGCCGCCGACGTGGCCGACGGCAAGGGCCGCACCGCGGGCCTTGCGGGGCGGGACTCGGCATCGTGATTCGTTACTGCATGGTTCAAGGGAGCTGAGTCGGACGATGGCAGACACGCACGCGAAGGGTCACGACTACCACCTGGTAGATCCGAGCCCGTGGCCGGCCCTGGGCGCATTCGGCGCGCTCGCTTCTGCCGGCGGCCTGATCTGGTTCCTGCATGGCGGTCCGCCATGGATCCTGGTGATCGGCGGCTTCATCCTGCTCTACACCATGTTCGTGTGGTGGCGCGACGTCGTCCGCGAGGCCAAGGACGAGGGTCATCACACGGCCGTGGTGCAGCTGCACATGCGCTACGGCATGGTGCTGTTCATCGCCTCCGAGGTGATGTTCTTCATGGCCTGGTTTTGGGCCTACTTCAACGCCGCGCTCTATCCGACCGAGGCGATGGGCGGGACCTGGCCGCCCGAGGGGATCCAGACCTTCGATCCCTGGCACCTGCCGCTGCTGAACACGCTGATCCTGCTCACCTCCTCGACCACGGTGACCTGGGCCCACCATGCCGTGCGCGAGGGCAACAAGAAGAGCGCGGTCCAGGGTCTGGTGGTGACGGTGCTGCTCGGCATGCTGTTCACCGTCGTCCAGGCCTATGAGTATGCGGTGGCGCCGTTCACCTTCTCCGGCGGCATCTACGGCTCGACCTTCTTCATGGCCACCGGGTTCCACGGCGCCCATGTCATCATCGGCACCATCTTCCTGGCGGTCTGCCTGGTCCGGCTGATCAACGACCACTTCACGCCGGAGCAGCATTTCGGCCTCGAGGCGGCGGCCTGGTACTGGCACTTCGTCGACGTGGTCTGGATCTTCCTGTTCTCGTTCATCTACGTCTGGGGCCGCGGCACGCCGGCGCCACACTGAGGCCCATAGGACGGGCCGGCCTGTCGCCATGTCCTGGGACGGGCCGCCCGTATCGCCCTGGGCGGCCGGCCTGCGTTGCCGCTGCCCGCGCTGCGGACAGGGCCCGCTGTTGAGCGGGCTGCTGTCGGTCAGGGACCGCTGTGACGTCTGCGGCCTCGACCTGTCGGCGCAGGATTCCGGCGACGGCCCGGCGGTGTTCGTCATCTTCATCGTCGGCTTTCTCGCCGTCGTCGTGCTGTTGCTGGTCGAAAGCCTGTTCCAGCCGCCGCTTTGGGCGCATCTCGCCTACCAGGTACCCCTGGTGCTGGTGTGTTCGATCCTGCTGCTGCGGCCGTTGAAGGCGACGCTGATCGCGCTGCAGTACCGCCACAAGGTCGCCGGCTTCGACGACAGCTGAGCGGCCGCCGCGCGAGCGCCGGACGTTTGCTTGGAGCTTATTGCCGCATGAGCGGAATGCGCTGGTTCGTCCTGTTCTGCCTTGTCGCGGCGTTGCTGCTGGCTGGCCTGGGTGCCTGGCAGCTGCAGCGCCTGGGCGAGAAGCGGGCCCTGATCGCGCGCATCGACACCGCGCTGGGTGCGCCGGCCACGGCCCTGCCGGCGGCGTTGGCGGATCCGCCGGCCTGGGACTACCGGCGGGTCACGGTCAGCGGCCGCTATCTGCCGGGGCCCGACCAGCGCCTGGGCCCGCGGGTGCGCGAGCGGCAGGCCGGGGTGCACGTGCTGACGCCGTTCCGCCTCGCGGACGGGCGGGTGCTGCTGGTCAACCGCGGCTGGATCCCCGCCGGCATGGCGCCGCCGGCTGCGGGCGACGACGACCGCCTGACCGGCGTCCTGCGCACCCGCTTCCGGCGCGGTGCCTTCGTGCCGGAGCACCAGGCCGGCAGCGACATGTGGTTCTGGTACGACCTGCCCGGCCTGTCGGCGGCATGGCAGCGCGAGCTGATGCCGGCGGTGCTGGAACTGGATGCCGGGGCGTCGGGGACCAATCCGCCTTACGCCGGGACGACCGTGGTCGACATCCCCAACAACCACCTGCAGTACGCCCTCACCTGGTTCGCGCTGGCCGGCGTGGTGCTGGTGATGCTGCTGGTCTACCGCCGCCAGCGTCGGAGCCGCGCATGAGCAACAGCTACGCCGAACTGGAAGCCCGCTTTCGTCGCCTCGCCGTGCTCGGCGAGGTCAATGCCGTGCTGCACTGGGATTCGGCGGCGATGATGCCGGCAGGTGGCGCCGAGAGCCGGTCGGAGCAGCTGTCGACGCTAGCCCTGATGCGCCACGAGCTGCTGACCGACCCCGAGCTTGCCGATCTGCTCGATGCCGCCGAAGCCGCGGGCGGTGCCGGGCTGGCGCCCTGGCAGCTGGCCAACCTGCGCGAGATGCGCCGCCGCTGGCGCCATGCCACGGCGCTCGACGCGCGCCTGGTCGAGGCGCTGTCGCAGGCCGCTGCGGCCTGCGAGCAGCGCTGGCGCGGTGCCCGGGCCGACGACGACTTCGCCGCCGTGCGGCCGTTGCTCGAGCAGGTCATCGCGCTGACCCGCGACAAGGCCGCGGCCAAGGCCGACGCGTTCGGCTGTGCGCCCTACGATGCCCTGCTGGACGAGTACGAGCCGGGCCTGACCGCGACCAGGATCGACGAATTGTTCGCCCCGCTGCAGGCCGAGCTGCCGGGCCTGCTCGATCAGGTCTTGGCCCGCCAGGAGACCCTGCCCGCGGCGCTGCCGCTGCCGGGGCCGTTCCCGGCCGTGCGCCAGCAGGCGCTGGCGGAGAAGCTGATGGCCGGCGTCGGTTTCGACTTCCAGCACGGCCGCCTGGACATCTCCCACCACCCCTTCACCGGCGGCATCCCTGACGACGTCCGCCTGACCACCCGCTACGACGAGGCCGACGTCGCCAGCGGCCTGATGGCGGCGCTGCACGAGACCGGCCACGCGATGTACGAGCGGGGCCTGCCGGCGGCGTGGCGCCTGCAGCCGGTGGGCGAGGCCATGGGCATGGCGGTGCACGAGAGCCAGTCGCTGATCGTCGAGATGCAGGCCGGGCGCAGCCGCTGGTTCCTGGGCTACCTGGCCGGCGAGCTGCAGTCAGCTTTTGCCGCCGACGGCCCGGCCTGGCAGGCCGACAACCTGTGCCGGCTGATGCGCCGGGTCGACCGCTCGCTGATCCGCGTCGAGGCGGACGAGGTCAGTTATCCGCTGCACATCGTGCTGCGCTACCGGCTCGAGCAGGCGCTGCTGGCGGGCGAGCTCGCGGTCGCCGACCTGCCCGACGCCTGGCGCGCCGGCATGCGCGAGCTGATCGGCGTCGCGCCGCCGGACGACCGCGACGGCTGTCTGCAGGATATCCACTGGATGGGCGGCGATCTCGGCTACTTCCCCACCTACAGCCTGGGCGCGATCGCCGCCGCGCAGCTGTTCGCCGCCGCCCGGGCGGCGCTCCCCGACCTGCCCGAGGCGCTGGCCCGCGGCGATGTCGCCCGGCTGATCGACTGGCTCGCTGGCACCGTGCACGCCCAGGCGGCCTTTCATCCTACGGCCGACGACCTGCTGACGGAGGTGACCGGACGGCCCCTGGACGTCGGCGGATTCCTGGCCCATCTGCGTGCCCGCTACCTCGAGAACGCTGCCTGAGGCCGCTCTGGCCAATGCTTGCCAGCCCCCCGCCCGGCCTATAGTTTGCCGGCCCTGGTTGGGAACCCCAGTACCCACTATCAGGATTAGCTGCATCATGAGATCGTCTTTTCGACCGCACCCGGTAGGAGCCGCGCGCAGCGCGATGCGGGGCATCGGGCAAGCGCGGCGACGCCCCGGGTGCGGAGCGAA
>Ga0056121_1000123_pt1 | contig 36054 bp, 33 predicted proteins | sample WorMetHEROISLAND_FD_83872 | JGI IMG/M metagenome (GOLD analysis project Ga0056121, IMG submission 83872) | Marine gutless worms symbiont microbial communities from Max Planck institute for Marine Microbiology, Germany - Olavius sp. 1 HERON ISLAND ...
GAACAGATAAAGATCGAATGCGCCCGCAAGTTCTTTGATGAAATCAATCGCAAAATCAATCCTAAAAATGTAAAATACGACGTGGTGAACAGCTTCGGAAAGCTCATGGAAATTGTAAAGGACTGAAGGGCTTCACCAGGAGGAGCTTGCCGATGAGCGGTGAGATAAGGAGAATTGATTCGATTAAAAACATGGCGGTTTTTCGGAAATGATGCATTGGCCGCGTCACTAATGAATCGTATCAACAGTGAGTTCTCCCATTTGAAGGGTGCATTTGAGCGAGGCGCCTTACCTATTGATGTTCCGGAGATGAAGGCCGCGGCAGACTTTATCTTGCGGAAAATCAAGGAAAAGGACCCAGATCAGTATTCGGCATTACTTCAAAGTATCGGTGAACCTGAGGAACCCCAGACAGTGGTGGAGGCTCAATGAAAATCCTTCACACATCAGAGATGTTTGATCCCATGTTTTGATGGTGTATTATTTACCATTGAATGGAAGGAGAAACTATGGGACAGATTTTACTGTAGGGTGCGCCTGGGCGGCAGAGGCGCTGATGCTGACCCCCTATCAGCTCCAACAAGCGAAAATAATTCGCCGAATTTTATGCGCTCCGCAAGGATGAGCTGCCTACCCATGTTTCCTACAAAAAATGAAGCGCGGGATAAACTTACTCAAATATACCCTTTCCGTGCCCGAAAATGTGATAGCTATGTCCATTCTGTTGACAGATTTCGAGCGTCTCGGCTATGATGCCTCACCTTGCGCGGGGGGTGTAGCTCAGTTGGCTAGAGCGCGTGAATGGCATTCACGAGGTCATGGGTTCGACTCCCTTCACCTCCATCAACCCAATAAATGGGCTTAAACGAAGTGAATGAAAGGAAGATAAATCCGGAAGTTGCGGCGCTTTTAGACGGCGGTACCCCATCACCTCCGGATTTTTCCAAAATTCTCGACAGATTCGACAACCAACCCGCGGATGAAGAGAAGGCGGATTATAGCTTGCAATCCTTACCATCCATCGATAAATGGGAGCAGGAGCCGAATCCTATTTTCTTTGAAAAGGGCTTTTATTCAAAGGTCCTTGTAGGCGAAGGCGAGCACTCCAAAAAATTCCATAGCCTGCTCCAGAGGTTCTTCAAGGCCGAAAACCCCCAGGAAAAAGGTGTTTTTCGCCAACGCCTAATCCCCCTTTGGTGGGATTTGCTGCGAAGCATCACGGCGCATTTCCGGGATTCCTCACAGGAGAAAAGATGGGCAATACGCTATGCCTATTTTCTTCCAACACTCGTTTCCGCCGAGCAGCGTCAGATGCTTTCGAAGATTATCACCGAGAACCCCTATGGTGAGCCGATACACTATGTGGACGAGTGGTTTGATCTAGTGCTAAGCAACAAAGAAAATCCGCTGGCAACCGACGAGTTGAAATTCAGCCGGATGGATGTCCAAACAAAGGCGAAGGTGCAGCTCGATAAGGCCATGGGCTCTAAGGAGGCAAACCTATCATTACTCCAGGATCTGATGCTTTCCCGAAAAAAATTGGATGGCGATTTACAGGCTCATATCCGTGTGATTACCCAGCACAAAGCGGATCCAACCATACCAGGCGTGCAGAATACATACACCGCGGAGCAAAAACGTTCCTTAAATCAGATTAACGAGATTCTTCGCAAACTCGCCAAGGCGGACAGAGAAATCAGCCTGAACACTGAGAGATTCAAGGATGCGGATAATAAATTCGAAACACTTGGCGACAAGATTCAACAGATGGGCGAGCCCAATAAAACGGATGTGATGGAAAACGAGCTGGACAGCATCAGGCAGCTGGCCAAGCTTTGTGTCGGGCGCCGAGGAAATCATCTGCCATTTCCGATGAAACCCTTCTTCTCCTCAAACATCACACTCATCGGAACCCGCGAGAATGTCATTAAGTTTATGAGCCAGGTGGAGCGGATAGATCCCGGGGTGTTCTGCCGCCCGTTTCGACAAAAAACACAGCGGATTGTGCCTCATACCATCATAATTCCCTGTCTTGGAGACAGGGGATTTTGTTGGGAGCCCTTCGAGCAATTCAATCGGGCCACAAGCCGCGGGCGAATTGCCGTTCCAATGTATCCAAAGGATGTTAAAACCGCTGTTATCTATGCTCTTGGAGACCTCCGCTGGAACGTTGCAAAGGAAAGGGCTGCTCATTATTGGATGGAAGAGGGTCTTACCGGCAACTACTACCAGTGGTTTAGCGGAACCAAGCAGCGGGGGGATGTTCGGGAGAGCTTTCTCGATAACTATTTCTTATGGGTTACAAAGGAGTCGGAGGGTGTTCAAAAGTTGGAAAAAGAAGTCCGCTCCATTTTCTGGCGTTACATCCCCTTTCCTCAGGCTCTTAAGGATTCCCTGAAAAACCGCGGTTTCGTCTACAGCGAGCTTCATAAGAAGGATGTCAACAGGGAGCTGTCCGATGGGTACTAACTCCTCCGGCGTTTTTGAAACACTGGTTTGATGTAGCTATCCAGATTCCATTTTCGAATCACCCATTTGACCAGCTTCGAATAAAAGAAAAAGGTTCCAAAAACAGCGCCCGATAAGATCAGTATTACCGCCAATAGGGACATTGCCTGAGAGCTAATGCCAAACTTCCGATACATCGAGCCCAGCAGCGCTCCGATTATCAGGGCCAGAGCCACCAGCATTGACAGATTCAATACCGTTGCTCCGATCAAAAAGAAAATTGTATTTAGCTTCTTATTCAACTCTTTTCACTCAGAAACGCTTATCCTGTCGAAACAGCAGGATAACCAAGACAATAAGGGAAACCACCATGGCTGCATCCGCAATGTTGAAGGTGGGCCAGCGCTCCAGGCCGAAAATGCCAAAGAATTTGAAATCAAGAAAATCGACTACCCCTTCGGGGCGGAAAATACGATCTGTCAGATTGCCCACACCGCCACCAAACATTGCCGCAAAGCCCCATCGCTGTCCCTCCGAAAGGTCCTTTCCGCGCACAATATAATATCCCATCCCCAATAGAACGATGAGGGGAACCACAACGAGAATCACGGTTCGATAAACGCCGGGGATATTGGCTCCCATACTGAATGCGGCGCCGGTGTTCCTGATGTGCACCAATCGGAAAAAATCTCCTGCAAAGCTCCAGGCGATTGTAAAGAGCGGAATCAGCCTAACAACCAGCATCTTTGTTATTTGGTCGATCAATACTATACCCGCGCTCAGAATAAAATAGCGTCCTTTTCTCAAGTTGCAACTCCAATTAGGGCCCTTAGTACCCGGTTGGGATATCAAGGAAGATCGATTCAATGCTCAGCTCCCGAGTCACTAATTCGGCCATGGCCTTTACGCCAAAGGTCTCGGTTAGGTAGTGGCCCGCGAAAAGCACGTTGATTTTTGCCTCGCGGCATTGATGATAGATGCTGTGGGAGGCGTCTCCCGTTATATACAAATCCATTCCCTCACTAATAGCCTGGGACACCTCATACGGCGCACCTCCCGAAATCACGGCGACACTGCAAATCTCAGGGGGGCCGAATCTCAACGCATTAACGCTCCCTTCCCAGGCTCCGAAGAGGCGCTGCACGATTTCTTCCAAGCTGAGGGGCCCAGGGAGCAATCCCTTAAATCCAATCTTGAAATTCCTATATCTTCCGAAAGGCTTGATATCCTTCAGGCCCAGTCTGCCCGCTATTTGAGCATTGTTTCCCAGAATAGAGTGTCGGTCCAGAGGCAGATGACAGGCATAGAGGGCAATATCGTTTTTCATCAGAAATCGAACTCTGGCTCCCGGAACTCCAATCAGCCGCAGGGCGGATCCCCAGAATAAACCATGGTGAACAAAGAGAGTTTGGGCGCCTTCCTGTTTCGCTCTCTGAAAAGAATCAAGGCATGCGTCCACGGCAAAGGCCATTTTCCCGAGCGCTGCATCCATGTCTCCCACCTGGACTCCATTTAGAGAATTATCCACATCATCCACTTCACTGAACTCCAATCGTTCTCGGGCCCAGCAATCAAATTCGGCAAGTTTCATGGATTTATTATAGAGTTATGGCTGGGTATTTCAAGTTTGGCGGCCTCACACGGCCTGTCCTTCAAGAAATCATCTCGAAGATGTAGAATAATCCCATGTCGAAATTGCCGCGCGAGCTCTCTTTTGAGGACATCATACTTGATATCTCCCCCCCCTATGACCCCCCCTCGGAGGGGATACAGGGTGATAGAAACTGGGCGATGGTTGGTCAAAACCGCGCAATGGAAGCCCTTAGGAAGGGAATTTCAATAAGGGCCAAGGGCTACAACATTTACGTGGCCGGGGAATCCGGCACGGGAAGACATACGGCCATCATGGATATTCTCTCCCGCAGCAGAACCAAAAAAGGGGCTCTGCGTGATATAGCCTATGTCCGAAATTTTCAAGAACCGGATAAACCGCTTACCCTAATCTTCTCAGGAGGGCGAGCACGCTTGTTTAAGGAGGAAATTCGCCTTCTGATAGATAGACTAACCGATAGAATCACCCGCGATCTGGATGCGGAATCCTACAAGGAAAAACGAGATAGTCTTATTGCCGAAACAGAGAATAACGAAACCAGGATGCTGTCCGAATTTGAAAACCAACTCGAGGCGGATGGGTTTAGAACCGTTCGAACCGGCAATGCGGAGGAAGATAGGGCAGCGGACATAGCTCCCCTGCTGGATGGTAAGATTGTTCCCTTCGAGGATCTCCGAAACATGGTAACCTCCCGGGAGATTCCGGAATCGGTGTGGCGGGACACACGGGAGCGTTATTTCACCTATCTGGATGAGATGAGGCAAATTTACAGGAGAATTCGTATCGCGAGAGAGAAATTGGATGCGGTCTTAGTATCGCTCAAAAAGGAGGCCATACGCCCGGGAATAGACGAGGAATGCTCGGCCATATCGGAGAATTGGGAAGAGACGGCCATCAAGGCATATCTGAAAAATCTCGAAAAGGATGTAGTCGAAAATAGCGGTTTGTTGACTGCGCATTCGGAAGAAGATGATATGGATTTGAACATCCGCTATGGGGTAAACATCGTAATCGATCGTTTTGAAGTCGATAAACTGCCGGTGATTCGTGAGACAAACCCCACCAAGACAAGTCTCTTTGGCGCGATAGAAGCGAAGTACGATGCTTCGAGCGAGCCCAAAACCAATCTTATGATGATTAAATCCGGCGCGTTTTTGGAAGCGGACGGCGGTTTTCTCATTTTAGAGGCTGAGGACATTCTTTCCAAAGAGGGAATCTGGGCAGACCTTAAGAGAGCCCTGCAAACAGGTTTGGCGGCGCCTGAAATTCAATCCACCCCCCTTGGCCCCTTACCCATATCGATGAGCCCGGAACCGGTGAAGCTTGACACCAAGGTGATACTGGTGGGATCGGATCTAATTTACGAATCTCTCCGCTCCCAGGATGATGATTTCCCGAAGCTGTTCAAGGTTGTCGCCGAATTCAGCTCGGCTATGCCCCGAAGGTTCACGACGGAGAATGAGTATGCGCTTTTCGCCTGGGGTTTAGTGGAGAAGGAGGGCTTATTGCCAATAAGCCCAAGCGGAATTGCCGAGCTTATCTCCTATGGCGTGTTCCTTGCCGAGAAGCGCGACTGCCTCAGCACCCGCTTCGGCTTGATTGCCGACCTTATCAGGGAGGCCGATTATGAGGCCTCGATAAGTGGGAAAACCAAGATTGATATTGGAGCCGTGAAGAGGGCAATCAAAATGAGGGAGTATATGGGGGGCCTGTCGGAGGAGGGAATCATTGAGCAGATTCTCGATGGCTCATTGCTGATTGACGTAAGCGGCAGCAAAATCGGAGTGGTTAATGGCTTGGGAATACTTGAGCGGGGGATTTTTAGCTCTGGGGAGCCCCTGCGAATATCTGCCGCGGTTGGGCCCGGCAAAGAGGGTGTGATAAATATCGAGCGGGAAGTTGGTCTGTCTGGGAGACTGCATGATAAGGGTGTGTTTTTATTGGAGGGCTATCTTCGTTACCGATACGCCAGAAGGCGGCAGCTGTCGATGACGGCCAGCATTGCCTTTGACCAATCCTCCAACGAAATCGAAGGGGATTCGGCATCGGTTTCGGAACTGGCCGCGCTTTTGTCCGCTATTGCCGATGTTCCGGTGCGTCAGGATGTGGCCGTTACCGGAGCTGTCAACCAGCAGGGGCTCGTTCAGTCCATAGGAGGCGTGCATGAGAAGGTTCAGGGTTTTTTTCATGTCTGTGTGGCGAAGGGGTTGTCGGGGCAGCAGGGAGTGATTATCCCGGCAGGAAATTTGCAGGCCGCCATATTCTCCGACAGAGTTATTGAGGCAGTTATGGAGTCAAAATTTCATATATGGGCCGCAAACGACATCGATGAGGTGATGAGCCTGCTTACCGAAAAAAGCGCTGGCCGGGAGATGCGAAATGGCAAATTCGAGCCGGGCAGTTTTAACGAGGAAGTTCGCAGAGGATTGGCCGAACTTGCAAAGCTTTCACGATAAGAAAATTAACCCTATAATTGATGAGCGGTAGATGCCGAAAATGTTATCAAAATTCAGCAGGGAAGGTGCATGCCCAAACCGAAGGTAATCGATAAAATAAGGCGTTCTGTACGTATGTCGACGCCCCTGGTAATAACCTCTTACAAATTTCCGCGCAGCACGGAGCTGCAAATCGACGAAATTCTCACCGCCTTCCTGAATGAGCTTGGCCAAAACGAGCTTAAGGACCATCTATCGTACTGTCTGAAGGAATTAGCCGCAAATGCCAAAAAGGCGAACACGAAAAGAGTGTACTTCGAGGAGAAGGATCTCAATATTCAGGATCATGAAGACTATCGAAGGGGTATGAAAACCTTCCGGGGTGAAACGATGGACAACCAGGAATACTGGTTTGAACGCCAGAAGGAAAGGGGATTGTACATTAGAATTCTTTTTCATCCCACCGATAGACATTTCCGAATTACCGTCAGGAATAACTCTGAAATAACCTACAAAGAGCATATGCGGGTGCGTGACAGAATCGCGCGCTCCCGCTCCTTTAAAACTCTTGAGGAAGCTTTCTCGGAGGTGCTTGACGACTCGGAGGGGGGGGGTCTTGGCATTGTTATTCTGGTGCTGATACTGCGGAAGATGGGCCTGAATGAAGATGCCTATGAGATTGGGGCTTCGAATGGAATAACGAGCGCCAGCATAACAATTCCTATCAAAGGAATGAAAATTGAACAGCAGGAAATGCTGATTAAGAAGATTGTCGATGAGATAGATAGCCTTCCTCAGTTCCCGGAAAACATTGTTGCCGTCCAGCGATTGATTAACGATCCAAAGAGCGAGCTGCGGGACATTGCAAAAAGAATCAGCATCGATCCGGTGCTTACGGCAGATTTGCTGAGAACCGTGAACTCGGCATATTTCATGCTGCCCAACAGAGTAGACAGCATTGGCAATGCGGTGAAGATGCTGGGTCTGCGGGGCGTAAAAAACATGCTTCTCAGCTATGGCACTTTCAAGGTCCTGAAGCTGCCTGCCCATCACGCGCAATGGCATCATGCCCACCGCGTAGCTTTTTACAGCTTTGTTTTGGCGCGGCGGGTTACGCGCAATAAAGATGTTATCGATGATGTTTATGTTGGAGGAATACTCCACGATATTGGCAAAATCATATTCTCCGCGGTGCATCCGAATCTTCTGGATAAGATACGGAAGTTTAGCCGCGAAAAAAACATATCTCCGGGTTTGTTTGAAGACCTATCAGCGGGCTACAACCATGCCGAAATAGGCGCGCGGATGGCTAACAAGTGGAATTTCCCTCCCTCTCTTGTCGACACGATTCGCTGCCACCACCATCCGGACAACTGTCATCCCGAAAATCTTCTGATTGTATCGTGCGTCTACCTTGGCAACACAATATGCGCTTACGAACAGGGCGCCCAACACTATGACTCCATAGACTCCTCAGTACTTGCGAAATTTGGAATCACGAATGAAACTGTATTCAAGAAGGCGCAAAAAAAATTGGCCGAGGATTACGAATCGGAAATAAAAATCGTGTGAAACGCCGCTCTTTTTGAGGTGTAGACAATCAACCCGATAACATGCGCTCACTAACCGCTAGCCCCGAAATCCAAAGCAGTGTAAGGGCCCCCTCTTGTGTCACTGCTTAAAAAGAAATACATAGGGAGCCGGGCCCCTTTTTTTGGAATCCGAATGAACATGATGCGGATACGCAAGCGATCCTCTAAAACAATGCTCAGGGAAACCGCCGGCAAGCCCTAGGGCGCCACCCTGTACTCTATCTTCCGGATGCGGTGGTTGTCTTGATCCGCCACATAGATATTGCCAATTAAGTCCACGGCCACACCGTAGGGCTCTCTAAACTGGGCATTTGCGCCAGTGTCGTCCTCATGGCCATACGAGCTGCCGGCTAGGGTGCTTACCACCCAGGCCCTGCTGGGGGAGGCGGAGGTTTTCTTGCAGGATGCCAGAAACGCCGTAAGTGCTAGAACCGGAATGAAGTAATTGAAGATTCTTCTCATTTTGCATCTTCCTAGTCTAATTAAGACCAGACCAACCTAATAACTGCTCTTATTATACACCAAAAAACCAAGGGCAACAAATTCTTACCTTGCAAGTTTCTCCACTGCGGCAGCGGCAGGCTTTTTTGAGCTCTGTTTATCTCAAGTTCCAGCATGGAACGCTGCAAGTAACCTGAGCAGCGGAGCGCCCCATTTTCCCCGCCTTAAGGCCAACTTACGAAGCGCCATTCGGCGGCCTTGGGCCTGTTTTCAGCCGTGGCGCCAGCCCGGGCTTAGGCTGCTCTTAAGGGGTATTGCTGAGGTCTCCCTGCGGCTTAAAAGAGAGCTTGCGGCAATTTCATGGGATCAAAATAGGCCCCATCAATCCAAAGATGCACAAGATTCTGCGCATTATCGGGTGGGGGGCTCCGAAGGCGGTCCAAGCGGAAATTGTCCTCCGATTCGGCCCGCTTTTTCACATAACCGATTCATCGAAGCGGGCATATCTCTCCACTATTTCATCTTCGTCAAACCAGAGAGCAATCTCGGCTGCCGCGCTGGCCGAATCCTCGGAGGCATGAATCAAATTCGGGATAACACCCAGGCGCTCCCTGCTCCGCTCATAACTCATATGGCAGTAATCTCCGCGAATTGTGCCAGGCGCCGCCTCTCTGGGTTCAGTTGCTCCAACAAGCTTTCGAGCGACGGAAATAGCGTGCGCGCCTTCCAAAACCAGGGCAACGACAGGCCCCGAGGTTAGAAGCCCAACAAGCCCCTCAAAGAAAGGTTTACCCCGATGGCTCCCGCAGTGCTCCCTTGCCCTAGAGAGATCGGGCCATATCATTTTAATGCCGGTAACGGTCAGCCCAACATTTTCAAATCTGCTGAGAATGGCGCCAACCAGCGCCCGTTTTACGCCGTCAGGCTTAACTAAAACTAAGCTGCGCTCCCAAGTTTTCTCCATAGGCTAGAGCATAGATGATGAAATCGATTTTGCCCATCCTGTACGAAGGCCAAGGCTGAAATGAAATCACAAGGCGGAAGAATCACAGTGAGCCCATCGGGCAGCACGGCGATATTTGCTTGACCCTCGTCATCACATTCCTATACTTGGTATCGGTGTTCTTATGTTAGCGCATGGGTCTAGAGTGCTCATGCTGTGCGTATAGCCCGGTATGGCATCGGCTTATCCGCTTATTAGCCCGCAAATTGTAGGAGTTATTGAGGATGTGTGAGGCGCTTAGTCCGAATTCGTTTAGGGGCAGGAGAAGGGGGCCGGTGACGCTCTGTATTATGGATGGCGTGGCTCTGGGGAAGTATGAGGAGGGCGATGCGGTTCGGAGCGCGCATACGGAGCACTTGGACCACGCAATGCAAAACTGGCCTGGAACCAGACTCAAGGCGCATGGAACCGCGGTGGGATTGCCCTCGGACAGTGATATGGGAAATTCCGAAGTGGGGCACAATGCCATGGGCTGCGGGAGGGTTTTCGCGCAGGGCGCTAAGCTTGTGAACAGGTCTATTGAATCTGGGGCCATTTTCGAAGGAGAAACTTGGAAAAAACTTGTAGACAATGTGAGAAAGACGGGCGGGACGATGCACTTCATCGGCCTGCTTTCCGACGGGAATGTGCATTCCCACATTGAGCAATTGAGGGCCCTGATACTTGGCGCCAAGTCTGCTGCCGTCTCCAGGGTTCGGGTTCATGGCCTTCTTGACGGCAGGGATGTTGGCGAAACCAGCGCGCTTGACTACTTCGCTCCCTTTGAAAAATTTTTAGCTTCGGAGTCCTGCGAGTCGTTTGATGCGGGGTTTGCGTCCGGCGGCGGGAGGATGAACATCACCATGGATCGCTATAACGCGAATTGGAGCATGGTGGAGCGGGGCTGGAAGACGCATGTCCTAGGCGAGGGCGATTTGTTTCGAACTGTCACCGAAGCCATCGTGACTCTGCGCGAGCGGACAGGGGCGATAGACCAGGATCTTCCGCCCTTCATTATCGCAGGAGAGGACGGGAAGGCCGCGGGGCCGATATTGGATGGCGACAGCGTTGTTCTGTTCAATTTCAGAGGGGATCGAGCGATCGAGCTGTCGAAGGCCTTTGAGAGCGGCGCCGATTTCGACAGGTTTAACCGCATTCGGCTTCCAAGGGTGGAGTATGCGGGCATTATGGAATATGACGGGGACGTTCACATCCCGAAGCAGTACCTTGTATCCCCGCCCGCGATTGATCGAACCATGGCTGAATACCTGGCAGCCAGCGGTGTAAGGCAGTTTTCCATTAGCGAGACTCAAAAATTTGGTCACGTCACTTATTTTTGGAATGGCAACCGCACGGGCTATTTCGATGAGTCGATGGAGAAATACTTCGAGGTTAAATCGGATATTGTTCCCTTTGAGCAGCGGCCAGCCATGAAGTGCGCGGAAATTGCGGATAAGGTGATTGAGGTTATCAATAAGGGTGATTTTGAGCTGATTAAGCTGAATTTTCCCAACGGCGATATGGTTGGACATACAGGCAATTTCCAGGCAACTCTGGCGTCAATAGAAATAATGGATATTCAGATTGGGCGCATAAGGGATGCTATTGAAGGGGCTGGAGGCATATTGATTCTGACTGCCGATCATGGGAATTCGGATGATATGTTCGAGCGCAATAAGAGGGGTGAAATTGTCTTCCGAGATGATGGAAAGCCAAAACCCAAAACTTCTCATTCCCTAAATCCCGTGCCCTTCCTGCTCTATGACCCTCTCTACAGTGGTGAATACTCGATTGAATTCAGGGAGGGGCTGGGGATAAGCTCGATTGCAGGCACCTGCATTAACTTACTTGGATACCAGGCGCCGGAGGATTATGATAAGGGCGTCATAGTTTTCTGAAAATGGAATGCGGCGCCCCGCGCTCAAGACTTGCGCCCCCCCTGCTCGCCAGGCAGGGAGGAATGAGGCCTAGGTTCGATGAATTTCATCTTCAACCGGATGCGGTATTGGGTGTAGGAGACGGAACGTGTAACCGCCAGGGGAGGTCAGCTGGTTTTTCATTCGATCTCACCCCTCGCGCCCAGAAGAACCGGGAAGTTTCGCGGGCCTGTAAAACCAATGTTTGCGGCCTTGTTTTTTCGGGAAAGGCGAAGTTAAGGTATTCCGACCCGGGGGCGGATCCCGGCTGGGCTGCAAACAGCGGCTCTTCGCAGCTTTCAAGGAGGCGCCTTGCCTGCACTGTTTTTCATCCAATTCGAACAGGAATTTGCCTGTGAGCCATTTCCCTAATGCGCGCGGCAGACGCGCGGCCGCGGTTTTTCTCCTTCTCCAGTCTATCCAATTCGTATCCGCAAATTCGCTTGAGACCGGGGAAGGGAATGGGGTTTCCATCGTCGATTACTATGGTGCGTCAATTGTGCTGGATGAGCCTGCTAAATCCGTAGTTTCACTTTCACCGGGTATCACGGAAACGGTGTTCGCCCTTGGCTTTGGGCAGCTGTTGGTTGGCAGGAGCGCTTACTGCGATTATCCGCCCGAGGCCGCTAATATAGCGGTTGTGGGCAGTATGACCGAGCCAAATGTCGAGATCATAGTTTCCCTGTCACCTGATATTGTGATTGCCTCCACCCATTTCACCCGCGAGGCCTTCGAGAGTCTGACGGGACTGGGGCTCAAGGTGGCCGTATTAAGGGGAGGGGAAACCTTTGAAGGCGTTTACGAGGGAGTGATTCGGCCAGTTGCGGCCCTAGTTGGGGACGTGGAGGCGGGGGAGAAGCTCATCTCCTCTATGCAGGCCACTGTCGCCGGGGCCATGAGCAGAGTCAGGCAATTTGCCGTGAATCCAACCGTGTATTACGTGGTGGGATTTGGGGAGGGCGGAGACTGGACCGCCGGCGGCGACACCTTCATTGGCGAGATGATTGCATTGGCTGGCGGGAGAAACATTGCTGCCGATGTAAGAGGATGGTCTTTCAATCTCGAAGCTCTGGTTGAGCGGGATCCGGACATAATACTGATTCCTCCCTGGGCCGAGGATATCTTCCCCGTCACGCCAGTGTATTCGAGCCTGCGGGCGGTGCGCAGCGGGAGTGTTCTCGTGGTGGATGACGATTCCATATCTCGGCAGGGGCCAAGGATTGCGGAGGCATTCGCCGGCCTTGTCGATGCGATTGGCGCATTTCGTTGAAGGGCAGCAGATTCATATTCTTCGGAATACCGGCTCTGGCGCTGGTTCTTTTCACTGCGGTGAGTTTCGGCTCGATCAAAATCCCTCTTGGGGAGGTGGTGGAGATACTGCTGGGCGGTGAAGGAGAGGGCAGTTGGGGGCTGATAATCCGAAAAATCAGGCTCCCCCGAGCCATTTCCGCGGCCCTGGTGGGCGGCATTCTTGCCGTCGGAGGCGTGTCCTGTCAGGGTTTGTTCCGCAATCCTCTTTCGGAGCCCTATCTCCTGGGCATCAGCTCCGGCGCGGCCCTCGGCGCGGCTATTGCAATTTTGCTGCCGCCGATTTCAGAGGTTTTCGGACTTGGCGCCCTGGGCGTTTTTGCATTCGGCGGAGCGATGCTGGTAACCGTGCTGGTGAACCTTGCGGCGGGACGGGAGGCCTTCCGTCTTCCGTCAACTCTCTTGCTCTCGGGCATAGCCATCGCCTTGGTTTGTCAGGCGATAATCTGGCTGCTGATGTCTCTCAACCACGATCAGATAGAAAGAATTATTTTCTGGACCCTGGGGAGTCTGTCGGCTGCCGGGTGGGAGAAGGTGATTTGGCTTTCGGCGACGACGATTCCATCGGCCCTGATGCTCGCCGGAATGGGCAGAATGATGGACGTGCTTTCCACCGGCTATGAGAGCGCGCACGGAATGGGAGTAAGGCCCCAGAGATCGGCCCTTATCATACTGGCCATCACATCGCTTGGAACTGCCGCGGCCGTTGCCGTTTCCGGGAGTATCGGCTTTGTGGGCTTGATGGTTCCGCATATTGCCAGATTTCTGGGAGGACCATCCCATCGAAATCTCATCATCAACTCCTGGATCGGCGGCGCGATACTGCTGGTTTTGGCTGATTTTGCGGCGCGAATGGTAAATCCTCCAAGTGAGATACCTCTGGGGATTGTAACTGCGCTCTTAGGCGCCCCCTTCCTTCTGTTTCTGGTGAGGGGCAAGCGGGGCGAGGGCCGTTTGGATGGCTGAAATACCCCTCCGATTGAGAGATTTAAGCTGGAAACCGGGACTTAGGCAATTTGAGCTCGGGCCGATTTCGCTAGACGTTTCGGATGGGAAGATCATAGGGCTGCTGGGTCCCAACGGAGTGGGTAAAAGCTCCCTGTTAAAACTCTTATCGGGAATTTTGAAGCCCAGCAATGGCAGGGTTGACCTCTTCGGCAAGAGCTATGACATGTGGAAACCCAGAGAGAGGGGCAGGCTGGTGGCCTTTCTCTCACAAGAGTCGGAAAACCCCTTTGGATTTCCGCTAACCGAGTACGTGAGTTTGGGCAGATTCCCCCATCTTGGCGTTTTCGGAAGGATGACTGCGGAGGATAGAAGGATCGTTGACGCCGAGATAGACGCCTGGGGGCTCGGGAAGCTCCGAATGAGATCCGTAAGCAATCTCAGCGGCGGTGAATTCCAGCGTGCCCGCCTGGCCAGGGCCTTCGCGCAGCAGCCGAGGATTCTGCTGTTCGACGAGCCTGCCAGCCACCTTGACCTCCTCAGCAAAGTGAGGATTCTCAGCCGGCTCAAAGAAGAGGCAAGGGGGGGGAAATGCGTCCTTGCGGCTATTCACGATGTCAACGACGCAATACTCTGCGCCGACGAGATATGGCTTCTAAACAATGGGAGAGTGCTAAGCAGCGGCCCGCCCTCAAGTGTTTTGAAACCCTCGCAGCTTGCGGATATCTACGGTATCGAGATGACTCGCTTTGTCAGCGCGGATGGAAAGATGATGCTTGGCACCCCTCCGGAGCCCTATTCGACTCCATGATTCGCTGTAAACTCGAAGCAAAGCCCCCTATCCCACCCTTTTGCCCGGCGGGGTTGACATAAATCCGCCTATTTATGGTAATATTGTGAATTCTTAGGAGGAACTATGAGCTGCGAAATCAGAGAAACGACATTCGGGCCGAAGAGCTATCTCATTGTACGCAGAGAGGTCAAGATGGAGAATATTTCGGATAAAGACCTCTGGGAAAAGGCATATGAGAAGACCTATGGATATGCAAAGGAGCACAATATCAAGATAGTGGGGGCAGGTTCGGCTATTTATTATTCCTGGGACATGGAGAAGGGTGTCACCGGCATGGGAATTGGCTTCCCGGTCGAGGGAAACCCGGAGTCAAAGGACGAAGATATAAGCATCTATCGTGTGAAAGAGTCTAAGGCAATAGCAGCACTCCATCGGGGCGCCTACGAGAAACTTAAAGAAACTCATGGCGAGGTAATGCAGTACATGACAAAACAGGGCTTTGACACCACTCTCACCATTGAGGAGTACACCGTCAGCTCCATGGAGAAACCCGACCAAAAGGATTGGGAAACCAATATCTTCTATCTGCACAGCTAGATTGCCAATTGAGCTTCGGAGTGGGAAAACGAAGGCTTTACTAACGGCAAACCCAATTTAAAATCTCGTATAATGGCTTTTCCAGCCTGCTTCTGTGGCCCGCCTGGGATATGCCGGTAGGGTGGCCCTGCGCTTAAGGCGCGCAGTGCCTGCGGCAATGGCATACGGCGCGAATTTAAAAAAGTTGAATTTTTAATCAGCCGGCGCTTGCATAAAATGAGGTGAATATATTAAACTTCAGCGGGGGGATGGTGTTTTCCCCGATTTCGACACTGCTCTGGTGCGTCCCGGGGGTGCCGTGAATAATTTTCAGTTTTTGGGAGTGTTTTATGAAAAGAATCTCGTTAATCATGATCCTTCTACTCGTATCGGCGGCCTTGTTCGCCAATGGCGCAAAGACCGGCAAGGAGGGAGAGCTTGTCCTTGCTCATGGGAAGCCTGAGATTGATAGCCAGATCAAGGCCTATGCCGCCGCATGGGGTGAAGAGAACGGTGTGGAAGTTATTATCATAACCTGCGGCGGCGGGAATTGCGATCTCGGGCAGATGCTCAAGGCCGATTATGCGGCGGGGGAAATGCCCGACATATTCGCTATCAACGGTAAGGAGGATTTCCTGGAATGGGAAGCCCTGGCCGCAGACCTCAGCGGTGAATCCTGGGTGGAAGAAACGGACGTGGCCTTTATGCACAATGGAAAAACCTTCGGCTTTCCTGTATCAATCGAAGGTTGGGGAATGGCTTACAATGCCGATATACTCGCCGAGGCTGGCGTGGATCCGAAAAGCCTGGTAAACCTTTCCGGCTATCGGGAAGCGTTCGCCAAGATCGATTCCATGAAGGAGGAGCTTGGCCTGGATTCGGTTGTATCAATGGCCTCCGGCCCCGAAATGTTCTGGGTTGTGGCTCACCACAATTTCAACTCCCTGCTTTCGAACGGCCTACCCTATGGAGATGCTTCGGTTGCCGAGGATCTGCTTGCCGGAGAGGTGGACTCCAAGCGCTTATCCGAATACGCGGACTGGGTTGAGCTTCTTTTCGAATATGCCGACAAGGCCATTCTTACAACGGGGAGCTATGACTCCCAGGTTGGCGCCTTTGCCATTGGAAAGGCCGCCTTCCTTCATCAGGGAAACTGGGCCGATCCTAACTTGATTGGCGCAAATGCAAACTTCAATATGGCCTTTGCTCCTCATGGCTCAACGGAAGCCGCCACTGATGGCATATTCGTATCCGCCCCGTCGTTTTACCTCGTAAACTCCAAGTCCGTAAACGCGGACCTTGCGAAGAAATTCCTCGACGATCTGGCTCTAAGCCCGGCCGGCGCGAATTACATGGTTAAAGAGGCGCTAATGATACCCGCTTTCGGCAACATAGACCTCAGGCCGGATGGGCAGCTCTCAAGTTCAGTCCAGGACTGGATGGCCGAAGGAAAGATATATTCCTGGAATCAGTATCTTTTCACCGGAGAGTTTCGGGATAAAACGCTGTCTCCCATTTACAATCAGTTTGCCAACGGGCAAATCGACAAGGCTGAATTCATCCGATTGATGACAGAGGCCTTCGAAAGCCAATAGGCGCTGTCATGATTTAAACCAGGTGAGGGTAGCCATCTACCCTCTGCCTGCCTGGAGGGCGGAACATTGCTGAAAAAAACGGATCGATTTGTATTTTGGTTCTTTCTTACTCCGATTCTTTTCGCTTTTTTCATGGTGATTATCATTCCCTTCTTCTTGGGGATTTTTTATTCACTGACTAATTGGACCTCGTCCGCCCGCCTAGGGGCGACGATGGAATTCGTCGGGCTCACGAATTTCATCGAAAGCTTAAAAGACCCTTCCTTCATCTATTCTTTTTTGCTCACCTGTGTCTATACCGCCCTGAATATCCTCGCGATAAACGTCGTGGCTTTCAGCCTTGCCCTGCTTGTCACCTCGGCAATCAAGGGCCGCAACATATACCGTGTTGGATTTTTTCTGCCTAACCTCATTGGCGGATTGATACTGGGCTACATCTGGCAGTTCGTATTCAACAACGCGATACCCACCCTCGGCGAGCTTCTGAAATTGCCGTTTTTGTCCGATCCCGAAAACCTAGTGCTCGCCAACCGCGGCAGCTCGGTGTTGGCCCTGGTGATAGTTGGCACCTGGCAGTATGCGGGCTATATCATGATGATTTATGTGGCGGCCTTGGAGAGTGTGCCAGTGGAGCTGCTGGAGGCGGCAAAGATTGACGGAGCCAGCCCCCTTCAGCGCCTGCGCAATATCACCGTTCCGATGGTAGCCCAGGCCTTTACCATTACAGTGTTCCTTACACTGGTGAATTCATTCAAGCAGTTCGACGTCAATGTTTCGCTAACCGCCGGCGGGCCATCGGCAATTTTCATGGGCAAGGCGATAAACGGAACCGAGCTTCTGGCCCTAGACATATACAACACGGCTTTTCTGTCCAATAATCTTGCCCAGGGCCAGGCAAGGGCCTTCCTGTTCTTTCTGGTGCTCGTGTTGATTTCGGTGCTGCAGGTGCGGGCGGGCAAGAAACGGGAAGTGGAATTATGAAACGGAGCAAAAAACATTTAATCTCACTGGAAATTCTGGCTGTTCTGCTCTTCGTTTTATTTATCCTCCCCCTCCTCCTTGTCCTTATCAATTCCGCTAAGGATGCCTTCACTGTTACCCAGTATCCGCTGCGCCTGCCCGAGAATTGGGGGCAGCTCGGCAGGAATATCGCAAGTATTTGGACCAATCCGAATATCCGATACTCACAGTCCTTTCTCTCATCGGTGATAATCACAACCCTCTCTCTCCTGCTCATTGTTTTTTTGTCCTCTCAGGCCGCATGGGTTCTCGTGCGCGCCAAGACGCGCCTGTCGGTGCTCATCTTCACCCTCTTTGTTGCGACAATGGTTATCCCATTTCAGATAGTCATGTTTCCGCTAATCTCCTGGTTTCGCACGGTGGCGGATTTCACCGGAATCAAACTGCTGCGCACTCATGGCGGCCTGATTTTGGCTTATCTTGGTTTTGGCAGCTCTCTTTCCATCTTCATGTACCATGGTTTTATCAAGAGCATCCCTTACGAGCTAGAAGAGGCCGCCAGCATTGATGGATGCGGCCGTATTCGCATCTTTTACGCAATTATTCATCCGATTCTCAGGCCCATTCACGCCACCGTATTGGTTCTCAACAGCATATGGATTTGGAACGATTTTCTCTTGCCCCTGCTAATCCTGGGCAAGGGCGGCCGGGTGATGACGATTCCGCTTGCCGTATCCAATTTTGCGGGAGCCTATGTGAAACAGTGGGATTTAATGCTCACCGCAATACTGATGTCCATGGTTCCCGTGATTATCTTCTTCCTGCTCGCCCAGCGAAGCATCATAAAGGGCATGGTTCAGGGCTCGATTAAATAACTCTCATCCATCTCAAAGTCTATTCATAGGCAAGACTCAACTTGGGGGGATAGCGAAGCTGCCTGGACATCCTCATCCCGAGCGGGGGCCTTTTTGAGTATCCATAATCCGATTGAGCCGCATAGGCGGCATTATAGTCTTGTCTATCGAAAACGACTTACGGGAGATGTTTTTCGAGGTGATTATCGTGTACGATATGCGCGATGAGGTCATTTTTTCCAATGGTGAATCCAATTCGCGGCTATCCCTGGGGAGATGGCTTCAGCATACCGAATTTTCTAGGGATAGAGAATCCGGATGCTAGGCCCTTTGCCGAAATGTGGATGGGCGCGCATCCACTTGCTTCTTCAAGGCTTAGGATGGAGGACGGTGATGAATTGGAGCTCTCCGAATTTATCTTACGTGAGCCGACGCCTGTACTAGGCCCCGATACGGCGGCGAAATATGGATCTCTTCCCTTCCTCTTCAAACTGCTTGCGGCGCGGAAATCACTTTCGATTCAGGCGCACCCATCGAAGAAAGAAGCGGAGGCCGGTTTTCTGCGGGAGAATGAGGAGGGGATTCCCATCGAGGCGATAAACCGCAGTTACCGCGATGATAATCATAAGCCGGAAATCATCATGGCTATTACGCCCCTTAGCGCTATGATTGGTTTCAGGAAGATGGATGAGATACGGGAGGCCTTCTCGGTTCTGAAAGCCGGTGAACTAGATCTTAAGGAAGGCAGGGATGAGAGAGAGATGCTCAAACTCTTCCTTGGGAGCTTGCTGGCCGCTGATGGCAATACCAAAGCCTCTCTGCTTACCTCGACCGCGGAGGCGCTGGAGAGATCTGACTGCGGCTGGAATTCCTTACAAAGGTATTGGATTTCCAAATTGAGCAGGGAATTCCCCGGTGATGTTGGCGTACTCGCGCCGCTGTTTTTGAATCTTGTCGAAATCCAACCGGGTAGAGCCCTGTTTCAGCCGCCTCGGACGCTGCATGCATATCTTGAGGGTTTTGGTTTGGAGCTCATGGCGAATTCGGATAATGTGCTGCGGGCAGGTTTAACCGGCAAACATGTGAATGCCGCGGAGCTAATGAAGATTATTGATTTTTCCAATTCAACACCTCAGGAGCTCGGATTGGAGAAGGCGGATTCGCGCGGGATTTGCCGCTACCCCGCGCGAGCGGCGGAATTCTCATTGGGCCTCGCAAGCGTGGGCTTGAGGGCCGAAAACTCGAAGAATTCGCGGAATTCGACGCATATCGGGGCCGAGGTTCGAATTGCATCCGGCGAAGGGCCGCTTATTGTCCTCGGCATGGAAGGGGAGACCGTGCTTGAGGATGGCGCCGATAAGCTGGCGCTGGATAGGGGGCGCAGCGCCTTTGTTCCCTGGGCGGCCCGGGATGTTTCGATTAGGGGTAAATGCGCCATTGCCGAGGTTGGACATGACAATTTGGGTTGATGGGGATTCATGCTCGCGGGGGGCGATGAATGCCCTGCTGCACTGCGCGCGGCAGAGAGATCTCAATGTCCATGTTGTGGCCGATAGACTGATCCCGGCCGCCCGGGATGAGGGGGTTTTCATGAGCATCGTTGATGCCGGAAAAAACATGGCCGATGACTTCATTTTTTCTCGAGCCCGCTCGGGGGATATTGCGATTACGAGAGATTTCACCCTGGGCATCAAACTGATGGAAAATGGCGTGATAGTGATGAACGACTCGGGAAAGATTTGGGAACTTCAGGAATTGGAGACCCGGGCAAGGGAGGCTGAATTGATGCTGGCGATCAGGCAGGGGAAAATCGCCCGAAAACCCTTGAGGCTATACAAGGAAGGCTCAAGATTCAAATCTTCCCTACTGAAACTAATAGACAGCATGTAGCCCGATTCCTCATTAAGCTTTGCGGGAGTCATGAGACAGAGAGTAAAGTGGTATCGTGAAGGGCAAAGTTGGCGTTTAGTCATGGGTTCTTTTTTTAGTCTGCTTTTGCGGAAAAACCCCTAAGAATAAGGAGGGACAGGCCGGGGAAGTCATGAGATTTGGCATCAGGCTCAAAAATTGAACAATATCTCAGGCCGGCATTACGCGGCATTCGAAGGATGTTGATTTTTCCGACAAGCACTGGTATAAAGGGTCGCGGCTGGAGAGGAGGTTAACGCTTTTTGAGCGCCAGGGCTAGGAATTTTTATCGGAAACTGGCTTTTCTGTGGAAGGGTGCCGCGGCAGCCAGCGATGAGCCTTCGAAGGCGGCGCTGAGCTTCCTTCGCGCCTTGACAAGCGGGAGAGGTGATGGTGAATTGCCGCTTCCATTTAGGGGTGCATTGAAACGCATCTATGCGGAGTATCATGCTGTCTCGGAGTCGGGAAGGTCTCGGGCATTTGACGAGCTTGAAAGGTCAATAGACGCGGGGGAGACAGAATCCGAACTTGCGGAAGCTGTATGGAGGGTGTTTTTCCCTGAGGCGCTGTATCTGGACACGGATCCTCATCGGCAGATTTCTCTTCTTAGGCAGAAACGATGGGTAAAGATTGAAGAGCTCGCCGGAAAGCCGATTGAGAACCCCGCGCGTGAGATTGTTTTCACATCAAATGTCCTTCTTTCGCCGCCGCTAAAGGGGATTGACACGGCCTCGGAAAGGACTAGGGAGGTGATAGAGGGGGCCGGAAGGGCCGCGGATGAGCCGCAGCTCTATTGGTACGATCATCCAATCCCCATTGGAGCTCCGATGGCCAGCGATGAATTCATCTACGGGCTCTGTGGACTTGCCGATGCGCTAAGATATGAGAAACGGCGGGGCGCCGCGTCTCCGCAGGATAAGCTTACGGTGCTTCTTTCGGTTTCAGTAACTCATGAGGGTCTGCATAAATGGGCGCTTCAGTGGCTTAGGGCGCGTTTGGCCGAGCTTGAGCCGGGAAAACTGGATGGTTTGGATGTGTATGCCTTTACCGAGTCCGATACCAAAAGAATCATCGATATTATTGCGCCATGGGTGGACAATGCTGATGACAGGGAGCCTTTGCGCGAGTGTTTTGGGGTAGATGGCGAATATGGACGGCACTATTCCTTTTTGAAGGCCTTTCCCGCTCTGTGGTCTGTTCTGGTTGATGGGGACTTTAGGGCGACATTCAAGTTGGATCTGGATCAGACGGTTCCTCAGGATGAGCTCTGCGCGGAGACGGGTAAGAGTTTTTTCGAGCATTTCCGCACGCGGCTTTGGGGCGCGCGCGGCGTGGATGCGGATGGGCGTGAAATCGAATTTGGCCTGATTGCGGGAGCCTTGGTGAATGACAGGGATATCGGGAATGGGCTCTTTACGCCGGACATACCGTGGCCGGATAAGATTCCCGAAAGGAAGAATTTGCTTTTCTTCAAGCATAGACCGATGGCTGTATCCACCAGGGCGGAGATGATGACTCGCTATGGGGCGCAAAACGCTCCGGATGGCGTAGGCGAGACGATTCAGCGCATTCATATTACCGGGGGCACCGTGGGAATTCTCTTTGACGCCCTGCGGCGTTATCGCCCCTTTACGCCCACCTTTGTGGGGCGCGCGGAGGATCAGGCCTATATCCTGTCGGTTTTGGATTCTACCGGCAGGGGTAGAGCTTTACGTTATGCCCATGCGTCGGGTCTGTTTATGCGGCATGATAAGGAGGCTTTTGCGGGTGAGGCCATTCAGGCAGGGAAGGCCGGAGCCTATGTTGGTGATTTGCTGCGTCTTTTCATATTTGGCAGTTATACGGCATTCCTACCCGGCGGGCAGGAGGAAATAAAAAGGATTGTCGATCCGTTCACGGGCTGCTTCATCACTCCGATGCCCACAACGGCGGCCCTACTCAATCTGGCCCTTGGCCTGCTGACTGCGGATGGCGGCAGCACAGAGATCCGCTCAAGAATACTCAAAATCGCGGGAAGGCGGCTCTCCGGTTGGGTTTTGAACCCGGAGGCTAAGGCGGCGGAGCTGAGAAGGCTGTGGCATAGGGAGCGGCGAGCCTGGGATGGCTTTTACGGGGCCCTAGATCGAATCGAAGAGGCCGAATCTGCCGATCAAGCCCGATATAAGCAGAGCAGAAAGGCTTTCGAAAAGCTCTGTTCGGACTGCAGGATTTCCAATTAAACACTGCCGGAAACAATGGCGGGGCTTTCCCTGCGGCCTAAGGCTTATACATGTCAGCGAAGAGGCGGAAATCTATGACAGCCTCGGGGATCGAATAGATTCCTGACGCACGGCTCGGATGACATTCAAGAATCTAAGAGATGAGTAAATCCGGAAGAGTTAAGCCTGGAGTGGCCCGATGGGCGTAAGCTGGCGCCCCCGAGCTAGGGCCTTCCCACAACCTTCCAGTTGCCATCCTCATCCGCCTCTATCAGAAACACCAGATAATCGATTTCGGGAGGCAGCCTTTTCCCGCTCTTGCTTAAGTGGCCCATAAATAGGTATAAATTCTCACCCGGAGTCCATGGTCTACTCTCATCAAACCACTCGGGAAAAAGCTGTCTAATTGTACTAACCCCGTACAATTTATAGTCGTACATGTTCTTGTAATCTTCCAGGTTTTTGATTCCATCAATAGCTCCCGGCGGGCTCTGCTTGTATTTAGCCACGGCCTTTCCACTGTCCAGCAGCCTAATTGGATTTGCCTGGGCATTGAAATATTCCGAAAGATTTCCGGTTATGCAGGCCTCAACGAAGCTGAGGGCAAAGCTTTCAGCGGCATGCAGGGTGAGTTTCGGGTTTATGGCGTTGGCGTCGGCAGGGGCAGCCGGGCTTTCTCTAGACAGCGGGCTTGCATAGGAAAGCCGAACTTCCGGCGCCATTTTTTCGATCGGCGCCATCTCCCAGACCTCCAAAACAACCGAATATATCTTCGCGGACAGCGGTATGCGGGGAGGGGCCATCAGTTTGGCCTCGATATAGCCCCGTCCATTCATCCTGATACTTTGATTGGAAAACTCAAACCAGCTGCTGTAGGCATCAACTTTTCTATCCGCTCCCTCCGACCATGGATGAGAAAATGTTGGACCAATAGCCGCCCCTCTAAACCGAATCTGCATTGTCGATGGCCCGCTGGCGCGTCTGTGCTCATAATTTGTGCGGAGCCGCCACCTGGTTTCCTCTGAGCCCGAGTGCTGCTCTATCCCGTCTGAATCCCAATTTATCGCGGCTAAGGGTATCCACCCCTCCTCGCTGCTTATCTCGACCGGGGTGTTAATCCCTGTTCCAAAGAGGATGATTTCCCTAGTCAGGCCGCCGCCGCCATCGTCCGGAAATAAGGATAAATTCAAGCCCAGAAACACCGCTGGGAATACCAAAAACTGGCCTAAACGATACATTGTCACGCCTCAATTACTTATCGGCTAACTGAAGCCGCATATGAGCAGTAAACGGTATGATGATGAGACTCATCTGAATTGTCTTGGCTGTTATCTAGAGATTCCAAGGGATGAGCCCCTCTGCATAGCGCCGGAATTGCTTAAGGCATGGGCATCGGCTGCCTGTATGCAAATACCTTGTCCACTCTTTTAAAGAAATCCAAAGCGCCCAAAACGAGAGCAATTCTCCAAATTTGCCCGATTCGACATGGCTGCTCTTGAAAAAGAGGATTTCCAGTTTCTATAAGACCGGGGCGATTACCCTCTTCCGCCTGGAAATACGCGGATGATCCTAGTCTGAATGCCAAGGCTGGTTTTTTTAAGCTCATTGCCGGCGACTAGGAGTATCAAGAAGCGGATTGATGAGCTTCGGAAAATGAACGAGCACCCAAACACTGTCAGATTCGGAGGCTCCCAGAGAGTATCGGCTCTTGGGGAGCTTTTTTGTATCCACCTCCCAGATAATCTCCCGACGCGCAACGACGGCATTCGCGGATTCAAGGGTGTCAAAAATACGCCCCCAGGTTCTATTATCCACGTTATATCGCGAGATATCAAATGCATCCCTTAGGGCGCCTGGAGCCGGAGCGAGTCTATCATCGAAATCAAAGGCGCCGCTTAAGCGTCGGCCGTTACGAGTTAGGGACATTAACTTGCTCCGCATGGAAGAGGTCAATGTGGTTATTCCGAAGGGATAGGAGAGTGTTTGGAGACTTACGGCCTCCCCGCCTGCATATTCATCTATCAGCTCCCAGGCCCGGAGCACATCCCTGGCGAAGGTTTCGGAATCCATATCGTTTGCATAGGTATGACTGAGGGAATGAATTCCAAGGATAAAATTCTCATCGAGATATCGGATTTTTTCCGCCACGAGGGGGATTCCCCCATAAGGAAACCCCGGGTTTCGATAAGTGTCCAATTGACGAAAGGGCACTGCATCAAAGGAAATATAGAAAGTGAAGTTTATTCTTCCCGCCTCTCTAGATGCATATCTTTCGAGTATCGCCACCATTGATTTTCCGTCCAGAAGAGGTTTGCCGGCCCTGCGTCTAACGGCGCCATAGAGACTCTCCCCATTGGTTTGGTATGAAAAAGTGCCGTAAGAGGCGTCGTCGGAGCCCATCACTATGGGCTTGAAGCCGTTTGGCACCCTGGATAAGTCTCCACTTATGTATTGATAATCTGATATAAGATACCACTTGTTGACGTTGATATAATCAATTAGGCATCGGAACCTGTCAGGAGTAAGCTCGTATTTCTGCCCCCTGCCCAGCCGGTGAAAACAAAGCACAGGCACCTCTCCAATGCTGCTTATTTCGGATAGGAATGTGATATCGCCTTCCCTGCGAATTATCCAATCCTCATAACCAAGCTCAGCTGCCATAAAAGCATATGGCTCCATTCCGTCCGGCACTTCGATGGGGTTGCTGAGGATAGGCCGATTGTAGCGGTCGTTAGTGTAGAGCCAGAACACAGCTCCGGTTTCCGCGTCCAGGCGGCCTATGGCAAAAAACATGGAGAGGCACAGGGCAGCTGGTTTCACGGGATACACGCCGGCAGCATGCAGTTACTTCTTTTTTTTCTTCTTGGCCCTTGATTTAGCCCGGCGAAGCGTTGCTATGGCAATCTCTTCGGCGCTCTGCCGCCTAGGCTGCGTAATCCTTGGTTTACTGCTTGAGGCAGCTCTAACTGGCGATTTACCCTCGCCGTGCTCAGCGGCAATACTTATGCGTGTCTTTCGCAGTCTCCTATCGTACCATGAAAGCAGGATTGGCGAGGCCACGAAGATAGAGGAATATGTTCCCGCCACGATACCCACCGCGAGACTGAATGCAAAGGTTTGGATTGTGCCGGTTGCGAAGACCAGAATCGCGGTTACAGCGAGCAGCGTGGTGAGCGAGGTGATCAGGGTTCGGCTTAGGGACTGGGAAATTGACTGATTGATCACCTCTTTGAAACTCATGTCCTTTGATATTTTCGCGTTTTCCCTAATCCGATCAAAAATCACTATGGTGTCGTTCAGAGAGTATCCAATTATCGTTAGTATGGAGGCAATGGTGGCGGTTGAAAATTCAAGCTGGAACGCGCCTATGAATCCCAGCAAAAAAAGCACATCGTGAAAAACGGCAGCCACCGCGGATACCGCGTAATTCAGCTTGAAGCGTATCCAGACATAGAGAAGAATTAAACCCAGGGCTATAAGCGTCAGCCAGATGGTTTGTGTTGCCAGATTCGCCGCAAAACTTGAGCCAATGTACTCTTCGGACTCAATTGCAGCCGTCTCGAACTCGGCGCTGAGAATATCGGAAACCGCCTGCGTGGTTATTTGCTGGAAGTCCGCGGTTTCTTCATCATCCGCGATACGAATTATGAAGTATCCTTCCTTATCTCCCGCTGTTTGAATCTGTGGATTGAATTCGACAAGAGCGTTACGGAGCTCCTGCTCATTTACCCCTTCGGGTACATTGACGACGATGCTTAATCCAGCCTTGAAATCAATGCCAAAGTTGAAACCGCCGATGATAAACACTGTATAAGCCCAGAAGATCAGGATAGAAAAACCGGAGAGAATGAGCGCGGGGATGCGATAGCGCGTAAAATTGTGCACCTTCATTTTTTCTTGATTCCCCACGCGATACTGAGCCCCTGGAGCTTGAAACTGTCGGTTCCGATATCAAACATCAGCCTAGATACGAAAAGAGCCGTAAAGAGGGAGCATCCAATACCCCAGGCCAGGGTGATTGCAAAACCCTGAACCGGCCCCTTGCCCAGTTGGGAGAGGAAAAGCGCCGCAATCAGGGTTGTTATTTGGGCATCCATGATGGTCCAGAAGGCTTTCTTGAAACCCGTGTCGACAGCCATTGCCCTGTTTTTACCCAGTCTTCGCTCCTCTTTGATTCGCTCAAATATGATGACATTCGCATCGACAGACATTCCCACGGTAAGGATCAGACCGGCAATGCTTGTCATAGTGAGGGTGAAATTGAAACTCGATAGGACAGCGGTGAGCAGAAAAAGGTTAATGATCAGCGCGATATCGGCGATAATGCCGGCGCCCTTATACCAAAGCGCCATGAAAAGGAATACGATTCCAAAACCTATCAGTATGGCCTGCAGCCCCATTTGGATAGTATCCCTGCCAAGGGAGGCGCCAACTGACTGAAGTGAGCGAATATCCAGCTGCACCGGCAATGAGCCGGTGCGAAGCACCATGGCCAGGTCATTGGCTTCGCGGTAGTTGAAACCCCTAACGCTCGCGAAACCACTGGGAATGGCTTCTTCGATGCGCGCATTGGCCTTGATCTTGTCATCCAGCACAACCGCCATGGATTTCTCTACATTCTCCGCGGTAAGGCGCTGAAATATGGTTGCGCCCTCCGAATCAAGCCGGAAAGTCACTATTGGCTGGTTATCCTGGCCAGTTTCTGTTCTGGCCTCGCGAATATGGGCTCCATCGAGATCGGGTTCCTCCGGAACCGCTATCCAGCCATTGAACTGATCGATATTGTAGGAATCCTTGGTATAGTATCCCAGGGCAAGCAGCCCTTCGGCGAGGACATCATCATCCGCGGGCCGGCCATCGACTACAGTGCCTCCTGAGTTGACATAATTTCGCACCGCCTGCGTTCCCTCATCATCAACGATGTGGAAACCCAGCGATCCACGGCCGATGAGAAAGGAATTCACGCGCTCAGGATCGGCCTCTCCGGGGATGTCTATGAGAATCGAGTTATCCAGCTGTTTGCGTATCTGCGGTTCTGTCACACCGAAGGTATCGATTCTGCTGTTGATAACTTCAATGGCGGATTCCACAGCCGTATCCCGATCGTCTGTAGACAGCACCGTCGTACTGGCATCTTCCAAGGATGAAAAATCCGGCTCAAGCACAACGCTGAGACCACCCGAAAGATCCAGGCCAAGGGCCACTATGCGCCCCTTCATCTCCTTTAAATCCAGGATGATCTGACGATAATGATCCTCGGCAGAGATGCGTAAGTCATCGAAGTCGCGAAATCCATTCAAAACAGCGCCAAGGGTCCAATCTCTCGGCACATCCTCATCGCCCAGGCGGTAGTTATTCTTGGCCGCCTTTATCAGAAAATCATATTCTTCAGGTATCGGATTTTGGATCGCCTCCGTGTCCTTGCCGATATCCTCAAGTTCCTCCACAACCCGGTTTGCCTGATCTCTCGACCATTTTCGAATTTCCGTAGAGGTTCCATTGGCGAGATTTTTCATCTCCGCATCGGTTAGGAAGTACCATTTCACTGTCGGATACAGGAAAACACCGGCCAATATCAGCAGTGTAAGAACCAAGAGAGCGCGCACCAATTTAGTCATTATAATCTCCGGGCGGGGCTGCTATTCGGACCTTTTTTGTCCCCCGCCGTTCCTAAATGACTTCACGGAGTCCGCTGCATCCACCGATCCTATGGCGGATTTCAGAAATTCCAACGTCGCTCCTTTGTTGTCAACTTCGATGATCACCGAATTTTCCATTACGTTTTTTACGAGGCCCCGAATTCCACCGATGGTGGTAATCTTGTCGCCCTTCTTAATGGCTTCAATCATCCGCTTCGTTTCTTTTTGCTTCTTGCGCTGAGGACGGATGATTAGGAAGTAGAATATAGCAAAAACGCCTACCAAAATTAGAATCGGCAAATAGTCGATCGAGCCTTCTTCCGTGCTCCCCGGCGATTGTATTCCTGATAGGAAAATAAGATTGCTTAGCATAGGACCGCCTTTTTAAAAAAAAATTAAACTAGGACTAAGGGTAGCACGCCGCCCGCATCTAGTCAAATGCGGATGCCTAGACTGTGCGAGCGCCCGTGATATCCTCCGATGGTGGATGAATTCCCAAAACTTTGTCGAGCTCTGCTCTGCACTTATGCGGGCTTGCGGAATTGAATTTTTCCAAAACATATTCAGCCGCGATGCTATCCGCGTCGTATACAGCGGCAAGATAGGCGGCCCGGAACAAACCCTTATCGGCAAGTTTCCTCGCACTCAGTTTGCCGAAATTGGATTTGGAGCGCCTATCCACAATCGCCCTGCTGCCATCGTAACCGATGGCAAAGATATAGTCCTTCCGGTTCAACATCCTGGTTTCAAAAAAATCAAGCTGCAGCGGTTCGGCCTCCCGGCCGAACCCCAATACTGCGCGGCCCTACATCATGCCGCCCATGCCGCCGCCCATGCCAGCGCCTCCTCCGGGAGGAACTGGAGCCTCCTTCTCAGGAAGGTCGGTAACCGTGCATTCCGTTGTCAGCAGAACCCCCGAAATCGAAGCGGCGTTTTGCAGGGCGCTTCGAGCTACTTTGGCAGGATCAATAATACCTGAAACAACAAGATCCACCCATTCTAGGGTGTTCGCATCGAATCCAACGCCCTTCTTCTCGTTTTTCGCCTTCTCGGCGATGATGGACCCATCAACGCCGGAATTCTCGGCTATCTGCCTTATAGGCTCTTCAAGAGCTCGCTTCACGATATTGAAACCAACCTTCTCGTCATCCGGGAAGTTGTTCTGATCCACCTTGTTCAGGGCGTTTCCAGCCTGTATAAGAGTGAGTCCCCCCCCGGATACAATGCCTTCTTCAACCGCTGCACGAGTGGCGGACAATGCATCTTCAACCCTGTGTTTTTTCTCTTTAAGCTCAACCTCAGTGGGCGCGCCTACGTTAATTACAGCTACGCCTCCGGCAAGCTTGGCAAGGCGCTCCTGAAGCTTCTCGCGATCGTAATCCGAGGTGGTGTCCTCAATCTGGGCCTTGATTTGAGATATGCGGCCCTTGATGTCGCCCTCCGTTCCGGCGCCGTTAATGATGGTGGTGTTTTCCTTTTCCACCTTTATGGTGGCCGCCTGCCCGAGTTGACTAATCTCGGTGTTCTCCAATTTCAGGCCCACTTCCTCAGAAATAACCTGCCCGCCCGTGAGCGTGGCAATATCCTCCAGCATCGCCTTGCGGCGATCGCCAAAGCCGGGGGCCTTTACGGCGCAGACATTGAGGGCTCCGCGGATTGTGTTGACAACAAGGGTTGCAAGGGCCTCCCCCTCGACATCCTCGGAGATGATAAGAATGGGTTTGCCTGCCTGGGCCACCTTTTCGAGTATTGGCAGCAGATCCTTCATGCTGCTGATTTTCTTATCGAAAATCAATATGTAAGGATTCTCCATTACGGTGGTCATATTGTCCCTGTTGGTGGCGAAATAGGGAGAAAGATAACCGCGGTCGAACTGCATTCCCTCGACAAAGTCGGTGGAAGTTTCTATGGTTTTGGACTCTTCGACCGTGATTACCCCATCCTTACCCACCTTTTCCATCGCATTTGCGATTTCTTCACCAATCTCATGGTCGTTATTTGCGGAAATTGCGGCAACCTGTGAAATCTCCTCCCTGTCTTTGATAACCTTCTTATTCTTGCGAATATCCTCCACGGCAACATGGACGGCCTTGTCTATTCCGCGTTTGATTCCCATCGGGTTTATCCCGGCGGCAACCGACTTCAAGCCCTCTTTAATCATGGAATACGCAAGCACTGTTGCGGTTGTGGTGCCGTCGCCCGCCACATCGTTGGTTTTTGTTGCGACTTCCTTGAGAAGCTGGGCTCCCATGTTCTCAAACGGATCCTCAAGTTCGACTTCACGGGCTACTGAAACCCCGTCCTTGGTTACAGTTGGCGCACCGAATTTTTTATCGAGCAGTACATTGCGCCCCTTTGGACCCAGTGTCACCTTTACGGCATCGGATAGTTGCTGGACGCCGCTATGTAATTTTTTTCGTGCGTCCTCATCGAACATCAATTGTTTGGCCATTACGAAAAACTCCCTTCCGGTATTTAGTTTTTATTGGGGGATACCACGCCGATGGAGGCGTTTTTCCCGACATGAAAATACTAAAAAACAGCCCCTTTTATCAAGACTTTTCTTTCACTCGTTTCCCATCAATTCGAATTTTCTCGATTTCACCGCTGTAAACCGCACGCCTCTTGCCGGATTCAACTTCAATCAACAGGGCTCCATCCGCCTGAAGCCCCAGCACTATCCCGCGGAGCTTCTCCCTTTGAGCGGGATCGCCGAGAGAGAGCTCCGCCGCGGCGCCGATGCCCCCCAGCAGGCGGACAACCTCCTCTATGGGGGGGCTGACATTGAGGTTTCTCTCAATCATGCCCATGAGGGCGGATAATTCGGATTCCATGGCACGGGATGATTCATGGTTTGCATGGATGCCTCCGGCAAGGGAGAGACTGGTGGCAGGCTGCCGAAAGTACTTCGGGAAACTGCTCTGCCAAAGATTGATCCCTACCCCGGCCAAGAAAAAGGGGGCCTCTTTTTCGACAAGTATACCCGCTATTTTAGCTCCCGAGATACACACATCGTTCGGCCACTTGATTTGAGGTTTCAAGCCGTGATGATTTTCCAGCCAATGACAAAGGGCAAGGGCAATGAGCTGGGTAAGAGGATATGCGGCCTTATATTCGCTTTCGTGAATCACGAGAGTGAACAGGAGGGCTCCCCCGCCCCCATCTTCCCATTTTCTGCCTGGAATCCTGCCCCTGCCCGAGCTCTGCCTCGCAGCCGTGCAAAGGGTTCCATGGCCATAACCCAAGAGAAGCGCGCTGCGCGCATCGTCCATTGTGGACTCTGTTGTATCCTTGCGGAGGACTGAGGTGGGCAGCATGCCCGTAATTATAGGGTGATATCCGGGCCGGGCGAAGGGCCATGATACCGACTCCGAGCGGACTTCAAGGACCTCTATCAAAGGATTTGACCTCTTGAATGTTTATGGCGCTGCATGTATATACACGCAATGTGCCCTCAGGATAACCGCTTATCGGGAAGCTCTCTGCAGATTTGGGAGCATGCCGGAATTCCGTCAGATCCGAGCCCAAACTGTTTGGCCTGCCTCAAAGCGCCCGGTACAATTGCCCGACGATAATCTGTGTCCAGGAATCAATGGTGAATTGCGAATTAAGACTAAGTGAAGACGGGCGAGGGCGCAAATGAGGGTGTGCGTCTTTGGAGCCTCGGGTTATGTCGGCGCCGTTCTGATGCGCCTGCTCCTAGACCACCCCCGAGTTACGGAACTTCTCCCGGTATCCTCAACTGCCGCGGGCAGGCCTATTGACGAGGGAGACTGGGGATTGGGCGCGGATACCCTGGGGAAATTGCCCAGTGGACGCCTGCTGCTCAGCCGCAATCAAGCCCTCGGGGCCAGGCCGGACGCTGTTTTTTCAGCCCTGCCCCATGGGGCATCAGCGCAGTTTTGCAGACCTTTTCTCCCGAACTCCGTGGTATTCGATTTATCGGCGGATTTTAGGCTCAAGGATGAAGAGGCGCATAGACTCGCCTATGGGGCAGCGCCGCCGATGAAGAAGCAGCGCCAAACCGCGGTCTATGGGCTTTCGGAGCTATACGAGGAGGATATTCGAAGAGCGGATCTGATTTCCGTTCCGGGCTGCTATCCCACATGCGCGCTTCTTCCGTTATTGCCGCTCGCACGCGCCTCAATGATTTCCTCCTCAATAACAATAAACGCGCTAAGTGGAATTTCCGGCGCCGGCAAGTCCGAAAAAAGGGCTTCTATGTTTGTCGAGCGCTCGGAAAATGCGCTTGCATACAATCCCGGCCTCAGACATCGTCACCACCCGGAGATGGTTCAGGAAATTAGGCTTGCCGGCATCAAGAGCGATCTTTTCTTCACGCCCCATCTTGTCCCCATGCGCCGCGGAATGCTTTCGACTATCAGCATCCCCATGGCCGGCAAGGCAGAAAAAATCGCATCTAACGTTGAGAAAGCGCTTCGGAGAGCCTACGCCGATAAGCGCTTTATCAATCTTACCGGCAGCCGGATTCCATCGACTCGGGATGTTGCCGGCTCAAACCGCTGCGATATTGGATGGATCGTGGAAGGCGTCAGAAATGGAGCCTCGATGCTCTTCCTCTTCAGTGTGATCGATAATTTGCTGAAGGGCGCGGGCGGTCAGGCAGTTCAGGATTTCAATATCCGCTTCGGTTTTCCGCAGGACTGCGGGCTTCCTATTCGAGGTGAGGTTTAGGATATGAGGCCCACGGTGATAAAAATAGGCGGGAGTTTCGCAGAAAACGATGAGCTTGTTTCCAAGCTGGCCGCCGAGCTGCTTGAGTTTCCACTAGGCAGGGGCGGAGGGCCAATCTTACTGGTTCACGGCGGCGGGAGGATAATCAGCGAGGTGGAAGAGAGGTGGGGCTATGAGCCTGCCTTCGTGAACGGCCTAAGGGAGACTAGCGCCGAAACCATGCCTTTTGTGGATATGGCGCTGGCGGGGGCGGTCAACAAGCGCCTTGTCAGGTTGCTAAGACGAGGAGGTTTGAATGCCTGGGGGCTCTCCGGAGTCGATGGAGGCCTCATTTTGGCAAAAAGCGCCAGGAGCAGGGTATCGGAGTGCAGAATCGGGCTGGTGGCCTCACTTGATACTCAGCCGCTTAGAGTGCTTTGGGAAAACGGCTATCTGCCGGTGCTGGCCTCCCCGGCAAGCGACGCGGAGGGGCGGGGATTGAATGTCAATGCGGACGAGGCGGCTCTGGCCCTGGCCCTGGATACCAGGGCGCGGAACCTGGTGTTTATTTCGGACATCCCAGGCGTCTTATCGGATGACACAGTGATTAGCCGGCTCGATTCACCGGCGGCCGAAGAGAAAATTGCCCGCGGTGAGATATGGGGGGGGATGATACCAAAGGTGCGATCGGCCATTAGCGCATTGAAAGGCGGTGTGGGAGCAGTCTTAATCGGCGACTATCTGGAATATGGAGACCTGGAAAAACTGCTCCTGCGCCAAAAAGGCACCGCAATTGGAGGTTAATGAAGAAGTGTCAGATGCCTATGTGAATAAGCCTCCTCTGCCAAGGCAGTATGCTGAGAGCCTTCTTGTGATGGAAGAGGGAAGGGGATGCCGAATCAGCGATCGCGCCGGACGCGAGTATCTTGATATGGGCGCCGGAATCGCCGTCAATTCTCTGGGCTATGGGCGCTCCGACCTGGCGGAAATAGCCGCGGAGCAGATGCGCAAACTGATCCATGTCTCAAATCTGTTTACCACCGGACCGGCAGTGGAGCTTGCGGAAAAAATCATCTCCGCGGGGCCGCCAAGGGGATCAAAATTAGAATTCGAAGCGGTTCATTTCGGAAACTCCGGCGCCGAGGCCAATGAAACCGCCCTAAAATATGCGCGGCTATATTCCAACTGCAAACGGGGCGATGGGCACCACAGGCTGCTTGCGTTTTCGGGCGGTTTTCACGGGCGCACCATGGGAGCCCTCAGCCTTACGGAGAATCCCCAATATCGGCTTCCCTTTGGTCCTCTTATCCCAGGCGTGACAATACTTCCCCTAAACGATGAGCAGGCGCTGCGGGACACCCTTGATGAGAGTTTTGCGGCTGTTATAATCGAGCCAATCCAGGGCGAGGGAGGGCTGCACAAACCCGACAAAAACTTCGCTAGAGCCTTGAATTCGCTTTGCAGGCAGTATGATGTTCTGCTCATAGCGGATGAAATTCAAAGTGGGCTGGGGCGCTGCGGTGAGCTGTACGCCAGCAGTCTTCTGGGGTTGGAGCCGGATATCATCACGCTTGCCAAGCCGCTGGCCGCCGGGCTTCCGCTTTCAGCCGTGCTGATCCCGTCCAGGGTCAACCGCCTTCTTAAACCAGGATTCCATGCCACAACTTTTGGCGGCGGCCCGCTTACGACGGCTATCGCATCCGCGGCATGGGATTTACTGACCGACCCCATCCTTATGAAGGAGGTTAGCCGAAAGGGCTTGTTCCTTGAATCGCTGCTCAAGGAGGGGCTATGGAAGCTGGGTATCCCAGGCGAAATTCGCGGAATTGGCATGCTTCGCGGGCTGCGCCTAAGGGGCGGCAAGTATGATTCCTCATGGTGCAGCAAGGTGCTTAGGAAGGCCCTCGATGCCGGCCTGATAATTCTGAAATCGGGCTCGAACGTGCTGCGGCTGGCTCCGCCTTTGGTAATAAGTGATGATGAGCTCGCCGAGGGAACGCGGATTCTATTTAACACCCTAAAGGGAACGATATGAGAAACAGCCGCAGGATATCCGGCGCGCCATGGCTAGACGATAAGACATTGGATAAAGGAGCTGTTTAATTGAGGGGCATTGTGCGATGAGCCGGGAGAGTGGAGTCAGCTTAGAAGAGCTTCGCGGGGATATTCTGGTTCAGCCCTATACTTCAGATAGTGAATTCAGGGCGCTCACCCTGATGGCTCAAAGGCTGGGGCGGAGCAATGATGGGATTGACTGGCGCTCGAAACCCACTTTTTTGGACCTAGCGCAAAACGCCGTATTTACCGCTGCTATACCATTTCGAGAAGCGCCTTTTCCACTGAAGGCGGAACCATCTCCGATATATTTCCCCGATACCTAAGTATTTCCCTGATGGTACTCGAACGAAGCACAAGATATCTTGGCTCTGTTGGGAGGAATACTGTTTCCATCCCGCCCAGCTGCTTATTCAAAATCGAAAGCTCAAGCTCATAATTGAAGTCTGATGATGATCGCACACCCCTTAGCAGAACATTCGCCTTTATCGAGCGGCAGTAGTCAACTACCAAGCCGTTGTGCACAACCACTTTAACCGACGATAGTTTTAAGTCCTTTATCTGCTCCTCCAGCAGAGCTCTAATCTGCGGCGGCTTCAACAGGGGGATTTTCCGCGTATTGACCGCAACCACCACGTCTAATGAATCAAAAAGGACCGCTCCCCTACTGATAATGTTGATATGCCCTAGGGTTGGAGGATCGAATGAACCAGGGAAAATCGCTCTAATCATGCCTCAGAATAATAGCGCGGAGAGTCTTTTCGGGTCAAAGGCGGTATTGAGATGTTTTAAGACGTCTCTAATAACCCGGTTTGATTTACTCGTATCCAATAAGTAACGGCGGAGGCGGGGAAAATGAAGCGCGCCGCTGCTCAGATTACTTGCGGTGCGCCGATGTTGGTTTTGAGCTTATCTAGAGATGAACAGATCTCAAAAAGCCTGCCGCTGCCTCAGTGGAAAAACTTGCAGGAAAATCTTGCTTTTTTTCGTTTTTGGGTGTATGGTGATGATAGTTAATTAGTTTAACCTCATCAGTTTTTTCAAGGAGGCGCGAAATGAAGAGAATCTTCAAATACTTTATTCCGGTTTTAGCGCTTATGGCGTTCCTGGCATCCTGCAAGAA